>ERZ1673730.1369-NODE-1369-length-18312-cov-4.510106_pt1 | contig 18312 bp, 23 predicted proteins | sample MGYA00580200_ERZ1673730 | MGnify/ENA primary metagenome ERZ1673730 (study PRJEB41218, sample SAMN15661761) | gut metagenome | host: Homo sapiens | place: Canada: London | collected 2015-08-20/2019-03-30 | study: EMG produced TPA metagenomics assembly of...
AAGTACTGTAGAATTATCATTTTCACTAATTAAACTAATATTACTCATTAACACTCAACTCCTCAAAACTTAATAATTTATTTCTATAATATTCATATTGTTTTCTTCTTAATTCTATTTCTGCAGGTAGTCCAATAGTAATATTACTTGTAAGAGCATCGAACCTATCCAATATACTCACTATTTTCTTCTGTTTTTCTAAAGAGGGAATCTTAAAGATATATTTCTTAAATGCATTCATATCAATAGATGCAAAATTTCCTTGATTCAAATTTCCTAGACAATATTTATCCAATAAAAAGCAATGATAAAAAATATACTTCATATCTACAAAATTCTTATATTCATCCTTAAGCATCAAATATGTAAATCTTTGATTTGATAGCGATTTGCAAGTTATTAATGCATGTTCTCCAATAGTTGCAGATGTTGAAATAATAATAGAATTTGCAGGCATTATATTCCCTTTTGTAGCTTCCACAGTAACATGTTGAATAGAATCATCGAGGATTCTTCCATTTTTCCTTATATCTTCCATTCTAAACCATGGAATTGTTCCATTTTTCCAAAATTTACTATTTGATTTAGACGGTGTAAATCCATTTTTTAAATTAAACAATTCATCTAATCTAACTTCTTTTGAATCTTTGATTTCAAATAGTTTTTCACGCCAAAACTCGTATTGACTCTTTCTCGCTTCTAGCTCCGCTTCTAGCTCCGCTTCTAGCTCCGCTTCTAGCTCAACAAATCTATCAAGAATTCTCACTATTTCTTTTTGTATTTCAATTGGTGGAATTGGAATTTTTATTTGAATTATTTGTTTCATATCAGGATGCTGTACACTTGATCCTCTAAAAAAACTTTGAACTATTTCATTTTTATTCAGTAAGCAATAATAAATATATTTTAGATAATACTTATCATAATCAGTCGAAGTACCTATAATATTTCCACTGTTAATGAATTGGCCATTATAATACTTTATATTAGCTGTACCACCACTTGGTATTGTTATCACTTCTAAATCATCAACATCTCCAGCATAAATACTATTATCAGTATAACCATCAAAATTACCTGTTGATAATAATTTAATATTCCCTGAATCTAAAGCTAATGATTTTAATTCCTGCGCTGACACATTAGATTTAGTAGATACAATTTCAGGTTGCCATTCTTTATTAACTCCACTAAATCTTTTATTCCATTTAGTAACTTTATATAACTCAATATATTCAACACCATTGGGACATATTTCTTTTATTAGTTCATTTATTTTACTCATGATAATCAACCTCAAGTTCTCTGATTATCTTTTCAAGTTCTTCTCTAATTTGTTGTTGTCTAGGTACTACTTCAGCAAGCTTTTTATTTATTTCTTCTATATCAATATTTGTATCCTCTGTATTTGCTTTTAAGTAAGAATTAACTGATATATTAAAATCATTATCTTTGATTTCTTTATATGTAGCTAAATAGGATTTATTTTCAACTGATTTTCTATCTTTTAATAAACTAATTATATTATTAATGTTTTCTTCTGATAATTTATTTTTATTAGTATTTCTAATAAATTCATTAGATGCATCTACAAATAATATATTATTATCTAATTTGTTTTTCTTTAATACTAAAATACAAGTTGCAATCGATGTACCAAAGAATAAATCAGAAGGTAATTGAATGACAGTGTCAACAAAATTGTTATCAATCATGTATTTTCTAATCTTTTGTTCTGCTCCGCCTCTGTAAAGTACACCAGGAAACTCAACTATAGCTGCAGTACCTTTTGGCGATAACCATGATAACATATGCATAGTAAATGCTAAATCTGCTTTTGATTCAGGTGCTAACACACCTGCTGGAGCAAATCTTTCATCATTTATTAGTAGTGGATTAGACTTACCTGCCCATTTTATTGAATAAGGAGGATTAGATACTATTGCATCAAATGGTTCATCGTTCCAATGTACTGGATGAATTAATGTATCTTCTCTTTCAATACTAAAATTATTATAATTAATATTATGTAGGAACATATTTATTCTAGCTAAGTTATAAGTTGTTAGATTTATCTCCTGACCAAAGAATCCCTCTCTTACATTTTCTTTTCCAAGTATCTTAGCAAATTTTAAAAGTAATCCACCCGATCCACATGCTGGATCGTATACTTTATTAACAGATGTTTTATCCATTATTACTATTCTTGCAAGTAATTCTCCAACTTCTTGAGGAGTAAAGAATTCTCCACCTGATTTACCTGCTGATGAAGCATACATTGTCATCAAGAATTCATATGCATCTCCGAATAAGTCAATGTTATTATCTTCATAATCTCCAAAATTTAAATCTCCAATTGCATTTAATAATTTAACAAGTTTTTCATTTCTTTCATCAACTGTATTACCTAATTTGTTATCAATAGTAAAATCATCGAATAAACCTTTAACATCATCTTCTGATGCTGATCCTCTTGCTGATGATTCTATATTATTAAATACATTTGAAATAACGACATTTAAGTTTTCGTTTTTATCTGCACCTTTTCTTATGTTACAGAATAATTCACTTGGAAGAATAAAGAATCCTTTTTCATCAAGTATTTGTGATTTTCCAAGTAATGCTTCTTCATCAGAAATGTTTCTATATTGAAAATCTGTAATACCTGCTTTTCTTTGATTCTCATTAACGTAGTTTTCAATATTCTCTGATATAAATCTATAAAATAGCAATCCTAAAACGTATTGTTTAAAATCCCATCCATCTACAGAACCTCTTAACTCATTTGCAATTTTCCAAATCGTTTTATGAAGTTCTTCTCTTTCTCTTTCTTTTTTATTATTCATTCTTCTTTACCACCTTTTAATTTATATATTGCATAAGCAATTAATGCTAACCAAACTCTATTTGCAGAATAATTATTTAATTGTGCAGCTTTATCAAGCATTTCTGTTCCTTTGTTATAGGTTTCCAATTCTTCAAGTGTTAAGTTTTGACTTATTATCCATTGTTTTAACTGTTCAATTGTCATTGATTGAAAATCTATTAAAAAATTATTATTCATAACAACACCTCCCAAGATATCTCTCATATAAAATTATAACATACAATTTGACAAATTTTGATATTTTACGACCAATTCGTACCAGAAATTACCGAATTGTATCAATAATCTTGACTAATTTTTAATTTTAAGTGATTAATACAAGGAATTGGAGGAATTTTATGATTAGAAAATGTACTGATGAGGATATATCTAATGAAGAATTAGAGAAAGTTATAAATCATTTTTATGATAATTATCATGAGTATATTATTACTTATGTTATGCCTGATAATACTATGGATCCTGAGTTTCATCAAAATGATTGTATAATGCTTAGAGAGCAAAATAAAATGACTAAAGATGGATTCTATTGTGTTATGGAAAAGGGACAAGATATAGCAACAATTAGAAAACTTATTACCATAAATGATGGAATAATGGTTATGCCTTTAAATCTTGATGGTGATTTTAAACCTACTACTTATTTAAAGGTACTATTGAATATGAGAACTTTAGAGTTATTGGTTCTGTAGTTCAAGTTAAAAGATATTATGATTAAAAAAAGACCACTGCTGGAACAGTGATCAAAGTGAAAAATCCCTAATTGAAAAGTCTGGTAAACTTTAATAATTATATCACCAATTAGGGATTTCTACAAGAAAGTTGGTGAAATAATGGCAGTTTACAAAGATCCTAAGCCTACTAAAAATGGTAGAGCTTGGTATTTTAAGTTTAGCTATAAAGATGCATTTGGTGCTACTAAGCAGTATAGATCTAAAAGATATTTAACTAAAAAGTAAGCATCTGATGCAAAAAGAATGTTTTTAGTTACTTCTACTGATAAAGTTGAAGATAACAATATGACATTTAAAGATTTATATGATGAATTTAGAATGCATAATGATGAAATAATGAAAGATACTACTAAGTATGGTTATGATAATAAGGAAAAGTTTATAGAATGCTTCTATACTGTTAAATTGAAAGATTTTAATATTATGCAATTTGAACAATGGAAACGAGAAATAAATAAACTTAATATATCTCTTAGATATAAAAATGATATTTATAAATTTCTTAAATCCATTTTAAACTTTGGTGTTAAATGGCATAACTTAAACTTTCAAGCAGTATATAATAAAATGACAAAATTCCAAAATCCTAATGAGCGCAGAAAAGAAATGGCTTATTATACTTATGATGAATTCAAAAAGTTTATTTCTAATGAGGAAGACTTAAGATGGAAATGTGTATTTGAAATATTATATTACTGTGGACTACGCAAGGGAGAATTAAAAGGACTAACTTGGAAAGATATATATTTTGATAAAAAAGTATTATCTGTTAATAAACAAATAACACAAAGAAATAACCGTATAAAGTTTGAATTCTCGGATACTAAGACAAGAGATAGTAGAAAGAATAGTACCAATTACTAAAGTCTTGTTAAACAACCTTAAAATGCTCTATGAGCGGGGCAAAAAAGAATACTATGGTTTTAATGATGATTTTTTTGTTGTATCTGATGCTAAACCTATAGCTGATTCTAATATATATCTTAGAAGAACTAAACTAGCAACACTTGCTGGTTTAAAAGTTATTAGGATCCATGATTTTAGACATTCGTGTGCATCGTTACTTATTAACAATGGTGCTAATGTTACATTAGTAGCCAAATATTTAGGACATACAAAAATCGAGGAAACACTAAATACATATTCACATATGTTTAGTACTGCCCTCGACTCTGTTGTTTCTGTAATAGATAGCTTAGAAGATGACTAGGCTATTTTTATTGTATCTTCATAAAATTTATAAATTGCCCATGTTTTGAATATTGATTGATCATCTTCTCCCATTTTATCAAAATACAATTGAAATTCTTCTATTGAATCTGTTAGTAAACAACATGCACATACAACCTTCAAATCATTTATATTATTTATCTTTATAGAAGTGATGCTTTTTATATCTTCACTTGATAATTTTGTTCTTCTTTTTATCATTTGGTATTTATTTATTAAGTAATAATCTTCACCGTAACCATCATACTTACGAATTAGTTTATTAATAAATTCTGCAATTTCAATGTATGTATTATCACCTGTCAAATCATAACACTTAATAAATTCAAGTAATAAAACGCTAATAAATGAAACAGTTATATCATTTTTAGTTACTAATTTTATTTCTTTTTTTATTTTTTCAAAATCCATATTAATATTGCATAATAATTCTGCTTTTAAATTATATAACCTACTTAACTGTGCTTGATCATCCTCTACAACTAAAAATTTTAAGATAATATCATCATCTATATAATTATATCCTTTGTATGTTTTCTTACCATTTTGTCTTGCAAAATATATTAAATACTTTTGATTTAATACATCTATTATATTAACAAATGAATCTCTTTCTTCATCTATTTCAACATTAACCTTGTTAACAACTATATTTCTTATATCACATATTAGCTTTTCATCACTCATCACTTTGGTGATATTAGCAACTTTTACGGATAAACCTACTTTTCTAATTATATCTAAAGCACTTTTAAAATAAATAACTCTATCTTTCGAAACTTTTATTTTTTCATCAAATTGATTATCATTTACAAATTCAAATGAAGTTTTTTCTTTTCCTATTGTAATATTTTTGTTTTCTAACAAATCATAAACAAATTCCAGATCATTTATTGCATTTACTATATTATCATCTATCAAATTATTGTTAATTATTAATCTATTGTTTTCTAATTTAACATATTTACCAATCATAAAATAATGTTCTTTTTCCGTTATTGTTTCAATAATTTCATCATAATACTTTTTATTACTTGTACCTATGTTTATTTTAATAACCCTAGATAAACTTTCATTTTTTACTTTTCCAGCATACCCAAGCACATCATGTCCTAATTTAGCATAAGCATATTGTTCTTTATCTACTAAATCTTTAACATTATTTATGTATGAGTAAAAAACAAATTCCGTTTTATTATCATATTTTATTTTGTCATAGTCTAATGGTATTTGTGCCTGTAATTTGCTATGTATTTTATAATTTTTACAAATTGTAATCACTTCTTTGGGGTAATTAACTTTATCTAAAACAATCCCTTTTGTATAACTATCTTTTTTACTATTTTTTAATAAATCAATAATATCTCCTTTTAAAAGAAGTTGCATATATATGGAATACTTGTCAGAATCATTAAAGATAACCTTAATAAACAAAACTCCCCCATCTTCTGCATATTTTTCTAAATCACTTTTTTTAATTTGGTAATGTACTTTTTCGCGATCAAGTTTATCAGAAAATTCAGATTTAACTTGAACTGGAACTCTACAATATAATTTATCTGCCGAAAAAGAAGTATCACTATACATTAATATCTCGCCATCCCAAATTGGATATTTATCCATTTGCTTAACAGCCGGCTTGATTAATCTCGTTTTTCCTAAAAAAATATTTAAAAAAGAAATTCCAGATGTTTCAATTATATCAGTATTCATAAAACCACCGTCCCTGATTAATAGTACTTATTATACCACGTCTAGATATCTATCAAGCATCTCATTTTCTGCTTCTGTTACTAATTTAACAAAATCTGTGTAATCCCCTGTTGTATGCGCCTTATCAAGTGCTTCATAATATTTTAATCTATCATCTTTTTTAATAATAACTGGTACATATTCACTTCTCATTAATTCCATATTCATTATTAATCTAGATGTTCTACCATTTCCATCAATAAATGGATGGATCTTAACTAATTCCCCATGTAATAATGCTACTCTTACTATTGGATGATATTTGTCCCATTCATCATAATTCATTATTAATTTTTCCATTAATTCCGGAACCTTTATATATTGTGGTGGTCTATGTTGTGCGCCACTAATAATTACATCATGATTTCTATATTTTCCGGCATTTTCATCATCAATTCCTTTTAAAACTAATTGATGTAATCCTTTAATATTCCATTCAGATATTTCACTTTTTGTACCAATTAATTCTTCTAAGTATTCAATAGCATTTTCATGGTTTATGGCTTCTAAGTGTTCTCTTACAGATTTTCCGCCTATAGTAATACCTTCTAATACTACTTTAGTTTCTTTTAATGTTAATGTATTACCTTCAATACCATTACTGTTATATGTCCATTCTAGATTAATTGCATTTTGTAATGACTCAGTTGCTTCTTTAGATAATGGCCTTTTACTATTTAATTTTGCAAGTTTTTCATCAACTTCTTTAAAATAATCTTCAGGTAGATCTATTTTGAATTCTATTTCATCTTTTACTCTTTTATCTATTGGCTTATTAGCATCATCTGGAATATTCCATGTTGTGCCTATTTTTTCAGCACCTTCAATTCTTCCATCTTGAATAAGTTGTCTTATTCTTCTTTCACTAATATTCCACTTTTCACTAGCTTCTCTAATTTGCATAGTTATCACCTCTATATATAGATTATACCGTTTCTGGAATAATATGTCAATATATTTTATGCCATTTGCGGAATAATGTTATTTTTTCATTCATACGGATCATTTATATTTTATCCGTATCATTGTTAAAATTAAAAATCCATTGAAGATTTTTGACACTTTCGGCGCTTTTCTTCAACGAACTATTTTAAAAGACAATTTTTCTGTACCTAAATTGTACCTAAAAATATTTTAGCAATACTGATGGCTCGCAAACCCTTATAAACATTGGCATAAAAAAGCGATAGGTCTTTCGACCTATCTTTCAGGGGGTTTTGGTTACTACCTTTACTAATTAATCGTAAAAGTAGTGCGGGTATACCACCACGCATTTTAATCATAAAGTATTTTGAGATAATTGTCAATATAATTTCCAAACTTTTCTAATTTTAAAAAGTCACTTCAATACCTAATACACCATATTGTTCTTGTTTTTCTTTTGAATAAAATTTTTCTAATTCATTTAATAATTCTTCTTTTGATATACTCTTATCCGCTAATAATGTTATATTATAATTATCAAACAATTCATTGAAATTATTATATCTATATAGATTTACTATTTTAACATTAAATGACTCATTCAATAAAGGTTCCTTATAAAATGTTATTGTATCTCCAACTTTAATCATTCTTCTTTTTTCATCATTTAATCTTATTTCTATTCTTTTTGTTCCATTAAGAATAAAATCATAATACTTTGGTTGTAATTTCATTTTATGATTCATACTTACACCTCGAATACTAATATTTATTAAAAAAAGAACCTAAGTTCTTTAATTATCTAAATGGCAGGGGATGAGAGAATCGAACTCCCAACAGTGGTTTTGGAGACCATTATTATACCATTTAACTAATCCCCTACAGCAATAAAATTATATCATTAATTTTTATATTTTTCAATATTTACTTTAACATTTCATATAATTATTTAGATGAGGTGAATAATTTTATGAGTATTATAAGTTATACAACTAAGGAAAGAGAGCTACTTGCAAGGCTTATGAGAGCAGAAGCGCTTGGTGAAGGTGACCTTGGTATGCTCATGGTAGGTAATGTTATTATTAATCGTGTAATTGGAGATTGTTTGACTTTTAAAGATATACGAAGTATAAATGATGCTGTATATCAATCTCCTGGAGGATTTTCTGGGATTAACTCTTCATTATTTGTAGGAAGTCCTACAACAAAAGAATTACAGCTTGCTGATAGAATACTTCGTGGAGAGTATTACCATCCCGCTACTAACGCTTTATGGTTTTATGCTCCTAAAACTGGAGCCACATGCCTTGCTTTATGGTACGATCAAAGAAATTCTGGAAGATATAAAAGTCACTGTTTTTATATTCCATATGAAGGAGTATGTAGACAAATACATTAAAAAAAGAAGTTTTCTTCTTTTTTTAATTTGGAATAATTAATACTTGTCCTATACTTAAAGTATCACTTTTTAAGTTATTAACACTTTTTAACTTATCTATTGTTGTATTAAATTTATTTGCTATTTTATATAAACTATCTCCAGAAACTACTATATATGTTTGATAATCACTTGTTTTTGGTATAAGTAAAGTTTGTCCTATGTTTAATAGATTACTACTTAAATTATTATATGATTTTAAATCATTTACATTAATATCATATTTTTTTGCAATAGACCATAAACTATCACCTTTTTGTACAATGTAAGTTATTTCATTAGCAGGTTTTTCTATAGGGTCATTATTAGAATAATCTGGTATTATTAACTCTTGTCCGATACTTAAATTATTATTTTCTAAATTATTTGCTTTTTTAAGTTCATTTACCGTTATATTATATTTATTAGCAATAGAATATAGATTATCTCCTGCTTTTACAATATATACATTTTTTTCACTTTCAACTTGTTTTGGTATTAATATTTGTTGCCCTATTTGTAAAATAGTAGTACCTAAATTATTTAAATTAATTATATCATCGACACTTACCCCATAATTTGTAGCAATAGACCATAAACTATCTCCACTTTTTACAGTATAAACTTCATACTCACTCGGTGTTGCCTCTTCTTTTTTAGGGATTTTTAATATTTGTCCCACATTTAATAAGTTACTACTTAAATTATTCGCTGTCTTTAATTCATCTACCGTTATACCATATTTATTAGCTATCACATATAAACTGTCTCCTTTTTTAACAGTATATACATTTTCTCCTTTAGGTGGTGTATAAGGCACATTAGCATATTCTGCTACTGCTCTAACAACAGCTTCTGCATAATCTAAAACATTATTTTTTAATTGATTAACATCATCATTAGGTGAATCTAAAAATCCATATTCTACTAAAATTGGTTCAGTTTTACCTGTTTCACGATGTATAAAATAATAATCTTTCGAAGGATCAGTTGGATATCTTCTTTGATAATACTTTCTCATATTTTGCCCTTCTTTGCCAATTGATTCAAGCACGCCCTTTGCTAATTTATCATTATTTCTTAAAGCATATATTACTTCAGCACCATCGCCACCACCTGCATTTATATGATTAGATATAACAACAACATCATCTCTATTGCCAAATGCATTAAGTATTCTTTTTACTCTTTCATTATGACTTAATGTTTCATCTGTTGTCCTAGTCATATATGTAGGAATTCCTAAATCTTTAAATCTATCATTCATATACTTAGATATATTTAAAGTATAATCTTTCTCTATTATTCCATTTCCGCTTGCTCCAGAATCATCACCACCATGTCCTGCATCAATAACTATCCCTCTTATTTGTTTTCTTAATAAAAAATCCATTAATTTCATCTCCATTTATTTTTATCCTATATTAAGATATGTTTTAAATGAAAATTTGTTAATGGATTATTTTATTTTTCACTATCTTTCATTAAATATGAAAATATTAAATATGCTGTTTTTAATGAATCATGTCTTATACTTCCATTTTCTATTTCATATATAAAATCCTCAATTACATTAGCATTTATATTTTCTTTATCTAATATAATAGGATCTTTTTGCTCTTCTGTTTGATATTTCTTTACTAGCTTTTCATCAATTTTCTTATTATTTGATAAAACAACATCAAGCTTACAACCCAAATACTTTTCAATTAAATTAACATGATCGCTAACTTTAAAATTATCTGTTTCTCCAGTTTGTGTAAATAAATTAGAAATATACATCTTCTTTGCTTTAGATTTTCTTATTTCTTCACACACTACTACTTTTTTGTCTTTTAAATGCCCTACAAGTTCAACTTTTTCTTCAGTCAAAGGTAAAATTTTACCTTTTATATTTAAAAACTTACAAAGAATTTCTGTTGATTCCGTTAAATTTCCCTTTATATCATACAAAGCAGCAAGCAAAAGATTCTTAATTGGGTGATTTTCTAAAGATGTTCTATCATCAAATCTATAACTTAGCATATCCATAATATCTTTATTAACATCTGCCATTGAAATAACAACCTTAGCAATATCTCCGATTGCAGGCATATCTAATTCCTCTTTTAACATTCCTGTTGAACCACCATTATCAGACACACTTATAATGGCACTTACTTCAACTGGAAAAAGTTTTAATCCTTTAAGTATTTGAGAAAGACCTGTCCCTCCTCCAAATAAAACTATTTTTTTCATAATTTCATCTCCTAACTAATTATATAAAAGAAAAAGACTTTTAACAAGTCTAGAATATTTCTTTTTTATCAATATCTTTTAATTCTTTCCAATTCTTTGGAAATCCCATACAATCTAATATTTTATTAATTTCTATGCTTTTTAGTTTATTGTCTAATTCATCTATTAAATCACTAATTTCTTTTTCAAACAAATCAAATTCATCTTTTTTTATCATTGATTTCATCATTATAACAACAGAAAATAAATCATTTTTTCCATATATATATTCATTATCCATAATTGGTATATTAAGGAGTCTATGATATTTTGTGTCTAATATACTTTTTTGTGTCCTATTATTATAAAGTATATCTTCATGAGCACATAAATTACGATAATTTGATAAAGATGATAAATAATTAGTAAATACATTTACATCTAAATCATATAACTCCACAATATCATATTGATCTTCTTTTTTTAATATTGAAAAAAGTTCTGAAACAATACCAAAAGATAATACCTTTACAAGCACCCAAAGTGGAATATAACCATAATTATTTATATAATGTTTAGTTGCTGTATGATTAGCAGCATTATCTTTAATTTGTCTTTTCATCTTTCCTAACAAGTCATTAACTTGTTTTCTTTTTTCTGGAATATAATTAAAGTTATTAGGATTCAAATAATCCTTTTCACGGTAACCATATTTTTTAGACAATTGATAAGATATAATTGATTTTATATTATTTTCTATCATAAGAATATTTTTAAATACTATATTTCTTAATTTTCTATCAAATAAGAATAAACTATAAAGTTCCTCAAAAGTAACACCATCAATGTAAACTTTATTATCTAGTGATTTAATAAATGGATAACGATAACCATTTAAAAAAAAGTAATTTTCACGAAGTAAAACTTCTTTAGCATAATTAACATCATTGATTGTAAGATTTTTTTGTTTTAATATTTCAACTTGTTCATCTAAATTCTTAAATATCTTATTATCCATACTATTTCCTCTTATTCTTTTTATTTCTATTAAAGTATACCATATATATTAAAAAAATAAAACAGAACAAAGAAAAAGTTTTACAAAATCTTGTAAAACTTTCAAATATATTACTATCTTTTTGAGAATTGTGGTGCTCTTCTTGCTTTTTTAAGACCTGGTTTTTTACGTTCTTTTTCTCTTGGATCACGAGTTACAAAACCAGCAGATTTAAGAATTTTTCTAAAACTTTCTTCTGCTTCAGGAGTTGTTACATCATATTCAAGTAATGCTCTTGTAATACCTAAACGAGTAGCTCCAGCTTGTCCAGAGTATCCGCCACCAAATACATTTACAATACAATCAAATTTATCATTTGTATTAGTAAGTACAAGTGGTTGACTTAAATCCATAACGAATAATTCTGATGGGAAATATTCATGAACATCTTTACCATTAATAGTAATGTTACCTTTTCCTGGAACTAATTTAACTTTAGCAACTGCGCTTTTTCTTCTTCCTGTTCCATAATAAAATGTTTTTTTATCTTTAGCCATAAATACCCTCCATTATTTAACTTCAACTACAACAGGCTTTTGTGCCATATGTGGATGAGTTTCTCCTTCATATACGAATAACTTTTTATACATTTGTCTTCCAAGTCTTCCATTAGGAAGCATTCCTCTAATAGCTGTTTCAACCATTTCAACTGGATATTTAGAAACCATTTCTTTAGCAGTTCTTGTTCTAAGACCACCAGTATAACCAGAGTGATTATAATATAATTTCTTATTTAATTTATCACCAGTTAATTTTACTTTACTAGCATTAGTAATAATAATATAATCTCCACAATCAATATGTGGTGTGTAAGTTGCTTTATGTTTTCCTCTTAACATAGTAGCAGCTTTTGTAGCTAAACGTCCTAAAGCTATGTCTGTTGCATCAATTACATACCAATTACGTTCAACTGTTTCTTTTTTTTGCATATAACTTTTCATATTTTATTTCTTCCTTTCATTTTATATCTTTTTTAAATAAACTTTCCCAGGGTTTATTTAATTTGGGATATATAGAAAAATGTACCGATTAAAAGTATACTAAAAAATATGCAAAAAGTCAATAAAATTACTGATTTTTATGCATATTCTTTAATTTTTTTATTTATAATACACATTCCACAAGTAAAGTCCATTACCTGGAACTGGTTTTGTATTATGTTTTCTTGTTTTTTCTTCTAAAATTGTTTCTACTTCATAAGTTGTAAATAGACCATTTCCTACTTTTATTAATATACCCACAATATTTCTTACCATATGTTTTAAAAAACCATTGCCAATAAATACAAGTTCTAACTTATTATTATGTTTTATTATTTTTATACTATAGATATTTCTAATGCAATTTGCTTTTTCCTTCTCATTAGAACAAAAAGATCTAAAATCATGCTCTCCAATAAATAATTTACTTGCTTTTTTCATTTTATTTATATCAAGTTTCTTATTATATTGATAAACATAATCTTTTTCTATAGAATTAAATTCACCCATATTTATAAAATAACGATATTCTTTTTTTACAACATCATATCTAGCATGGAAGTTATCATCTACTTTAACGACATCTTTTATATATATTTCACCATTTAATCTTCTATTTAAAAATGTTTTTATGTTATATTCTTTTATATTTTTATCTAAAGTAAAGTGAGCTTTAGCATTAATAGCATGTACATAAACATCCGTTCTTCCTGATGATGTAACAACAACTTCATTATCATTTAACATTGTTAAATATTTTTCTAAACAACCTTGAACTGTTTTTAAGTTTTTTTGTTTTTGATAACCTTTGAAATAATTACCATTATAACTAAATGTAATTAAATACTTCATATATACCTCTTTAAAAGAAAAAAGAAATTATCTTTTATTTTTTCTTTCTTGTATTTTATAAGTTATTTTAAGGATTAATTTAGTAGGCAAAAATCTTGTTACAAATACTCCTAGTTTAGTAGCAGTTCCTGGAACAATTATTAATTTATTATTTTTTAAGCTTTGGTTTATTGCATATTTTGCAACATATTCTGCAGTTAAAGATTTTATATTAAATTTAACTCCTGCAACATTATTAAAATTAGTATCAACAGGACCAGGACATAGTACAGAGATTTTAACATTTGAATTTTTTCTTCTTAATTCTTCATATATCGCAAGACTAAAACTTACAACATAACTTTTTGTAGCATAATATGTACTCATTAAAGGTCCTCCTTTTAAAAGACCTGCACTACTTGCTACATTTATTATACGACCAGATCCTCTTTTATCCATGTCTTTAAGAAACATCCTTGTTAAGATATGAACTGCTTTAACATTAACATCTATCATTTCCAATTCTTTTAATAAATCAACATCTTCATAATCACCAAAAAGACCAAATCCTGCATTATTTATTAAAAGATCTATATTTTCATTTTTTACTAACATATATAAATCTTTTATCTTTTTTTCATTAGCAAGATCAATTATAACTATCTTTGATTTTTTACTTAATTTATTTTGTACTTCTTCCAATTTTACTTTATCACGTGCAACAAGTATTAAATCATAGCCTAATTTATCTAAATAATAAGCCATTTCTTTTCCAATACCAGATGATGCACCAGTAACTAATGCTTTCAATCTAATCATCTCCTACTTGAATTATAACATAAGTTAATCTTTTTTGCCATAGAAAAAGTTATTAACAAAAATGCTAACAACCTTTTTTTTAAACTAATTCTAAAGTAACAACTAAAGCGTCGTCCCCTTTTCTTTCATCTAGTTTTAATATTCTTGTATAGCCACCATTTCTATCTTGATATTTAGGTGCTAATTCTTCAAATACTTTTTTAACTGCATCAGTATTATTCATTAAGAATGCTAATGCTTTTCTTCTTGAAACAAGACTTCCATTTTTTCCATAAGTAATCATTTTTTCAACACATCTTCTTACTTCTTTGGCTCTTGTTTCAGTAGTTTCAATACTTCCATTCATGATAACATCTATAGTAAGGTTTGCTAACATGCTTCTTCTATGTTTGCTATCACGACCTAATTTTCTATAAGCCATAATTACTTTCCTTCCTATTAATCTTCATCTTTAAGATTTAAATCTAATTCTTTTACTTTATCTAATACTTCTTTTAATGATTTTTTACCTAAGTTACGTATTTTCATAACTTCAGCATCTGATTTATTAACTAAATCTTGTAAAGTATGAACTCCAGCACGTTTTAAGCAATTATAAGCACGAACTGAGAAATCTAATTCTTCAATTGGTGTTTCTAAAGCTTTAACTTTTGGATCTTCTGCTTTTTCTTTCATTAATCCTGTTACATTTGCAATATTATTAATATTAGCTACTATTTCTAAGTGTTCAATTAATATTCTACTTGCAAGTGCAATAGCTTCTTCTGGTTTAATAGAACTATTAGTCCAAACATCTATGATTAATTTATCATAGTTTTCACTTTGTCCTACACGTGCATCTTCTACTTCGTATGCCACTCTTTCAATAGGTGAGTATAATGAATCGATTGCAATAACCCCAATTTTTCTGTCTGATAATAATTCTTTATTATCATCTGCTCTTACATAACCTTTTCCTGAAGATACATTCATTTCCATAATTAATTTTCCGCCTTTAGCAATATTAGCTATTACTAAATCTTTATTAATTATTTCTACATCTGGATCACATTCAAAATCTCCAGCTCTTACAACACCTTCAGTTGTAGCATTTAATCTAATAATTTTATCTTCTTCACAGTGTTTTTTAATAACAACATTTTTTAAATTAAGAATAATTGTTGTTACATCTTCAACTACACCTTCAATTGTTTGGAATTCATGTAAAACTCCATCAATTTTAACACTAGTTATAGCACTTCCTGGAAGTGAAGATAACATTACTCTTCTAAGAGCATTTCCTATTGTTGCACCAAAACCTCTTTCAAGTGGTTCAAGTACAAATCTTCCATAATTATTTTTTTCTACATAATCAGTAATTTTATAATTTGGTTTTTCAAATTGAATCATTTTATAATTCCTCCCTATTCTAATTAGTTACGTGGTCTTTTTGGTGGACGACAACCATTGTGTGGAATTGGAGTAACGTCACTTATCATTGTTACTTCAAGACCTGCAGTTTGTAATGATCTAATAGCTGTTTCTCTTCCTGGTCCTACACCTTTTACGACTACTTCAACTTTTCTCATTCCTGCATCATATGCCATTTTTCCTGCTTTTTCAGCTGCTTGTCCTGCTGCAAATGGAGTAGATTTTTTACTACCTTTAAATCCGATAGCTCCACTTGAAGCCCAAGAGATAGCATTTCCATCTTTATCAGTAATTGTAGTTATTGTATTGTTAAATGTTGCATGAATATGAGCAATTCCTTCAGGAATATTCTTTTTAATTTTTCTTTTTCTTTGTTTATAAGCCATAGTTTATTCCTCCTAAACTCCTAATTAATTTTTCTTTTTATTTGCAACTACTTTACCTTTACCTTTACGAGTACGACAATTTCTATTAGTTCTTTGTCCTCTTACAGGTAAACCTTTACGATGACGGATTCCTTGGTATGAACCTATTTCCATTTTAGTTTTAATAGCCATGTTAACTTCACGTCTTAAATCTCCTTCAGTTACATAGTTATTAAGTTCATCTCTAATTGCAGATAATTCTTCATTTGTAAGATCTTTTGTTCTCTTACTTGGATCAATATTAGTATTTTTTAATATTTTAGCTGATGTTGCTGGTCCAATACCATAAATATAAGTAAGAGATGTTTCAATTCTTTTTTCATTTGGTATTTCAATACCTTTAATACGTGCCATTAATTTTTCCTCCTATTAACCTTGAACTTGTTTGTGTTTTGGATTTTCACAAATTACCATAATTTTTCCTTTACGCTTAATAACTTTACATTTAGCGCAAATCTTTTTTACTGATGGTTTAACTTTCATAGTTTTTCCTCCTAATTTTTTCTATAGGTTATTCGCCCATGTCTTAAATCGTATGGGGAAAGTTCTATCGTAACTTTATCACCCGGTAAAATACGAATATAATTTAATCGCATTTTACCAGAAACATGGGCCTCAATTACGTGACCATTGGTAAGTTCTACCTTAAACTTTCCTCCTGGGATAATTTCTAAAACTTTTCCCTCAACTTCGATTACATCATCTTTTGCCATAAATTTCACACTCCTGTTAATATTTTGCATCCATCATCTGTTACTACTACTGTGTGTTCAAAGTGGGCTGATGGACTATAATCTTTAGTTTCAATCGTCCAATCATCATCTAAAATGACTATTTCCGGACTTCCTAGAGTTAACATTGGTTCTACTGCAATTACCATTCCTTTTTTTAAGACTGGTCCAGTATGTTTAATACCATAATTTGGAACTTCAGGATCTTCATGTAAATTAGTTCCTATTCCATGTCCTTCAAGTTCTTTAATAACTCCTAGTTTATGTTTTTTAGCATATTCTTCAATAGCTGAAGAAATATCACCAATTCTATTTCCAGGTTTAACTTGTTTTAAACCTTCATAAAGAGATTTTTCTGTATGTTCTAGTAAATACTCTTTATCGCAAGAGATATCTCCTATTGCATAAGTCCAAGCTGAATCTCCATGATATCCTTTATAACATGCACAAATATCAAGTGTTATTATATCACCATTTTTTAGTTTTCTATTACTTGGTATTCCATGAACGACTTCTTCATTAATGCTTGTACAAAGTGTTGCAGGATATCCTTCAAAACCTTTACAAGATGGTATAGCTCCTTTACTTCTTATAAAGTCTTCGGCAAGAGTATCTAATCTTTTAGTAGTAATACCTGGTTTTAGATACTCTTTCAAATACTTATGAGTTTCGTATACTATATTTCCTGCAATAGTCATAAGTTCTATTTCTCTATCACTTTTAATACTTATTGCCATACTTATCTCCTATTTTATCAATTTTAGTACTCTTTTATAAGTTTCATCACTATCAGTTGTATCAATATGATGTAATATGTTTTTTTCTTCATAATAGTTTATTAATGGATATGTTTTATCCATATACTCATTATACCTAACTTCAAATATATCTTCTGTAT
>ERZ1673730.1373-NODE-1373-length-18276-cov-4.350310_pt1 | contig 18276 bp, 15 predicted proteins | sample MGYA00580200_ERZ1673730 | MGnify/ENA primary metagenome ERZ1673730 (study PRJEB41218, sample SAMN15661761) | gut metagenome | host: Homo sapiens | place: Canada: London | collected 2015-08-20/2019-03-30 | study: EMG produced TPA metagenomics assembly of...
TGTAGATATGAGTAAATATACAAAAGTAGTAGAAACAGAAACAGGTACAAATGTATCATTAGAACAAAAAACATATAAATTTAAAATAAATGTAAATACAATAGAAAGTGTGGATACAAGTGGTGCAAATAAACCAATTCTTGCATCAAACATGATACCAGTATATTATTTTAGATCAACTATAAAAAAAGCAGATGTAAATAATTTTTATTCAGTAGAAACATATAAATTAGGGGATCTAAACGGGGATGGAAAGATAAACGTTGCAGATGTTGGAAAGATTAGTGGATATTTATCAAATTATGATGGCTTTACGCAATTAGAAAAATTAGCCGCAGATGTAGATGGAGATGGGGCTATTACAGATAATGATGAAAAAATAATATATGCTAAATTTTTAAAAACTATTCAAACATTCCCTGCAGGAGAACCACTTGAAGAAAGAAAAGGAATAACATCAAATAAATGGTATAGCTATGAATCAAGTGGAGAAAATAAAGGAATGTGGGCTAATGCCGTTACTGTAACAAGTGATAAATTAGAAACATATAAAAATGCAAGTGTAGGAACAACAATAAGTATGGATGATATAACAACAATGTGGGTGTGGATACCAAGGTTTAATGCGAGTCTACCAGGTAATTATAATAGAGGAACAAAAGATAATCCTGGTGCAATAGATGTATCTTTTGTAAAACAAAATGAACCAGCAATAGATGCCTTTACTTTTGGAAATAAAGAATTAAGTGGTTTTTGGTATGGTAAGTTTGAAATTGGAGGAACACTAGCAAGTTCCTGCACTAATGAAACATGTAATGTAAGTAATATAGTAGTAAAACCAAATGTAACATCATTGAGAGATTATAAAAAGCCAAATGATTTTTATTTTTTAGCAAGAAGTATGGAACAAGCAGGAAATAGTTTTGGATTTGTAAGTGCTGAAGTAGATACGCATATGAGTAAAAATAATGAATGGGGAGCAGTAGCCTATCTAACGCATAGCATTTACGGAAGATGTACTACTAGTACAACGTGTACTGAAATAGGGATAAATAACAATAGTAGTTTTATAACAGGATATGGTTCCCCTGCCAAAACTACTCTTGATAAAAATAATGGAACATATGATACAGATCTTGGAAAAGATGCTTCAACAACAAAGAATATATATGGAATATACGATATGAGTGGTGGGGCAGCAGAATTTGTTATGGGAGTATATAATAAAACCATAAGTGGGTCAGGTTTTAATAATTTACCAGATAGCAAATATTATAATAATTATACAACAACTTCATATCAAGGTCACGCCTTAGCAGAAACAGCAGGTTGGTATGATAATTATAATATAGTCCCTAGTACTAGTTATCCATGGTTTGTTCGAGGAGGCAATTATGGTAATTCAGGAAGTGGAATAGTTAGTTTTTATGATTATGGAACGGGGACTACAGCTCAACCGCATTATTCTTCCCGTTTTGTCATAACAAATGAATAAATAATAAAATAGATAATTAGATAATAATAAAGTAATTTACATAATTACTTGAAATTATTATCTTTTTTTTATAAAATATAATTATGAATAGGAGATGTTTTTATGAAAGAAGTTATATTAACAGGAGAAAGACCAACCGGATCACTTCATATAGGTCATTATGCTGGTGCTCTTAAAAAAAGAGTTGAACTTCAAAACACTAATAAATATGATATATATATATTAATCGCAGATTTACAAGCTTTAACAGATAATTTTGATAATCCTAAAAAAATTAGAGATAATATTTTAGAAGTGGTTATAGATAATTTATCTGTAGGGATAGATCCATCTAAGGTTACATTTGTTCTTCAATCACAAATACCAGCTTTACTTGAACTTCCAATTTTATATTCTAATTTAGTTACTCAAGCAAGACTTGAAAGAAACCCTACAGTTAAACAAGAAATTGTATTAAGGGGTTTTTCAAGAAGTTTACCTGTAGGATTTGTAAATTATCCAATTAGTCAAGCTGCAGATATTACAGCATTTAAAGCTACAACTGTTCCTGTTGGCGAAGACCAACTTCCAATGATTGAACAAACAAGAGAAATTGTAGAAACATTTAATAGAATTTATAAAACTGATACTTTAGTTCTACCTAAAGCGGTACTTCCGGATAATTCATCTTGTGCACGAATACCTGGAACTGATGGTAATGCTAAAATGGGTAAATCTTTAGGTAATTGTATTTATTTAAAAGATAGTGAAGAAGAGGTTAGAAAAAAGATAATGAGTATGTATACAGATCCTAACCATATAAGAGTAGATGATCCAGGGGATGTTACTAATAATACTGTTTTTAAATATTTAGATGCTTTTTGTTGTGATGAAGATTTTGTAAAGTTTCTTCCCGAATATAAAAACCTTGATGAACTTAAGGCTCATTATGAAAGAGGTGGTGTAGGGGATGTTTTAATTAAGAAGTTCTTGAATAATGTTATGCAAGAATTACTTGCCCCAATTCGTGAAAGAAGAAAGTATTATGAAGAGCATAAAGAAGAAGTATATAAACTTCTTGAAGAAGATACTAAAAAAGCTATTGAAGTTACAAATAAAACATTAAATGAAGTAAAAAGTGCAATTGGTATAAATTATTTTAATGATAAAGAATTTTATGATAATTATATAAAGAAAGAAAGCTAAAGATTTAGCTTTCTTTTAGTTCTAAATAAAAATCTTTATTAAACTTATGACTTTTACTACTATCTTCTTCTTTTAATTTATCTGTAGTTATTAAATAATAACTATAATCTAAAACATCTTTGTCATCTTCACTAACTGGATCATCCCAGGTTAAATCTAAATGTAACCAATTATTATTTAAATAAACCAAATTCCATATATGATCTTCACTTGATATTTTATAATTATTAATATTAAACTTATTTAAAAAGATACTCATTGCATCAGTATAACTACTACAAATACCTCTTTTATATACTAAAACATCATCTGCTTTACTATATTTTAATTTTTCTAAAGATGTGTCGTAGTGGGCATTATTAATAATGTAGTCATGAATAATTTTTATTTTTTCCTCATCATTCATTGAAGAATTAATATAATTATTTATAATTTCATTAACTTTATCTTCGATTAAATTTATTTCTTTTTCTGTATAAGCTTTTATTATATTTAAAGTAATTTTGCCATAAGAGTCATAACTAGCTTTGATTACTTCAAAACTATTATATGGATGAACATAATTATTAATCGAAGATAATATGTAATTATTATCCAATATATTTTCTACATCTCTTATACACGTATTGTAACTATTATCACAATAAAAAGTAAAAGAAGAAACACCACTGTTAATTATAGAATAAATAATGTTTAAAGTATCATTATAATTTTTACTAATAAAATTATTAGTATTTTGAACATATAAATAATCATTATCTTTAAAATAAGCATTTCTTTCGATAGCAATATTATCTTTTACTTTTAAAATATTATCTCTATAAAATACATAGATTTTATCTTTATTATCATAAGCTAATAATATAAGAATAATTAAAAAAATTACTAAAAAGAATTTAAAGGTTTTTTTCATAAAAATTATCCTTTCATATAATTATATTTTATCAAAAAAAATAATATCTGTCTTGCATAAATATTAATTTTTTGCAAAATATAATTTTAGGTGGTGATTATTATAAAAAAAGTATTATTTATATTAATTAGTTTAACTATTATTCCTTTTGTTAATGCTAAAGAAACTCCAAGTGGATTAATAAGTTTTGATGAGGATAAAACAGGATATTATTTCTTTGCTAATGGGACTCCAATTACAATAGATAACGCTACTTCTAGTGATATGGGTGCTAAAATAAGTTGGGATGGTGGAAGTATTGAAGTACCTAAAAATACTAATGTTTATGGAGGATATCATAATAATTCTATAAAAACCACATCAAGTATAACAATAAATGGTGGTACTATTTACTGGATTTATGGTGGAGGACTTCATAAAAGTCATACAACTGTTTCTAAAGTTGTTTTAAATGATGGTTATGTAAAAGATATAAGACCTGGTGGAAGTGCTGCAGATGTCAAAGATTATCATGATGGCATAAAATATGAATTTCCAAGTGAAAATACTTCAAAAGAAAATATGGAAACAATTGTAGAAGAAGCCTACCTTACGATAAATAATGGAGTTGTTAAGGGAACAGTTTTTGGTGGAGGTATGGGAATTAGCTATGTAAAAAATGCCTATCTTACGATAAATAATGGAGATTTAAGTTCTTCTTATGTAACTGCTGGAGGTAGTAATGGTGTAACTAGTAATGCTGTAGTAAATATAAATGGTGGTAATATTAATATTTTTCAAGCCTCTAATAAAGGTGTTGTTGAAAAATCATTTACTAAAGTAACAAATGGTAATATTGATAAATTATATATTGCGGCTGAAGATGAGGGGGACATTTTATATTCAGGTGTTTTAATAACGGGAGGAAAAATAAATACTTTATCTAAGGGCAAAATAAAAAATAAAGATGTTCCAACACTTAATAATAATACATCATTTAATACTTTATATTTAGATGGTACTGTTATAAACGATGAGACACTTGAAGCTTTTAAAGTAATAAAAGATAAAAATATAACTGGAGGATATATTAATTTAGATTTACTTCTTCCAAATAATATAGCTAAAGTAAAAGTAACAACTTTTCCATATAAATCATATAAACTAGATACTATTTTAGAAAACAAAAGAAGTACTTTAAATAACTTTACTTTAACTGATAAAGAAACTTTAGTAAGTGCTAAATTTATTTTAGATAATCCAAATACAAGTGATAATATAGTTTTAAGTGTAATTGTTTTTATTTTATCTAGTTTTTCTTTAATAACATTACTATGTTTTTTAACAAAAGAAAAAAGCAATTAATTATTTAATATTATTAATTGCTTTCATTAACTTAGATTTATTTCTAGCAGCAGTATTTTTCTTAATGATTCCAGCTTTAACAGCTTTATCAATTTTTTTATTAGCTTCATTGAATTTTGCTGTAGCTACTTCTTTGTTTTCATTTTTAATTTCTGCTCTAACTTTTTTAATAGCAGTTCTCATACTTGAAGCATTATTTTTGTTTGCTACTTTCTTTTTAGCATCAGTTTTTACTCTTTTTTTAGCACTTTTAATATTTGGCATGTTTTCACCTCTTTTCACACATTTAGACAATATAATTCTAACAAAAAAATTATAAAAAAGCAAACATTTTATTACTATTTTATTAAATTTTTAAAAGAAAGGAAGATTTTATGGAAGAAAAAGACTTAAAATCATTAAATATAAGAACCGATTTAGTAACAGATATAATACCTAATATAAACACCACTGTTAATGAAGAAACATATGAGGAAAATAATATTAGGGTAAGTAATATTTTTTTAGATTCAAAAAGTTCTAAATTGATAGGAAAGAAAAAAGGAAATTATACAACAATCTTTTTTGAAGATATAACAGATAAAGATAATTATAATAATGTTTTAAATATTCTTATTAAAGAATTACATAAAATAATTAATAAAACATCTTTAAAAAAAGATTATTCTTCTTTAATAATAGGACTTGGTAATATAAAATCAACTCCTGATTCACTTGGGCCTAAAGTAATAGAAAATATAATTGTAACAAAACATATTTATGATTATTATAAAAGTTTAGAAAAAGGTTATAAAATAACTGAGGCATTTTCTCCTGGTGTAAAAGGAACAACTGGTATTGAAACTAGTGATATTATTTCTAGTATAATAAAACTTGAAAAACCAGATTTATTAATTGTAATTGATGCTTTAGCAAGTGATTCAATTGATAGGGTTTGTAAAACTATTCAAATAACAGATGCTGGGATAAATCCAGGAAGTGGAATAGGCAATGAAAGAAAAGAAATAAGTTACGAAACCTTAAATATACCTGTTATTGCAATTGGAGTACCAATGGTAGTAGATGCTGTTACAATAGTAAGTGATACAATTAATTATATGGAAAAGCATTTTAGTTATAACATAAAAAATATAAATAATCCAATAAATAAGTTAATACCAACTTCAATGCAAAACTATTTAAAGGAAAAAGATTTAAATCTTACAAATAATGAAAAAACATATTTTTTTGGTAAATTAGGTAATTTAACAAATAATGAAAAAAGAAGTTTAATCTTTGATGTATTAACTCCAATTGGTAATAATTTAATGGTAACTCCTAAGGAAGTGGATTTTGTAATAGATAAATTAAGTAATTTAATATCAACAGGAATAAACAATACAATTCATGAAATAAATATATAAAATATGACAAAATAATATTTAATTTAATAATATAATTTTTTTAGAAAGGGAATTTTTATGAAAAAGTTTAAATTTATATTATTTTGTTTATTTTTTTTAATTAGTTTTTATATAACAGGAAGTAAAATATTAAATACAAGTTTAATTAACTATCTTATATATAATGAAGAACAAATTAGTAGTATGAAATATAATAATATGTTAAAAGAAATATCTAAAAGTATTGTTAACGATGTTGTTAAAGAAACAACTATTTTAGACAATAATATTATAATAAACAAAAATAATTCTTCTTTTGTTAATTTGATAAAAAAGGATGATTATAAAGTATATATTTATAATACTCATGATGAAGAAAGTTATAGTAATAAAGGATTTGAATTATATAACACAACTCCTACAGTTAAACTTGCTAGTTATATGTTAAAAGATGAATTAAAAAATCTAGGTATTAATGCTTTAGTAGAAGAGCGTCCTGTTATAAAAGAAATAAAAAAACAAGGGTTACCTTATCATTATAGTTATGATATTTCAAATAAGTATTGTAAAGAGATAAAAGAAAAATATCCTTCAATAATATATTTTATTGATTTACATAGAGATGGTATTGATAAAAGTTTATCTACAATTACAATAAATAATAAAACTTATGCTAAAATGATGTTTTTATTAGGCATGAAACATAGTAATTCTAATAAAAATTTAGAAGTAGTAACAAAGTTAAATAATTATTTAAATGATAATTATAAAGGATTGATGAGGAATATTTATAAAAGAAATGATATAACATATTATCAATATTTTGATAGTCATAATTTTATAATTGAAGTAGGGGGACAAGATAATACATATCAAGAAGTATATAATTCAATAAAAGCATTTGCTAAGGCTTTAGAAAGTGATTTAAAATGAAAAAAGAAAGTATTTTTAAATTTATATTATTATGTTTTATTATATGTTTTTTAGTTATTTTATTTGCAGGTAAAACAGGTTATTATGAAAAGAAATTAAGAGATAATAGTATTTTAACGGAAGAACAAATAAAAAAATTTGAAGAAGATATAAAAAATGGAAAAAGTGTTGATATTTCTAATTATGTTATTAATGAAAATAAAGACTATACAACAAAACTTACAAGTGATGTTTACAGTGTTTCTTTAAAATTAGAAAAAACAATAGATAAAATAGTTAAGTTTATTTTTAATGAGGTTGGTAAAAATATAAATGATTAATATTAGTTTAAAACAGCTAATTTTTTTACTTTTTTACTATTTTTATAGAATTAATTGTATTTATTTGGTACAATATTTTTGTAGGTAAAAATAGGAGAGTGATTATATGAAATATGTCTACAAGTTTAAAGAGGGAAATGCTTCTATGCGTAATTTACTTGGAGGTAAAGGTGCTAATTTAGCAGAAATGACTAATTTAGGGCTTCCTATTCCACAAGGATTTACTATTACTACTGAAGCTTGTACTTCTTATTATGAAAATGGTAAAAAAATAAGTAAGGAAATTGAAGAAGAGATACTTTCTAATTTAAAAGATTTAGAAGAACTTCAAGGTAAAAAATTTGGTGATAATTCTGATCCACTTTTAGTGTCTGTTCGAAGTGGTGCTCGTGCTAGTATGCCTGGTATGATGGATACTATTTTAAATTTAGGATTAAATGATATTGCAGTTGAAGGATTTGCTAAAAAAACTAATAATCCAAGATTTGCATATGATAGTTATCGTAGATTTATTCAAATGTATTCAGATGTTGTTATGGAAGTTCCAAAATCATATTTTGAAAAAATTATAGATGAATTAAAAGGAAGTCGTGGTATTAAATATGATACTGAACTTACTGTTGATGATTTAAAAGAACTTGTAAAAAGATTTAAAGAAGTTTATAAGACTTCAATGAATGGAGAAGAATTTCCACAAGATCCAATTGAACAATTAATGGGGGCAGTTAAAGCAGTATTTAGAAGTTGGGATAATCCAAGAGCTATTGTATATCGTCGTATGAATGATATACCAGGTGACTGGGGTACTGCAGTTAATGTTCAATCTATGGTATTTGGTAATAAAGGAGAAACTAGTGGAACGGGTGTTGCTTTTACAAGGAATCCATCTACTGGAGAAAAAGGTATTTATGGTGAATATTTAATTAACGCTCAAGGCGAAGATGTAGTAGCAGGTGTTAGAACTCCTCAACCAATTAGTAAACTTCAAGAAGATTTGCCTGAATGTTATAAAGAATTTATGGAAATTGCAAATAAATTAGAAGATCATTATTGTGATATGCAAGATATGGAATTTACTATTGAAGAAGGAAAATTATATTTTTTACAAACAAGAAATGGTAAAAGAACAGCACATGCTGCGATTAAGATTGCTTGTGATTTAGTAGATGAAGGAAAAATAACAAAAGAAGAAGCTGTTTTAAGAATTGATGCTAAAAGTCTAGATCAATTATTACATCCAACTTTTGATACTACTGCTTTAAAAAATGGTTATAAGGTAGGTAGTGCTCTTCCTGCAAGTCCTGGTGCAGCAGCAGGTAAGATTTATTTTACTGCAAATGATGCTAAAAAACATGGTGTTGGTGGACTTGGTGAAAGAGTTATCCTTGTTAGACTTGAAACAACTCCTGAAGATATTGAAGGTATGGCAGCAGCACAAGGTGTATTAACAGTTCGTGGAGGAATGACATCACATGCTGCCGTAGTTGCCCGTGGTATGGGTACTTGTTGTGTATCTGGTTGTGGCGATATAAATATTAATGAACAAGAAAAATATTTTACATTAAATGGTGAAACATTTAAAGAAGGAGATTATATTTCATTAGATGGTTCAACTGGTAATATTTATAAAGGAGATATTAAAACTGCTCCAGCAAGTATTTCAGGTGATTTTGGAAGATTAATGAGTTGGGCTGATAGTTATAGAACTTTAGGAGTTAGAACAAATGCTGATAATCCTAGAGATACTAAAAAAGCTATTGAACTTGGGGCAGAAGGAATTGGACTTTGTCGTACTGAGCATATGTTCTTTGAAGAAGACCGTATTCCTAAAATTAGAAAAATGATTTTATCTGATACAGTTGAAGATAGAGAAAAAGCTTTAAATGAACTTATACCATTCCAAAAAGGTGATTTTAAAGCAATGTATAAAGAATTAAAAGGTCTTCCAATGACAGTTAGATATTTGGATCCACCACTACATGAATTTTTACCAACTTTAGAAGAAGATATAATCGCTCTAGCTAAAGATATGAATGTGACTGTAGAACACTTAAAAGAAAAATGTAACGCATTACATGAATTTAACCCAATGATGGGACATCGTGGATGTCGTTTAGCTGTAACTTATCCTGAAATTGCTAAAATGCAAACTCGTGCTTTAATGGAAGCTGCAATTGAAGTAAAAGAAGAGGATAAATATAATATTGTTCCTGAAATTATGATTCCACTTGTTGGAGATAAAAAGGAATTAAAATTTGTTAAAGATATTGTTGTTGAAGTAGCTGAACAAGTTAAAAAAGAAAAAAATTCTGATATAGAATATCATATTGGAACAATGATTGAGGTTCCTCGTGCTGCTCTTACCGCAGATAAAATTGCAGAAGAAGCTGAATTCTTCTCATTTGGTACAAATGATTTAACACAAATGACATTTGGTTTCTCAAGAGATGATGCAGGTAAGTTCTTAGATTCATATTATCAAAATAAAATATATGAACAAGACCCATTTGCTAAATTGGATCAAGAAGGTGTAGGGCAACTTATTAAAATGGCTGTAGAAAAAGGAAAACAAACAAGACCAAATATTAAACTTGGTATTTGTGGTGAACATGGTGGTGAACCATCAAGTGTTGAATTCTGTTACAGAACAGGTTTAACTTATGTAAGTTGCAGCCCTTATCGTGTTCCTATTGCAAGGTTATCTGCAGCACAAGCAGCAATCAAATCTGGGGATAGAAAGTAATTTACTTAAAATATATATAAAGATTGAAATAAATATTTTTTACCTATTTCAATCTTTTTTATTGGAATTAAACAAGATAATAAATACTTACCACAAAAAGCATTGACTATAATGGTAAGTTGGTTGTTTTATAAAATATTATAACTTATAATGAAGTAAAAGGAGGAAAGAAAAATGAAATTAAAAAAAATATTATTATTTCTATTTATTACAGTTATTAGTTTTTGTGGTGTAATAAGTGCAAATGCTTTGACAATTAGTGATGATGGAAAATATACATTAATATTAACTAGTAGTGATAGAGATGTTAGTATTGATGGTGCTAGTGAAAAAATTATAAGATTTAATGTTAATGAAGATGAAACAACAGTTAAATTATCTGAATTAACAAAAAAAATTGTACCATTTAATGGTAGAAATGAATTTGCTTATTGGGGTAGCTTTACAGGAGAAAAAGAAAGTGAAGATATTGCAATAACTGAGTTTAAATGGAGTGGAGAAGTAGTCGGAGGAACATATACAAATGGTTTAACTTTATATGCAATATTTTCTGATAAAGTATTACAAGGAACTGGTACATATTATTTAATACTTGATGGTTTTGCAGGAACAATAAATGGCGAAAAAATAGTAAAGTTAACTAGTAAAAGTACTGAATTTAAAACAGTTGATTTAATAAAATATACTCCAGTAAGAAAAGGTTATACTTTTACTGGATGGGAATTAGATGGAAAATTTGTAACATCAATTGATTCTAGTTATTTTGCTAATCGTGATTGTATAACATTAACAGCAACATATACACAAGATACTTTTTCTGGTGAAGGAATCGTACTAAAATTAAATGCTAATGGTGGAAAACTAAATGGTAAAGAAATTAATAGTTATGATTACATAGGTGGAGAAAATTCAGGAACTACTATGTCACTTTTACCATATACTCCAGTAAGAGAAGGTTATACTTTTAATGGATGGAATACTAAAAAAGATGGAAGTGGCGAAATATTAAAATATGTTTATTGGAGATTCTGGGATAAAGAAAATGAAACAGATGTAGAAAAAGATACTTTAATAAAAGAAGATAATGGTTATGAAAGATATAAAAATGTAACTTTATATGCTTCTTGGATTAAAAATAGCAGTGATGAGGATACTGTAAAAGAAATTGAAAATACTACTGGTATTAAAACTATTATTAGTTTTGAAAAGAAAGTTAGTAAAGATTATACTTTAGATATTAAACAAATTGATATTAAAAAAGAATTAGCTGATAAAAATATTAAATTTTTAGTTGATATCAATGTACTTGAAGGAGTTAACATTGTTAAAATTAATAATATTAAAATGAAAATTAAAATAGCATTACCGGACAACTTAAAAGACTATACTAAATATGAGGTTGTTTATATTGATAATAATGAAGTAAAAGAAACAATCCCTGCCAAAGTTGAAAATGGATATATAGTATTTGAAACATCACATTTAAGCCAATATGGAATAGTAGCAACTAGTATAACTAATCCAAATACAAGTGATAATGTCATCAGTTATATAGTTATTAGTGCTTTAACATTATTAGGCTTAACTGTATTAGTTGTTAAAAGAAATACACAAACAATTTAAAAGAAAAAATCCATCATATTATAATATAAAAAAATCTGCTTTAATTTGAAGCAGATTTTTTATATTTATTATAATGTAATGATACAAATTCATCATAAGCTTTTCTTTCAAGGTTTAAATCGAATTCTTTAAATTTGTAATTTGGATCTTTTGATAAGATTAATTGCTTGAAAAATTCTTTGAAAAAGTTTGGATTTCTAACAAGTAATGGTCCAATTAGATAAGTTCCATAAAAGTTTTTGTAATGTATTCCTTCAAATTCATTATTGGTTCCAAAACCAACAACGCGCTTAAATAATGGATATTTAACTTCACTCATATAACTACTTTGATTTTGAAAACCGATAACTAATTCGTTTTCATCTTTGATAAATAATGAATCATTAACAATTCTTTTTTCAGTTCTAGTAACATCATATTTGAAAATACCTAATAATTTATGCTTTTCATTATTTTCAATTAAACTTTTTCCAAAAAGGTCAACACTATTACCTGTTATTAAGAAAAACTTATTATTTTCTATCATATCTTTAATATCTTTTTTATATTTTTGCAAATGTTTTATTACAATTTTTTGGTTATTTTCTGTACCAGCATTCATGATAACTAAATCGTAATCTTTAAAAATAAGACTGTCATTAATTGATAAATACTTTATTTCATAATCTATTTGTTGATTTTCAAGTTCTTTAATAATTTCTTTTAGATTTCCTTTTTCTCCATAGAGATTTAAAAGATCATAATATAAATATGCTATAGTTAGTTTCATTATTTTCTTCCTTTCAATATTTTTAATAGGGGAATAACGTAATCTGGATTAACAATAAAGTATATATTCCCTTTAGTGTCGTTTAAAGTTTTGTTTAAAGAATCTTTAAAATTTTTAAATGTTATAATTTTCTTATCATCTATTCCTGCAAGTTTGATACGTGTTGCTATGTCATAACAGTTAGGGCCAACGCATATTACTTCATCAACATTACTATTTTTTAAAATTTCAAAATTAATATCATAAATCCATGAAACATCATTGTAAGGATAACGGTGACTTATTACTTCCCAACCAACTACTATAGTTTTTAAATCATCACTTCTTTTAATATAGTGTAATGCTTGATTATAAGATGTACTATTTTCATTTTTACTATAGAAAACATAGGCATCTTTATCATTTATTTTAAAATGATTACAAAGTTTATGGTCATATTCACTTTTACTTATATATGGAATAAATTTATCTGGATTTAAATTCAAACTATCTAATGTTGTAATTGTAGCTAAAATATTATAAATGTTATATAAAATATTATTTAAAATTTTAATTTCATATTGATTATTTATTGTCATCGTTCCTTTGTCATAATCTATATTTGTAACTTTATATTTACTAATAGGACGTTTAAATGAACATTTAGGGCAGTAGTAGTCGCCATAAATCTCAAAGTGGTAATAATTATATTTAAGTTTGGTATTACATATTGGGCAATATTCCATTACTAAGTTTTCATAATCATTATTTAGATATGAATATTTGTTTTCTTCAATACTATAATAGGTTACTGGACATTTTAAATCTAAAACAAATTTTTGTAGGTAAGGATCATCAGCATTGAGAATTAAATGTGTTTTACTTGTTAAACACATTTTAATGTCGTTATATACAAAATCAATATTTCCTTGTCTAGGTGGTTGGTCGCGTACAAGATTAGTTATCACTACAGTAGTGGGCTCTAATTTAGTATAAACTTGTTTAAAGTATCTTTCATCTATTTCATAAACTAAGTAATCGGCTTTTATATTTCCAAATAAATCAGATGCCTCAACTAACATAGTAACAATTCCTGATTTTAAGTTTCCTCCACGATGGTTATGTACAACTTTAAAACCTTGACTTTTTAGTGTTTCTGCAATTAGTTTAGAAGTTGTACCTTTTCCTGCAGAACCAGTTACTGCGATAATATTTTTAGGTAATTTAAATTTTTCTAATATATTTTTATTAAGCTTTAAAGCAATACTCCCTGGTAGAGCACTGCCTCTATGAAGCAGGTTTCCTGCAAACAAAGCCATTTTAGCAATTAATATAGAAAACATATTTTATCATCTCCTAAAAATAATTATAAACTAAAAAATATCTTAAAACAATAAAAATGTGTAAACGAATGTCTAATTTATATAATAATAAAGTTATGAAAATGATATGCAAAGCATATCAAACAAATGTATGAAATTATATTGAACATGTACATACTATAAATGTTTTTTTTAGTTGTATCAATATCTTTACAATATGAAATAAAAAGTATGTTTAAAAATATGATTGGTTTAAAGAAAAGGGGTATAAATTTATTTTTTACAGATATAGATAAATTAAAGACTTTAATGCTTGAAGAATTAGAGTAACTATGTAATATTTGTAATAGATAATTATAAGTTTACATTAAAATGCCAGTTTTAATTATATTGTTTGTTATTAGAATTTATGTGTGATATTATTATATTAGATTAATATTATTATATGGAAAGGGAATTAATATGATAGAATTAAAAAATGTTAGTAAAACATACAAATCAAAAAAAGGTAAATCTACTAAAGCTTTAGATGATGTTTCTATAACTTTTGCAAAAAAAGGAATGACTTTTATTTTAGGTAAAAGTGGAAGTGGTAAGTCAACTTTACTTAACTTACTTGGAGGATTAGATAAGTATGATTCAGGTGATATATTATTCTTAGGTAAAAGTAGTAAAAACTTTAAATATGAAGATTTTGATTCTTATAGAAATACTTATGTTGGTTTTATTTTTCAAGAATTTAATTTACTAGAAGATTATGATGTTTATGAAAACATTATCTTAGCTTTACAACTTCAACAAAAAGAAATAAAAGAAAAAGAAATAGATGATTTATTAGAAAAATTAGAATTAAAAGATTTAAAATTAAGGAAGGTAAATGAATTATCAGGTGGACAAAAGCAAAGAGTAGCAATAGCAAGAGCACTAATTAAAGATCCTAAAATCATTTTAGCAGATGAACCAACAGGAAATTTAGATAGTGAAACTGGTACTCAGGTTATGGAACTTCTAAAAGAAACATCAAAAGAAAAATTAGTTATCGTTGTTACACATGATGAAGAATATGCCAAAGAATATGGTGATAGAATTATTGAAATAAAAGATGGCAAAGTAGTTAATGATACTAAACCTTTTAAACAAGATAAGAATAATAATACTTATCAAACAATTAAATCTCATTTGCCATTTAAAGATGGTTTTAAATTAGGATTTGGAAGTTTAAAACATAAAAAGTTTAAGTTGGGTTTAACAATATTTTTAACAATATTAACTCTTGGTTTTTTAAGCTGTGCTGATACATTATCTAGTTTTAATTTTGATGTAAGCCATGCATCAATTCTTACTAAAAATAAAGAAGAATTCATTGAAATAGAAAAAAAATATGTATTTAAAAATTCTTATGGTTATGAAGAAATGGTCCATCTTCCAATGGATGATGATAGTATTAAAAAAATAAATAATAAAATAAATAAAACACCTTATGATGTTTACAAATATTATGATAATTCAGGTTTTAGTGATGCCTCAAGTATAATAAGTCTTTTACATATCAATGTAAATGGATACTATTCAACAAGTAGTGAGATAGTCGTGGCAGATGATCTTTCTAAGATATTGAAAGAAGAATTAATTGGAAAATATCCTAGTAAAGATAATGAAATTGTTATTTCTAATTATGTAGCAGACTTAATGATAAAAAAAGGTGTTGAAGTTCATGAAACTGTTGTTAAAACAGAATTTAAAACTTCAAATATCTTTAATCCTAAAAATTATGATGATATTTTAAATACAAAATATAATTATTATTTTGGATCAAGTGATAAAGTTAAAATAGTAGGTATTATTAACTATGATTTAAAAGATGCTTCAAATGATTATAAAGAAAACGTTTTATATAAAATATTTGTTAATGAAGATTTTATGAAAAACAGAAAAAACAAGAAAACAAATAGTTTAAGATCATCTGTTGAACTAGAAGTTTTAGTAGATGGATTTGAAATAAAAGATGATGAAGATTCTATGGCTCCAAGTTTTTATTCAGTACCTTTAAATAAAAAACTTGAATATTTTGATGGTAAGTCTTGGAAAACAACAAACAGCTTAAAAGATAATGAAATTATTCTTAATATAAGTTACTTGAATTATAATGATGAAAATTATTATAGTGATTTAACAAGATATTTAAACTCTAATTATGGTGATTATGATGTGTTACAAAAAAGATTTATCGCTAATTATATAAATGAAAAAAATATTATAGGTAAAAAAGCTAATTTAAAGATATATTATGCTTTATTTGATAGAGAATTAATTAAAGAATATAAAGATTTTACTGTTGTTGGAGTTTATTTTAGCAATGAAGGTTATGAATATAATTATTTTGCAAATTCTATATTAGAAAATTATGTTCAAATGCAATATGAAAGAAGTAGTGTCTTATATCCAATGACTTTAGAAGAAGATTTTAAAGAAACATCATCAAGCTTCCCAGTTAATTCAAATCTTGCTATTAAGTCAACTTATAGTAATACTTTATATCAAGAAAAAGCAATTCTTGATGCCATGAAAACTTTAGCATTTTATGCAAGTATTGTTTTATTAGTGTTTACAGTATTTTTAATAGCTAACTTTATTTTCACAAGCATCAATTATCGTAAAAAAGAAATAGGAATATTAAGGGCACTTGGTGCTAGAAGTAGTGACATAATAAGTATTTTCTTATGGGAAGGATTTACACTTTCCATTATATCTGGTACGATAAGTTCTATTTTACTTGTTATTGTATCTAATTATTTAAATTCTTATATAGCAAAAGAAATAGGAATGTTAACTACACCATTTATGGTAGGAATAAGACAATTTGTCTTTATATATTTAGTAGTTATTATAGTAACATTAATAGCAAGTATTTTACCAATTATTAAAATATCAAAGATGAAACCAATTGATGCTATTTTAAATAAATAGAATATATGGACATTTTGTGATAAATATGTTATAATTTATGTGCATTACAAGTTAATGCATGTATAATTTATACATATAATATTAATGCCTTAAGACAAATAAAAAAGCTAGTGGTTCCCACTATGAGAGGAACTTAAAAAATAATTAGAGAGCACAACTCTAATTTTTATTTTGGTAAGATTAGACAATAATTATTGTAATTTTAAATTACTCGAAGAAAAATGTGATGAATATAATAATTGTACTTTAAAATAGATACAAGATATGATAAAATAAATATAGAAAGAAGGTATGTATATGAGTATGGATTATTATGAATCATTTTTTGAAGGATATGTTGCTACATTAGGTATGGGTTCTTACATTTTTAGTTTTGCAGTTTATGTTTTTGAAGTTATTTGTTTATGGAAAGTATTTGAAAAAGCTGGAAAACCAGGTTGGGCCTCTTTAATACCTGTTTATAACATGTGGATATTTTTTGAAATGGCAGGATTTTCTGGTGCGTTGTCATTATTAGTCCTTGTTCCAGTATTTGGTTGGATAGCCGTAGGAATTCTAATGATCGTATCAGACTTTAGAATAGCTAAATGTTTTGGTAAAGATTCAGGATTTGGTGTAGGACTTTGGTTACTTAATCCAATATTTATGGCGATTTTAGCATTTGATTCATCAACATACACTGACTATTAGTAATTTACTAATAGTTTTTTCTTTTAATTTTTTTAAATTAAATATATAATATAATTGGTGAAGCGTATGATAGACAATTATTATTTATATAAAAATATAAATGAACTAGATTTACATGGTTGTAATAGATATGAAGCAATATATAAAGTTGATAGTTTTATAAAAGACAATATTGTGTTAAAGAATCATTTAATAAAAATTATTCACGGTAAAGGAAATCATATTTTAAAAGAAGAAATACATAAATATTTAAAAAATAATAAAAAAGTTATTTCTTATAAATTAGATTTATTTAATGATGGCGTAACAATTGTAGAAATCTAGTTAATTATTATTGATTTTAATTAAAATTTAATATAAAATAGTATTGTATAGTAAAGAGGGTATGTATAATATGGAAAATAATGAAGATAAATTGATAGATGAACAAATAAATAAAATTATTAATGATGACAGTTCAAATAATGAAATTAATAATATTTCACATACAGATATTAATACCGTAAGTGATGATATTAATAATTCTAATGAAAACAGTACTTTTCATACGGATATTAATATGGTTAGTGATAATACTAATAATATTAATCCATCATTAACAAATGAAATTG
>ERZ1673730.1382-NODE-1382-length-18199-cov-15.691744_pt1 | contig 18199 bp, 15 predicted proteins | sample MGYA00580200_ERZ1673730 | MGnify/ENA primary metagenome ERZ1673730 (study PRJEB41218, sample SAMN15661761) | gut metagenome | host: Homo sapiens | place: Canada: London | collected 2015-08-20/2019-03-30 | study: EMG produced TPA metagenomics assembly of...
TTCTATATGGCGAGCATCAGCAGCTATTACACCTTTTATCTGATGCAAAAATTCGGATTATCGGTACAAAATGCCCAGTTTCACCTGTTTGCCTTCCTGTTTGCCGTCGCAGCCGGGACAGTGATTGGTGGACCATTGGGCGATAAAATTGGCAGAAAATATGTTATTTGGGGCTCTATCCTCGGTGTAGCACCCTTTACCCTCTTTTTACCCTACGCAACGCTGGAATGGACCGGGATTTTAACCGTGATCATTGGTTTTATCCTCGCATCGGCGTTTTCTGCCATTCTGGTCTACGCGCAGGAGCTGCTTCCTGGCCGTATCGGCATGGTTTCTGGGCTATTTTTCGGTTTTGCCTTCGGCATGGGCGGCTTGGGAGCCGCGGTGTTAGGGCTGATTGCCGACCATACCAGCATCGATTTGGTCTACAAAATATGTGCTTTCCTGCCACTACTGGGGATACTGACCATATTCTTACCTGATAACCGACATAAAGCCTGATTTTCTGACGGCCAAAAGTAAATTTTGGCCGTCAGACTTACAGTAGCCATCAGCCTTTGCCTCTCACATACCGCTGTACTTTTCCGATCCGTGCTTTTTTACGTCTAAAATCCTATTTTCATCAAAATTCAATAATTATTCACAAACAAAAACATCAAAATTGTCATAAACTATTACTCGTCGTTTGAGTTTTCAGGATTATCACAGCAACCAAAGGAGACGGAATGCATCACGCCACCCCGCTTATCACCACCATTGTCGGCGGCCTTGTGCTCGCTTTTATATTAGGCATGATTGCCAATAAACTACGTATTTCTCCTCTGGTGGGATATCTGTTAGCGGGCGTTCTGGCCGGTCCATTTACACCTGGTTTTGTTGCTGATACCAAGCTAGCGCCTGAACTGGCCGAGCTTGGCGTAATCCTGCTGATGTTCGGCGTGGGGCTGCACTTTTCGCTGAAGGATTTGATGGCGGTAAAGTCTATCGCCATTCCCGGCGCGATTGCCCAGATAGCGGTGGCAACGCTGCTGGGCATGGCGCTTTCAGCGGTGATGGGCTGGTCGCTGATGGTTGGGATCGTGTTTGGTCTGTGTCTTTCAACCGCCAGTACCGTGGTGCTATTGCGTGCGCTTGAAGAAAGGCAGCTCATTGACAGTCAGCGCGGGCAAATCGCCATTGGCTGGCTGATTGTCGAAGACCTGATGATGGTGCTGACGCTGGTTCTCCTGCCAGCCGTCGCTGGAATGCTGGAAAAAGAAGATGTCGGCTTTGCCTCGCTGGCCGTAGATATGGGCATTACCATCGGTAAGGTGGTGGCGTTTATCGCAATTATGATGCTGGTCGGTCGTCGCCTGGTACCGTGGATTATGGCCCGTAGCGCCGCAACCGGCTCACGCGAACTGTTTACCCTGTCAGTCCTCGCCCTCGCATTAGGTATCGCATTTGGCGCAGTGGAGCTGTTCGATGTCTCCTTTGCACTGGGGGCATTCTTCGCCGGCATGGTGCTGAACGAATCTGAACTGAGTCACCGTGCGGCGCATGACACCCTGCCGCTGCGCGATGCGTTCGCCGTACTGTTCTTTGTTTCCGTCGGGATGCTCTTTGATCCCATGATTCTGATTCAGCAGCCGCTGGCGGTGCTGGGCACGCTGGCGATTATCATCTTTGGTAAATCCCTTGCCGCCTATTTCCTGGTGCGCCTGTTTGGTCACTCCCAACGCACAGCGCTCACCATTGCCACCAGCCTGGCGCAGATTGGTGAATTTGCCTTTATCCTGGCGGGTCTGGGCATGGCGTTAAACCTGCTGCCGCAGGCCGGACAGAATCTGGTGCTGGCGGGGGCGATCCTGTCCATCATGCTTAACCCAGTGCTGTTCGCGGTGTTAGAAAAATATCTCGCCAAAACAGAAACGCTGGAAGAACAGACGCTGGAAGAGGCTATTGAAGAAGAGAAGCAAATTCCGGTGGATATCTGCAATCACGCCCTGCTGGTTGGCTTTGGGCGCGTCGGTAGCCTGCTGGGCGAGAAATTGATGGCTGCGGGGATCCCGCTGGTAGTTATCGAAACCTCACGCACCCGAGTGGATGAACTGCGCGAGCGCGGGATCCGCGCGGTGCTGGGAAATGCCGCCAACGAAGAAATTATGAATCTGGCGCATCTGGATTGCGCACGCTGGCTGCTGCTGACCATTCCCAATGGCTATGAAGCGGGTGAAATTGTCGCTTCAGCACGCGAGAAGTGCCCGTCGATTGAAATTATCGCCCGCGCGCATTATGACGACGAGGTGGAATACATTACCGAACGCGGCGCCAATCAGGTCGTCATGGGTGAGCGTGAAATCGCCCGTACCATGCTGGAACTGATTGAAACGCCGCCTGCTGGTGAGGTGGTCGTTACAGGCTGATGTCGTTGCCGGATGACGCTATCGCTTATCCGGCATGTGCATGATTTAACGATCCCAGTACGACTCTTCGAGGCTATCTTCGCGTTCCGGCAAACCACGCGTCAGGCGCGGGGAATGCTGGTTCAGCACCTGATAACTCACGCGATTCGCATATTTACAAACCTGGGCTAACGACGAATAGGTCAGCCAGGTGAACTTGTGCTTGCTGGAGTTAGGCACGTTGCTGCGGTGATAGCTGTTAGCGGTAATATCATGCAGCAATGCCGCCAGCGCGCCGTCGCCAGCGCCGTTGGTATTCATGATCTTCTCTGGACCGCCCATATACGGTGCGATGTGCGAATACACACGCAGCGGATTGGTACAATCTTTATGGCGCATGGCGCGGCTAAACTCGTACTGGTTGAATTCGGCAATGGCCCCAGGCAGCAGCGGATGCTGGGTTTTACGTTTGACTTCTTCTTCCGTAAAGCCCGCCATATAAAGACCCGCCGGACCCGCTGTGCACAGCACCAGATCCACCCAATCCAGCGCCTTGTCGGACGCCAGCAGCGGATCGTTTTCGCCGGTCAGCGCTTCGGCCTCTTCTTCATTCATCGCCAGAATTGAGACATGCTCTTTCAGGAATGCCTGCCACCACTGCGGATTATCGGCAATGACAAATTTGGTGCCCAGCGTCAGTACCACCGGTACATTGTGTTTTTTAGCAAATTCGATCGCCTTCATGGTCGCTTCCGGCATTGGCTCGCCCGGCTCGCAGCGCACCAGATAGGACGTCAGCACAAGCGCGGACGCTCCGGCAATCACCGATTCAGGGATGCTATCCGCCCGTAGCTTGTTCATATGCCCTGGGCTGATTGCAAAGGTACGCTCACCGGACTCGCCAATCAGCGTAAAGCAGCGACCAATCGGTCCATCTACGCCCTGCAGGTAGTTCAGATCGGTACGACTGGAGGTATTGCATAAATAGCGGTACGCATAGCTGCCAATCTCGATATTGCTGCACATCACCCCCAGCAGCACCGAGCGGTCATCCGCCAGCACGGAGTAGTTGTGCATTGTATTACCGATAGTACCGCCCGCAAACTGATGGGTGATCAAATTTTCACGCACCAGTTCCTGGTAGAGCGCTTCAGCGACATCATCTGCAATCACCAGAGAGTGCCCGGCGCTTAATCCATAACGTTTTACAAAGTTATCATCAACTTTGGCTTCAATATCCACCAGCGTCTGGTCAATACCCACCACCCAGGCTGCGCTGGTTTCATTTTCTGGCTGAATTTGTTGCAGCAACGGATCGCGCGCGCTGACGGGAAAATAGTGTTTGGATTTACGTTTACCGGGAAATTTCATGGTCGATTTTACGGGTGGTTAGCTGAGCGATGCATGGTAGCACATTCCCCGCTGCGCATGCGATGCGGCGCTGAGTTTCAATATCGGACGGTGAGATCGCAGTTTATCCGGGATGAATTTCTACAATAACTCACCTTCACAAGGAGCGCTTTATGAAGCCGGAAAACAAGATCCCCGTACTCGACAACATTTCGGATGAAATGAAAAGTGTGGTGAATTTTCATCGCGAAGATTTGCCGCCGTGGCCCGCTGCCGATGACTTTGTGGCCCAGCGTAAACACTACATTCATGAACGGCAGTTGTGGAATGCCGATGCTCCACAGATGAATACCCGAGAATGCGTTATTTCCACCGCATGCGGCCCCGTTGCCACACGAATTTACGCTCCGCAGCCCCATAGCCAGGCGACGCTATATTACCTGCACGGCGGCGGTTTTATTCTCGGTAATCTGGATACCCACGATCGCATTATGCGTTTACTGGCGCGCTATACGCAGTGCACGATCATTGGCATCGACTATTCGCTTGCGCCAGAGGCCCGCTACCCGCAAGCCATCGAAGAGATTGTCGCCGTCTGTCAGTACTTTTATCAGCACGCTGGCGATTATTCCCTTAATGTGAATCATATTGGTTTTGCGGGCGATTCCGCCGGGGCCATGCTGGCGCTTGCCAGCGCGTTGTGGTTGCGGGATAAACACATTGCCTGCGGCAAGGTGGCTGGCGTGCTGTTGTGGTATGGGCTTTACGGCCTGCAGGATTCACTGAGCCGACGGCTAATGGGCGGAGCCTGGGATGGTTTAACTCGCGAGGATCTGCAGATGTACGAAAACGCGTACCTGCGTAGCGCCGACGATCGTGAATCACCGTACTATTGCCTGTTTAATAACGACCTGACGCGCGACGTGCCGCCGTGTTTTATCGCCGGTGCGGAGTTTGATCCGCTGATTGACGACAGCCGCTTATTGTTCCAGACGCTACAGGCGCATCAGCAGCCCTGCCAGTACAAAATGTACCCCGGCACGTTGCACGCCTTCCTGCACTATTCGCGGATGATGAAAACCGCCGACGATGCGTTACGGGAGGGCGCGCGTTACTTCAGAGCGCAGCTTTAACGGTAGGCTGCGGTCAGTTTAACCATCATTTCGATATGTTCCGGTGTGGCATTCAGCGCCGGAATATACTCATATTGCTTACCGCCTGCCTCAAGGAAAATCTCCCGGTTTTGCACCGCTATCTCTTCCAGCGTTTCGAGACAATCAGCCGCGAAGCCCGGACACATGACCTGGATATGTCGGGTCCCTTTCTCCGCCAGCATTTTTAACGTTTCATCGGTATATGGCGTCAACCACGGTTCACGGCCAAAGCGAGACTGGAAGGTCATCATCACTTTTTCCGGCGGCAAGCCAAGCGCTGAAACCAGCTCACGAGTGGTATCGCGGCAGCGCTGCGGGTAGTCATCGCCTTCATCGGCGTAGCGCTGCGGAATGCCGTGGTAGGAAAGCAGCAGCAAATCGGGTTCACCATGTTGAGCAAATGAATCACGGGCGCTCTTGGCCAGCGCATCAATGTAGCTGCTGTCATCGGCGTAATCACGAATAAATGAGATGCCAGGAATACTGCGTTTACGCGCTAAGATTCGCGCCAGTTCGTCCCAGACCGCCGCCACGGTAGAACAGGAATATTGCGGGTACAGCGGTAACACCACCATGTGTTCAACTCCGCTTGCCAGCAGTTCATCGACCGCGCTTTCAAGCGACGGTGAACCGTAGCTCATCCCCAGCGCGACAGGCGTATTTGGCAGACGTTGTGCCAGCGCCTGCTGTTGCGCCTTGCTGTAGACCATCAGCGGGGAACCGTCTTCCATCCAGATTGACTGGTACAGCTTTGCCACGCGTGGTGCACGCAGCGGCAAAATCACACCACGCAGCAGCGGCCACCACAGCGCAGGTGACGTATCGACTACGCGTTGATCGCTTAAAAACTGGCGCAGGTAGCGCTTAACGGCTTCGGGGGTTGGGGCATCGGGAGTGCCGAGGTTTGCCAGCAGGATACCGGTTTTCGTCTGACGCATTACCGCCTCTTATCGATTCAAATTGTTGATAATTGTAGCGGAAAAGCGATAAAGAAGAACTAATTGCTGTGAAAGGTAAGACGAGAATTTGCCTGATGGCGCTGCGCTTATCAGGCCTACATAAAATCGTAGGCCGGATAAGGTGTTGACACCGCCATCCGGCATTGACTGCGCTAAAACTTAACCGAGGATTTTTTCCAGCGCTGCGCGAACGTCAGCCACAGCCTGGGTGCCGTCAACTTTCGCGTATTTGGTGTTACCCGCCTGCGCTTCTTTAGAGTAGTAGCCGATCAGCGGAGCGGTCATCTGATGGTATTCCACCAGGCGCTTACGTACGGTCTCTTCCTGATCGTCTTTACGGGTGGTCAGCTCTTCGCCGGTCACGTCGTCTTTGCCTTCAACCTTAGGCGGGTTGAATTTGATGTGGTAAACGCGGCCAGAAGCAGCGTGTACGCGACGACCCACGATACGGTCAACGATCAGCTCGTCCGGAACGTCGAATTCAAGAACGTAGTCCACGTTGATGCCTGCTTCTTTCATGGCATCAGCCTGCGGAATAGTACGCGGGAAGCCATCAAGCAGGAAACCATTACGGCAGTCTTCCTGAGCAATACGCTCTTTTACCAGCGCGATCACCAGCTCATCAGTCACCAGCTTACCGGCGTCCATGATGTCTTTCGCTTGTTTGCCCAGCTCGGAGCCAGATTTCACGGCAGCACGCAGCATATCACCGGTGGAGATTTGCGGAATACCATACTTCTCCATGATGAACTGAGCCTGAGTTCCTTTACCCGCGCCCGGAGCGCCAAGCAGAATGATACGCATTACGAAAATCCCCTTAAAGGTTGTCGATATTTTTTAAAAAGCGCTAAACGATACCACCATCACGCAATTGGCTCAAGGAAGACGCCCGACGCTGAAACGGTTAACGGTGGGAAAATTAAAAATGAGGAGAGAAAATGCCGGATCGCGGTGTAAACACCGTATCCGGCCAGGGATCGACGAGATGGTGTAAGCCGGACACGCGTTAGCATCATCCGGCATTACCTTACGGCTATCAGGACACCAGCAACTGGTTCATACGACGAATGAACTGGTTCGGATCTTCCAGCGTGCCGCGTTCAGCAAACAGCGCCTGATCCAGCAGCAGTTCAACCCACTCTTTGAACTGTGCTTCGTCCTGGGTATCCGCCGTGCGTTTGACCAGCACGTGGTCCGGGTTGAGTTCAAAGATATATTTCACTTCCGGTACGGCCTGGCCAGCAGCTGCGAACAGTTTCGCCATCTGGGTGCTCATTTCGTCCGCATCGGTGGTAACGATGGCCGGCGTGTCGGTCAGACGGTGAGTCAGACGCACTTCTTTTACGCGATCGCCCAGCAGGGTTTTCACGCGCTCAACGAACGGCGTCAGCGCTTTTTCCGCTTCTTTTGCCGATTCGTCAACGTCATCCGCCAGCTTGTCGATGGACTCGTCAGCTTTGGCTACGGACTGGAATGCCTTACCGTCGAACTCGGTCAGGTAGTTCATCATCCACTCATCGATACGGTCAGAAAGCAGCAGCACTTCGATGCCTTTCTTACGCAACAGTTCCAGGTGCGGGCTGCTCTTCGCCGCCGCATAGCTGTCTGCGGTGATGTAGTAGATTTTCTCCTGCCCTTCTTTCATACGCGACACGTAGTCTTCCAGCGACACGGTTTGTGCGGAGGAGTCAGTGTGCGTGGACGCGAAGCGCATCAGCTTAGCGATCGTTTCCTGGTTAGCGTTGTCTTCCGCCGGGCCTTCTTTCAGCACCAGGCCGAACTGTTTCCAGAAGGTCTGGTATTTTTCTGCGTCGTCTTTCGCCAGTTTTTCCAGCATCTGCAGTACGCGTTTGGTCAGCGCGCTACGCAGGTTACGGGTGACGGTGCTGTCCTGCAGGATCTCACGAGAAACGTTCAGCGGCAGATCGTTAGAATCTATCAGGCCACGCACAAAGCGCAGGTAATTCGGCATAAACTGCTCGGCGTCGTCCATAATGAACACGCGCTGAACGTACAGTTTCAGACCATGCTTGTGATCGCGGTTCCACATATCCCACGGAGCCTGAGACGGGATGTACAGCAGGCTGGTGTACTCCTGCTTACCTTCCACACGGTTATGACTCCAGGTCAGCGGATCAGTGAAGTCGTGCGCGATATGTTTGTAGAATTCGTTGTACTCGTCGTCTTTGATTTCCGACTTGTTACGGGTCCACAGCGCCTGCGCCTTGTTGATCTTTTCCCAGGAAACCACGGTCTCGCCGTCTTTCTCTTCGGATTTTTCGATCTCTACCGGCAGCGCGATATGGTCGGAATATTTGCTGATGATGGAACGTACGCGCCAGTCATCAAGGAACTCGTCTTCGCCTTCGCGCAGATGCAGCGTGATTTCGGTGCCGCGATCGTCTTTGGTGATGTCGGCAACGGTGTACTCACCTTCACCCGCAGATTCCCAGAACACGCCGTTTTCCGGTTTATCGCCCGCTGCGCGGGTACGCACGGTGACTTTATCCGCCACGATGAACGCAGAGTAGAAGCCAACCCCGAACTGGCCGATCAACTGGCTGTCTTTTGCCTGATCGGATCCCATGGATTCAAGGAAAGATTTAGTACCGGATTTCGCAATGGTCCCCAGATGATCGATAACGTCATCACGGTTCATCCCCACGCCGTTATCGGCAATGGTCAACGTACGCTTATCTTTATCGAAGGAAACACGCACACGCAGCTCACCGTCACCTTCATACAGGTCCGGGTTAGACAGTGCGCGAAAACGCAGCTTGTCTGCCGCATCCGAGGCGTTAGAGATAAGCTCACGCAGGAAGATTTCTTTATTGGAATACAGAGAATGGATCATCAGGTGCAGAAGCTGTTTTACTTCTGACTGAAAACCACGAGTTTCTTGTCCTTTCATGTAGGTCTACCTCAACAATGCCATTTTCAATGGTAAAAACAGGTTGAGGGTGAAATGGGGACAAGCGGAAAGGATTTCAAGCGGAAGCCGCCGTCGCGGCCTCCGTTTGTTCAGAATTTAATCTTGTGTCGTCCTGCCAGAGAGTGCGACAGCGTGGTGCCATCGACCATTTCCAGCTCGCCACCAACCGGAACGCCATGGGCGATACGGCTGGCCTCAACGTCATATTGCATGCAAAGCTCAGCAATATAGTTGGCGGTCGCCTCTCCTTCGACCGTGGGATTGGTCGCCAGGATCAGTTCGCTGATTTGCTCAGATGCCAGCCGCTGCTCGAGACGATCCAGCCCGATATCATCAGGACCAATACCGTCCAGCGGCGACAGGTGTCCCATCAGCACGAAGTAACGTCCGGAAAATTGCCCGGTTTGCTCAATGGCGTAGATGTCCGCCGGACTCTCCACCACGCAAATCTGACCGTTTTCCTGGCGACGCGGGTTCGAGCAGATGTTGCAGACGTCCTGTTCTGTGAATGTGCGGCAATCGGCACAGTGGCCGATTTCCGACATCGCCTTCGTTAACGCCTGCGCCAGACGCATCCCGCCGCTGCGATCGCGCTGAAGCAGCGTGAACGCCATGCGCTGCGCAGACTTCGGGCCAACGCCCGGCAGACAGCGCAGAGCTTCCATAAGCTGAGTTAACAGCGGGCTGGTTTGCATCAGAACGGCATCTTAAAGCCAGGCGGCAGCTGCATTCCGGAGGAAACAGAGGCCATCTTCTCTTTCTGCGTCTCTTCAATACGGCGCGCGGCGTCGTTGAATGCCGCAGCAACCAAGTCTTCCAGCATCTCTTTGTCGTCTTCCAGCAGGCTTGGATCGATCTCCACACGACGGCAGTTATGCGCGCCGTTGATGGTTACTTTTACCAGACCCGCGCCAGATTCGCCGGTCACTTCCAGCTTGGCGACTTCTTCCTGCATCTGCTGCATTTTTTCTTGCATCTGCTGGGCCTGTTTCATCAGGTTACCCAGACCGCCTTTACCAAACATAGGCTTCTCTCTCAATCACGTTAAGGGATGACGACCGTCAAACCGTAATGGCTGACGATCAAATGGGGCGAATACTCTCTTCGTCCAGGTCCGCATCGAAAAAACGACGCAGCGTCTGAATGTTATTATCCGCAATAATCGACTCACGCGCCTGCGCGAGTTTCTCTTCATAAATGGCCTGACGCCACTCCAGCGGCGTGCGCACCGCTGGATTATCATCTTCAACGATGGTCAATTCAACCGTTGACCCTGTTAAGGAACTCAATGCTTCGGCCAGTTTTTGCTGCGCGCCGCTGGAGTTAAGGTGTCGCTGCGTGGAACGCAGGTGCAGGCAAACCACGTTGCCATTCTCTTCTTTCCAGGCATTAAGCGCCACCTGCTCCACCAGTTTAGGCAGCGAGAGCTGGCTTACCTGTGCGGCCCACGGGTCGCGTTCGATGGCCTCAGCCGCCAGCTTTGCCGCCAGTTCTGGCGTTTTTTCATGCTCAAGCGCTTTTTTCAGCGCTTTCGGCGTAGCGACGACCTCTTTGACTTCTGCAACAGGATTGGTCGCTTTCCAGCGATACGCTTCTTTCTTCGCTGGCGCTTTTTCCAGTGCAGAGACCGCTGGACGCGCCTGAACACGTTCCGACACCGAAGCCAGTCTTTCCAGCGCAGCATTATTCACCGGCCGCGCGCGGGAAGCGGCTGCCGGTTCACTCTTTTTTGGTTTGGTTGCTCCCTGAGCGCGTTGCAGCTGGCTGCGTGCCGCCAGCACCTGGCTGGTAGCATCGGAGAGCGGCACATTCTGTTGCTGTTGCGCTGCCGCAGGCTGCTGCGGCACCTGCGTCGGGTTCATCACCGCAGTGGGTGCGACCGGGGCAAAAGACTGTCGCGGGGCTTCAGGTTCCGGGAGCGGCATGCGCGGATGAAAAGCCAGCGCACGTAGCAGCGTCATTTCAACGCCCATTCGCCGGTCCGGCGCATACGGAAGTTCTTTGCGCCCGATTAACAGGGTCTGGTAGTAAAGCTGCACATCGGTTGGTGGGACGATTCGCGCCAGTTCGCGCATACGCTGTTCAATAGCGGCCATATCGCTGCCGAGCGCGGCAGGTGAAAGCTGAACCATGGCAATACGATGCAACAGAGCCGACATCTCAACCAGTAGCGCTTCCCATTCAATACCGCGCGCGGCGGCATCGTTCACCAGCGTCATAACGCGTTCGCCGTCCGCAGCCACAACCGCTTCAACCAGCGAAAGCGCCTGGTCGTCGTCCAGCGTACCAAGCATGGTGCTGACCGCGTCGGTCGAGACCTGACCATCGCCGCTGGCGATCGCTTGATCGGTCAGGCTCAGCGCATCGCGCAGGCTGCCGTCTGCGGCGCGAGCCAGCAGTTGCAACGCACGTGGCTCATGGGCGATATGCTCTTCTTTGAGGATATGCTCAAGCTGATGGCGAATCTGTTCGACATCCAACGCTTTAAGATGGAATTGCAGACAGCGCGACAGGATAGTGACCGGCAGCTTCTGCGGATCGGTAGTCGCCAGCAGGAACTTAACGTGTGCGGGCGGCTCTTCGAGCGTTTTCAGCAAGGCGTTAAAACTGTGGCGCGACAGCATGTGCACTTCGTCAATCAAATAGACCTTAAAGCGACCGCGCGCTGGCGCGTACTGGACGTTATCCAGCAGGTCACGGGTGTCTTCGACTTTGGTGCGTGAGGCGGCGTCGATTTCAATCAAATCGACAAAGCGCCCCTGCTCGATTTCACGGCAGTTATCACACACGCCGCACGGCGTAGCGGTGATGCCGGTTTCACAGTTTAATCCCTTCGCCAGCAAACGGGCGATTGACGTTTTCCCGACGCCACGGGTGCCGGAAAACAAATAAGCATGATGAATACGCCCTAACGACAAGCCGTTCGCCAGTGCCGTCAGCACATGTTCCTGGCCGACGACGTCAGCAAAGGTTTGTGGGCGCCATTTTCGGGCTAAGACCTGATAACTCATTGGCAGGCTCTGAAAGGCTGGAGGGTGGATTCACAGGGGGATAATGCTAACACAACCTCGCAGCGACGGCGAGGTTGTGTGTCTCGGTATTAATCTGCCGAGATAAGATAGCCCGAAATTAGTGGCCCGGGAATGGAACCAGGCTATAACAGGTCAGTCCCTGCTTTTCCAGACGCTGCTCGCCACCCAGATCAAACAGGTTAATGATAAATGCAGCATCGGTCACTTCGCCACCCAGACGGCGGATCAGTTTCACGGTCGCTTCAATCGTGCCGCCGGTTGCCAGCAGGTCGTCCACAACCAGAACTTTATCACCAGGTTTGATGGCATCTACGTGGATTTCCAGTTGATCGGTGCCGTATTCCAGCTCATAGCTCTCAGCAATAACTTCACGCGGAAGCTTACGGGGTTTACGTACCGGAACAAAACCAACGCCCAGACCCAACGCTACCGGCGCGCCAAACAGGAAGCCACGCGCTTCGGTACCAACCACTTTAGTGATACCCGCATTTTTGTAGCGTTCAACCAGCAATTCAATACTGAGGGCGTAGGCTTTCGGATCTTCCAGTAAACTGGTGACATCACGAAAAAGAATGCCCGGTTTTGGGTAATCGTGGATGCTTTTGATGCTATTTTTGAGAAACTCAAGCTGCTGTGCAGTCGCGGTCATAAGTTTGTGCCTGATTAATACAGTATTACTTCACGGCGCACTATACACTTCATCCTCGACGTATCTTGAATGATTTTGTGTCTGTATAAGAGCCAAGGTTATATTTGCTTAACCTTTGACCACCTGCGCCTGTGCTCGAAAACGGTCGAATTTACTGGCTGTGAGAGACAATTGCAACAGCGTTTATTGCGCTTTACTGCTTTTGTTGTTTTTCATCAATCACCGGGATCCGCCACATAAAAATCAGTAAACAGGCGAGAATAACCAGCAACAGGCCGCGTACCCACATCATATTGACCAGCCACAGTGAAATACTAAACGTTACCAGGATCAACAAAATAGCGCGCGGCTTTGCTCCCGGCGGCATCGCGCGGTGTTTTTGCCAGTGGCGCAGATACCCGCCGAACCACGAACGGTACAGCAACCAGTCGTGAAAACGCGGCGACGAGCGAGCAAAACACCAGGCGGCCAGCAAGATAAACGGCGTTGTCGGCAACAGAGGCAATACAACGCCCAGCGTTCCTAACACTACCGCTATCCAGCCTATGATGATTAGAATAATGCGTTGCATAATATGAATACTTAACACAGAGAATCGCTACTTTATCATAACAGTTCTCATTTTCATCGGAGTGTTGTCGTGAAAACCGTCATGCTGCTTCAGACGCTCGAAAACCAGCTTAACCGCTTGCGGCAGCGTTGTGCCCCACTGGCACACCATGCCACGCTTAGCGCCCGCTTTGACAGGCATCTGTTTCACACCCGCAGCACGTTGCTACAGGCCTGTCTGGATGAAGCTGATGATAATCTCACTGCTCTACGTCGCGCAGTTGAACAGCAACAACTACCACAAATTACCTGGCTTACGGAACACCTTGCCTCACAGTTAGAGGCGATTTCACGTGAAACCGCCAGTTGGTCGCTCCGGGAGTGGGACAGCGCCTCTCCTGGCCTGGCGCGCTGGCAGCGTAAGCGAGTTCAACACCAGGAGTTTGAGCGCCGCCTGGTTGAAATGACGCGTGAACGTAAAGAACGCCTGGCGCAGGTTACGGGCTTTGAAGAACAGCAAAAACTGCATCGCGAAGTAGAGGCATTCGAGGCTCGACTGGCACGCTGTCGTCATGCACTGGCAAGAATAGATAATGTGCTGGCGCGTTTAACCCGCTAATCCCCGGAGAATTTATGTCATTAGAGAACGCCCCAGATGAAGTCAAACTGGCCGTCGATTTGATTGTCCTGCTTGAAGAGAATCAGATGGAGCCTGAAACAGTTCTGAAAGCACTGGAGATTGTGAAGCAGGATTACGAGAAGAAACTGCTCTCTTTATCTAAAAAAGAGCTGTAACTGAGAACCTGATGGCGTTGCACTTATCAGGCCTACGAATGAATCGAAGCTCGCAGGCCTGATGATTATTTCTGTTAACCTACCGAAGGCGTCGGATCATCACCTTTAATGATGTCACGCTTAACCTCGGTCACGGTGTCACCTTTCGCGTTATGCAGATGAACTTCGAGCTGGTTAAAGGCGATATCAATGTCATTTTCACGGCACAAACGATCGACCGCCCGGTTAAGTTCATCAACCGTGTGGCTACGATCGCGCAATTCACGCACGTATAAACGCAGCTCATGATCCAGCGTGCTGGCGCCGAAGGCGGTAAAGAACACTGCAGGCTCCGGATCGTGCATCACTTTCGGGTGTTCTGTCGCCGCCTGCAACAGCACCTTCTTCACTTTGTCCAGATCCGAACCATAGGCCACGCCAATGCGGATCACCAGACGCGTGGTGGTATCGGAGAGCGACCAGTTGATCAAACGCTCCGTCACGAATGCTTTGTTCGGGATGATCACCTCTTTACGATCGAAGTCAGTAATGGTGGTGGCACGGATACGGATCTTGCTGACCGTTCCGGAGAACGTACCGATGGTCACGGTATCGCCGATGCGTACCGGGCGTTCAAACAGAATAATCAGACCGGAAACAAAGTTACCGAAAATTTCCTGCAAGCCGAAACCAAGACCAACCGAGAGAGCAGCGGCCAGCCACTGTAGCTTATCCCACGAAACGCCGAGCGATCCGAAGACCGTCATCGCACCGATGGCGATGATGGCGTAATTCAGGATCGTGGTGATCGCATAAGAAGCCCCCTGGCGCATCTTCAGTCGCGAGAGCACCAGCACTTCCAGCAGGCCGGGTAAGTTGCGGATCAGCGCCCACGCGACCATTGACGCAATAATCGCAAACAACAGGCTGCCCATGGTGACGTCTTTCACCACTGCCGCACCCGCTTCGGTGCCGTTGTAATGCCAGAGCGTTATGCTGTCGAGATAGCTGAACACGGTGATCAAATCAGACCAAATGGCCCAGAACAGAACACCAAACAGGGCAACCATCACCAGCATGGTTATACGCAGCGTTTGCTGGTTAACCTGCTCCAGCGCAATAGTCGGTTCTTCCTGCGGCTCTGCGCCTTCGGCCCCTTCTTTCACCAGGTTTTGACGACGCGCTAACGCACGACGCCAGGCGATACGACGAGCCGCTACGCTCAACCCTCGCAGCACCGTCTGGTACAGCAGATTCCAGAGGATAACCAGATAAACCGTTTCAATCCAGCGGCCCGCCAGGCGCAGCGTGGTGTAGAAATACCCTGTCGCCGTCAGCACCATTAATGCAATCGGAATAATAGACAACACGGTAATAGTGACCAGACGCAGACCATGCGACTCTTTGTCACGCCAGCTTTCGCGGCACATTGGCCATACCAGGAAGGCGATCAGCAGCAGGTTGAGGAAAATGACCACCTGGCCAAGCACATCGTCCATCAAATTAAGCGGCGACAGCTCAGCAATGACCGACCAGAAGTTAAGCGGCAACAGCGCAAGGCTAATACGCACAATCTGGCGACGCCAGTGGCTGGTCTGCTTCGCTGGCATGCCAAAATGACGTATCGCCACGCCATCTTTTTCCAGCACCTTCCAGCACAGACCAAACACCAGCCAGAAGATGGTCATCTTCTTACTGAACGCCCACAGCAGGTCGCTAATATTCAGTTGCATAGTCAGCAGAATCAGACCCACCGCGAGGATAATCAGACACGCCGGCAAGGCTCTGATGAGATCGATCAGAATCGCTTTTGGCGTATTAAGCTGACTGTCATTGCGCAGGTTCCCCACCGCGGCGGCTAATGTTGCCTGATAATCCTTCAGCCACTTCAAACGCCAGCGGATTAACCCGGCGATAAGCAGCAGCGGCAGCCCTGCCAGGAACGCAATAAATACGGCGGGCCAGGCTTTTTCCCAGTTCACCGTGATTTTCATCGACTTAAACTGGTCTTTTAGGGTTTGCGGGAAGGCTTTGATCCAGTCCCAGTCCATCGGACGGTTACTGTTAACCCAGAAGATTTGCTGCGTGAGGATCTCTTTCAGGTTTTTCGACACGCTCATTAACTGCTGCTGGTTGATTTGCAGATTAATCGCCATCATCAACTGGTTGCCCAGTTGCTTATTTAGCTGATCCAACAGTTCACGACGCATATACACGACCTGCAGCAGGGCATCATGGACTTCAGGGTTAACGTCGTTGCTGTGCCCTTCTTCCAGTTTGGCGACAAACGCATCATTCTGGAACAACGTATCGCGCTGCTGGTTAACTTCGAACTGCTCCAGACGCAAATCGGCGATCCGGTTGGTCATATCGGCAAGCTCATCCGCCGACGGCAGCGTTTGTTGTTGCTGATATAAAATGCGCGACAGCAGCAGACTGCCTTTCAGAACGGCGATCTGCTCTTTAATGTTGCGTTCGGATTGCAGCGCGCGGTCAAGCCAGTTTTTGACCTTGATATTTTGCTGCATCAGGCTGTTGCCGTTTTCAGTCGCGGCAATCAGGCGCTGGCTGAGCTGATGGTTAACATCAAGCTCCTGCTTCACTAACGGATTGGACTGAATACGCTCGGCTTCGTCCGGCGTTACCGCTTCCTGTGCCGTCTTTTCGGTTAACGTCAGTCGTTTGCTGTTCACCGCCTCTTGCAGGAGCTGGAGCTGGTGTTCAAGGCGGTTACTGTGCGCCGTCACATAATCGCGTTGTTTTTGCAGGGTATCCTGCAAAACGGTATTCCCTTCGAGGCTCTTACGCTGCTGGTCGATCTGCGCGTTCAGCAACGCTTGCTGCGCCTGCAGCAGCACCTGCTGGCTGGGGCGTAAAGCCGCCTCTCCCACAGTGGTGCCATCGAGTCGATTGCGGATTTGCTGCATCTGTTGCGACGCGGTGTACATCGCATTTTGTACGCGCTCTGGCTGTGTCTGCAGCGATACCAGTTGGCTGTTGTAAGCGGCCAGATCGTTTTGCGAGCTTTGCAGGTCATCCAGGACCTGCGACACGCGCGACTCAAGCTGTCGTAAGGAGAGCGTACTCAGCGTTTTTCGCGTTTCATCGTCATTATCGACATCGCTAAGCGAATTTAGCGCATCCGTCGCCTGACGCATTTTCTCCGGCGCCTGGGCAACTTTTTGCCGAAGCTGTACGGTTTCATCCTTCACACGATCGATTTTATCCAGCGTGGCAATGGTATCGATGAGATCCTGTTGAACCAGCTTATCCTGTGCGGAGAGATCTTTTTGTTTATTCAGCGTGTCTAACTGGCTCTGAATATCCGCTTTCGTCGGCAGTTCACCACTCTGTTGCGCCCGCGCAAATGCAGATGACTGGCAGGATAGCAATAGAATGAAGAAAAGAATGGTAATAGCAATAAGATGCTGTGAACGTTTATAGAGCTGCAACATAGTCATGAGAATGAAGGTTTCTGAACCGGAAAAGTGACCGAAAATAGTCAAGCGGCAAGAATATCACGGCTGTGACCGGCAGAATAGCAGGAGGCAAAATGACCAGGAGAATTCCTGGTACAGACCCAGAGAGTTAACAGGTTTCCGCTACGTTAACCCGCAAGGTTGGGCAGAGAAGACACATCTCAAGCAGCACGGCGACGTATTCCCGAGCCTCTTTTTTCAGATCAAAAGATTCAGGGGCAAATAACCAGTTCTCGATAATTCCGGTAACATAACTACGCAGCAGCACCGCCACGCGACGCGTGTTCAGATTTTCCGGCAGCATGTTGGCGTTCATGCAGTGCCGCAATGTTTGTTCGATACGGTCGTAATTTTCAATACACAGACTGCGTTGAGCTAGCTGAACTGAGGCCATTTCCCCGACAAATTCGCATTTGTGGAATATAATTTCCAACAATAAACGTCGGCGTTCTTCTGTCACGGTAGCTTCAAGAACGTAAATTAAAATTTCTCTTAATACTGATAGTGGATCGTCGGGGAATTTTGCCTGATACTCAGTCTCTAACTCATCAATGTTAGGTTTTGCTAGCTCCCAGATTTCACTGAATAAATCCGATTTGTTTTTGAAATGCCAATAGATCGCGCCGCGCGTGACACCAGCGGCTGCTGCGATCTCCGCAAGCGAGGTGGATGATACCCCTTGTTGCGAAAACAAACGCAGAGCGACATCGAGAATGTGCTGTCGAGTTTCCTGTGCTTGTTGTTTGGTTTTTCGTGCCATAGGTCAGTGAATTTACAGGCGTTAGATTTACATACATTTGTGAATGTATGTACCATAGCACGACGATAATATAAACGCAGCAATGGGTTTATGGGCTTTCAGCCATTGATCAATTTGAAATCGGACACTCGAGGTTTACATATGAACAAAAACAGAGGGTTAACGCCTCTGGCGGTC
>ERZ1673730.1387-NODE-1387-length-18135-cov-6.074945_pt1 | contig 18135 bp, 9 predicted proteins | sample MGYA00580200_ERZ1673730 | MGnify/ENA primary metagenome ERZ1673730 (study PRJEB41218, sample SAMN15661761) | gut metagenome | host: Homo sapiens | place: Canada: London | collected 2015-08-20/2019-03-30 | study: EMG produced TPA metagenomics assembly of...
GCCGATTTGGAATGGATTTTGCATCGTAACTGTGAAGGTACTGAACAGTTACGGAAGATTTATATCAATCGCCTATACACAACAATTTAATTAAGGTAACATATCGGAACTTCCGAAGGTTGCTTCCCACTTTGCTGCACGCTCATCCATGATAGCCTGACCGCCTGCACCCAAGTATTCTTCAATACCGGAATCCCATACCTTATCAAAGTCAGCTTCTGCCGCAGATACTGCGGTATCATATACGATATCTCTCTTGCTGGAGAGGGAATCGCCCATACCTTCTTCTGCGGAGATTGCGCCAACATTTACATTCTTACCGGGTCTGTTGTCTGTCTTTGCAATTGCATCTGCTGTTTCTACATCAGCAGGATCTACGTTAGAGTAGCTGTATGCAATAGACTTTGTAGTAATTTCAGGGTCTACCAGCTTCAGACCGTTACAGGTAATGGTCATATCAATGTTGAAACCGGAGTTCTGGATGGTATCACCTGTGGATGCCTTGGTAACGATGGTTCCATCGTCTAAGGTATCATGAGTTACACCTTCTTCACCGATCTGGAGATACTGGATGTGCTCCGGATCAGAGATCCAGTCAAGGTAAAGCATGGATGCTAAAGGTTCATCGTTGGTGGAAGGGAAGAACAGCTTACGGTCGATCGGGCCTGCGGTAAACTTGGTATGAGTTCCCTTGCTGTCTTCGAAACAGTCAACTGCTATAAACTTTGCATCTTCTCCAACCAGTCTCTGTAAGTTTGCCTGAATGGAATCTTCACCATTACGGAAAGGATAATCCCAGTTATGAGTAAATGCACCAACATAACCAGCCTTTAAGTTATCATCTTCTGTGGTGTCACCGCTTCCATACAGAGCGAAATCCTTCCACATCAAGCCTTCGTTGTACCACTTATTTAAGAGACGGACACCTTCCTTTGTGCCGTTCTGAGTAAGCTTTCTGTCATCAAATCCATTTACATAGTATTCCTTATCGGAGATATCCGGATCAATAAAGGATTCAATTAAGGTAGCTGCTCTCCAGCCTACATCATAGCTTACGCTGTAAGGAATCATCTTGTCAGCATCTGCGCCAAGAAGTTCATCTGCGTTATCACGGAATGCAATCAGCATATCTTCAAATTCCTGCTTGGTAGCAGGCTCCTTTAAACCGAGCTTATCTAACCAGTCTTTACGAACGAAGGTGTTGATACGGTTGCTGTTTGCAAGCTTTGCCTCAATTCCCCAGATTGTACCGGTTTCAGGATCCTTATCCCAGTAAAGGTTGGTCTCGCCAAGCCAATCCCAGAGGTTCGGGAATACAGACTTGTATTCTTCGGTTAAGTACTCGCTTAAATCCAGAACACCACCCATGTTTGCATAGGTCTGAATGGTCGGATAGTCATAAGTTACACAGATGTCCGGAGCATCGCCTGCTGCCAGAAGGTTGTTGATTTCTTCCACCTCTGTCCAACGGGGAACTGCCTTGAATTCCACCTGTACGTTGTGATCTGCAAGCATTCCTTCCTGAATATACTTGGTATATGCATTGTTTGTCGGATCAGAACCGCCATCGTTACCACGATCATAAACTTCTACAACGATGGTTCTGGTTTCAGCGAATTTACCATCCACAAGCTGACCGCCTGTCGGATCGGATGCATCTGCGCTGTCAGATGCTGCATCAGAAGTATCGGCTGAGTCCGATGCTTCCGTTGTTGCCGCTGCTGTATCACTGGATGTATCAGCAGGAGCTGTTTCTTTGCTTCCACAGGCTGCAAGGGAAAGTACCATAGCACCTGCAAGTAACACGGAAAGTAATTTCTTCTTCATTCTTTGCCTCCCTAATAAAATATTTGATTTATTGAATGCACGGATTGAGCCCCAATCCGGTTATTCCTTAACGGCTCCAACGGTAACCCCGTGGATGAAATACTTCTGCAGCCATGGATAGATACACAGAATCGGAACAGTGGAGAACATAACGATCGCTGCCTTAAGTGATTCGGTAAGTCCCGGGGTGGAGAATCCTTCCTGAGTAGCCACTTCCACGCTGTTAATGTTGTTAATGATATTGTAAAGAAGGAGCTGCAGCGGATAATAATCCTTTTCCTTCATATACATCAATGCATCGGAATATCCATTCCAGCGTCCTACGGCATAGAACAGAGCCAGTGTCGCAAATACCGGTTTGGATAAAGGAATGTAAATGGAACACAGGATCTTAATATAGGTTGCTCCGTCAATCTCTGCTGATTCCCTTAAACTGTCCGGAATTCCATAGAAGAAACTCCTTAAGATAATCATGTTAAAGACACTTAAACAGCTCGGCACAATCAGTACCAGCGGATTACTTAACAAATTCAGTGACTTCATCAGCAGGTAATTCGGGATCGTACCTGCATTAAAAAACATCGTAATTGTAATGATGATATTAAAAACGCTTCTTCCTTTCAGATCCTCAAAGATCAGAGGATAAGCACATAAGGTTGTCATGACCAGTGATACAATCGTGCAGATAATGGTAAGAAATACGGTCCAGAAGAACGCCCGGATGTATTTTGCATCACCAAGTACGGTTGTGTAAGCATCAAAGTTCAATCCCTTCGGCCACAGATAAACCTCATGCTTTACCAGTGCGTCCGTGCTGCTTATGGACTTTACCAGCAGGTTTACCATCGGAAGCAGACAGATGACGGCAACCACGATACAGATCAGAACGAAGATCCAGTCTCCGGCTTTTGCAGATTTTGATTTAATCATCGTTCACACCTCCTACCAGATTCCACGTTCGCCGAGCCGTCTGGAAATCCAGTTTGCCAGCAACAGGAAGATTACACAGATCACGGACTGGAACAATCCAACCGCCGTCGTCAGTGAGAACTGAAGACTCTTAATACCATTGGTATAAACAAAAGTGGAAATGACGTTTGCCACATTCATAACCATGTTATTCTGGAAAGCGAACGGTCTGTCGAAGCCGCTTCCTAAAATATTGCCAAGGTTCATAATCAGAAGTACCACGATGGTGGAACGGATACCCGGAAGGGTAATGTGCCACATCTTCTTAAATCTTCCGGCGCCATCTACCGATGCTGCCTCGTAAAGCTCCGGATTGATTCCGGCGATCGCTGCCAGATATACGATGGAACCCCATCCAAAGTTCTGCCATACACCAATTAATATGTAGGATACAATCCAGTTGCCCGGTTTATCAAGGAAGTGAACTGCCTCAAACCCCAGATTCTGCAGCACCATGTTTACAAGACCGTTGGTCGGTGCAAACATCTGAAGTGCCAGGCTGTAAATAATGACCCATGATAAGAAATGGGGCATATAAGCAATAGTCTGCACCACTCTCTTAAACCTGGTAAATACCAGTTCGTTTAAGATCAGTGCGAAGATGATCGGAGCAGGGAATCCAACTACCAGATCAAGGAGATTCAGTACCAGAGTATTCCGCAGGGCATTTAAGAAATCCTTGTTCTTAAACGCTTTGATGAAATATTCAAAACCGTGCTGTGCCGCCAGCGGCATCTCCCAGACGCTCTGCACAATACTGTATTTCTTGAATGCAATCTGGATATAAACCATCGGAACGTATTTAAAGATAATCAGATAAAGCATTGGCAGAAAGAGTAACAGATACAGCTGCCAGTACCGTTTCATGTACACGCCAATGGATTTCCTGTTCTTCACGGCGGGTACTTTTTTAGATGTTTTACTCATCTTAACTCCTCCCATAAAAATCGTTTATCAACTCTTTTGATAAATTGATTATAATATTTCGCTTTCCTCTTATCTTGTCATATATTGCTTTTCATTTCATAATTCTTGCTTTCTTTATGCAATTTATATATATAAAAACTTTTGTTATAGTTTTTATTGTGCGTTTTGCCACAAGTTTTTCAATGTATAGCAATTTTTGTATAGTTATGGGATAAAAAAAAGCCGGAAGCAGAATTACCTGCTTCCGACCATAAATATTCTCTTCTGAATTAACCTTCTAGTAGATTTTTCTTCCTTTTTCATCCGGAATTCCACTCTTACGGTAGAAGTATGAGTTCACCTGATCACGCCATTCCCTGGCATTGGCCAACTGCCTTGTAAAACGCTCCCGTACCAGTGCATAACTTTCATCCGGGATTCTTCCCTCCAGGGACTCCCATACCGTGATCATCTGCTCTACTTCTTCCACGCCTTCAAAGTGAGTATCATAGATGTACTGCAGCAGAGTCTTTCCGCTTGCAAGCTTCCATGTATACGGCATGTGATGGAAGAACAGCAACAGTTCTTCCGGACAGGTTGCCGGATCGTCATACATCGAAGCATTCGGCTCATAATACTGCTGCGCATATCCTGTTCCGTTATGTGACCGGTCAACGCCAAGTCCCAGATGATCGGCACGATGGTAGGTTCCCCAACGGGAGTACTCATACCCGTCAATGCTCGGACCATAGTGCTCATGCGGTGTCACCATCCAGCCAATGCCAAGCGGTGAGGTATATTTCTCATAGGTTTCCCTGGATCCCAGAAGAAGCTTCACAATGGAATCAACAACCTCGCAGTCACAGCCAAAGGTCAGCTTCACCCATTCCTTTGCAATTTCTTCTGCAGAAAGTGACGTCTGGAATGCCAGTCTTCCGAATCCGTAGAAGTTTGCTGCTGCCAGATCATTTCCGGTCCAGTTTGCATCATTACCGGTATTGATTACGGCTGCAATTCCGGCATTCCGGTTTCCCAGTGTCCGGCCACTTACCACATCCGCAACCGTGTCAAGCTCCGGTTGGCAATAGGTCTTGAAATCCAGTACTTCCTTAAATAAAGGAATCAGATAACAGACATCAATCTGATGTCCCGTATACTCCTGCGCCACCTGAACCTCCAGCATCTGATTGGTTTTTTTCAATCCCCCAAGCAGAGGCGAAACTGCCTCCCGGATCTGGAAGTCCATCGGACCATTTTTAATCTGCAGAATCACATTCTCGTGATAGTCACCATCCATCTGGATGAAATTGTCGTATCCGGCACGCGCCCGGTCCGTCTTATAATCCCTCCAGTCCTGCGTGCAGTTATAAACAAAGCACCGCCAGATGATGATGGCACCATATTCCTTCACAATATCGGCAAGCATATTGGCTCCGTCTGCCTGCGTCCTTCCGTAGGTAAAAGGCCCCGGCCTTCCTTCCGAATCTGCCTTTACAAGGAACCCTCCAAGATTCGGGATTCTTGCGAAGACCTCCTTCATCTTCTCCTTCCACCATACAATGACCTCTTCCTTTAAAGGATCTGCACTGTCCGGTCCACCAAGCTCCATCGGGGATGCAAAGTTAAGACTTAAATACAGCTTGATTCCATAATCGGCAAATACATTGGAAAGCTCTGCCACACGGTCAAAATAACGTTCCGTAATCAGATACGTTGCCGCGTCCTTTACATTCACATTGTTGATTACAACGCCATTTAATCCTACACTCGCCACGAAACGCGCGTAATCCCTCGTCCGTTCATTCACCAGAATTTCATTTTCTGCAAAGAAGAAGGACTCTCCGGAATAGCCGCGTTCAATGCTGCCGTCCATGTTATCCCAGTGGTTCAGCATACGGTTCGGATTATCCGGATTGCAAAGCACGTCCACACCCTTCAGGGATTCCTCCATGGCAATTCTGCGAAGCAGGTCAAACACGCCATATAAGACGCCTTTTTCTTCGGCAGTCATCAGAAATAGCTGGCCATCCTGCTCTTTCAGATGGTATCCTTCTGCTTTCACACCGCTTCCTTCTCCGGAAACCCTGCGTATAACGAAGGTTCCCTTTTCTGCCTGTGCCAAAAAAGAACGTACCAGGGGCGGAAGTACCAGCATGCCCTGTATTCCACGCTCCAGTTCCATAAGTGCAGACCGGATCACACGGTGTTCCTTCTCAAATCCATCCAGCCGGTATTTTTCAAAATAGGCTTCATTTCCTTTCGCTGCCTTTGGAAAGTAATTCAGCCACATCTGTGTCCACGGATTCATTCCCAATTCCCCTCCACATGGGTATTTCGAAGCATTTTATCTCTCCATACCCTTCACTTTCATTTCTTCTGGGTATTTTGAAACTATTCTCTTCTCTATACCCTCTACCTTCATTTCCTCTGGGTATCTTAAAACAATTTTCTTCTATATACCCTCTACCTTCATTTTCTCTGGGTATTTTGAAACAAATCTTCTCTCCATACCCTCTGCTTTCTTTTCTTCTGGGTATTTTGAAACAAATTCCCTTCTCTATACCCTCTGGCCTCATTCGAAATAATTTTCAGACAAGTATCAATTGTGATCTATCGGCATCAACAGTCAGCCGGCACCTTAATGGTGATCTCAGCCGGCTTCTTTCCGGTCAGTTCCACGCTCCGGTGATCCGGTCCGTTTGTTCCCACATAGCAGATCGCTTCTCCTTCCTGGTAGCAAAGCTTTCCTTCCTCATCGTAGAGTCCGAATGCTTCCTTCGGAAGATGGATTTCCACACTCTTCTTCTCCCCCTTCCTAAGAGAAACCTTCTTAAGCCCCTTAAGCTGTGCATTCGGTGTGTCCTCTGCACAAATCTTCACATAAACCTGAACGGTTTCTGCACTGTCGTATTCTCCAAGATTGGAAATCTCTGCGGTTACGGTAATGCCATCCTCTGTAAGCGCTTCACGGTCTGCCTTTACATTGGAAAGCTCATATTCATTATAGGAAAGTCCGTAGCCAAACGGATACATTGCATCCTGCTTCATATAGCGGTAGGTTCTTCCCTTCATGGAATAATCGGTAAACTCCGGCAATTCATCGATGCTGTGATAGAACGTAAGCGGAAGCTTTCCTTCCGGACTCACATCACCAAACAGAATGTTCGCAATCGCCTTGCCACCAACAGCACCCGGATACCAGCCCTGAATGATTGCCGGAATATGCTCATCGGCCCAGTTAAAGGAAAGTGCACTTCCGGAAAGTACCACAAGCACAACCGGCTTGCCGCTTTCGTATGCCATCTTCAGGATTTCAAGCTGTAAGCCCGGAAGCTCCAGGTCACGCTTATCTCCGCTTCCGTACTGGTTACCGGTATCGCCCTCTTCTCCTTCCAGGGTTGCATCAAGTCCAAGACACATTACGACAACATCACTTGCTGCACAGATGCCGCGTACTTCGGAATGACGGTCCTTTCCCTGACTTAAGTTGCTCATTCCTTCTTTATATAAATGACAACCCTCGGATACAAGCACACGCACTTCATCACCGACATACTCCTGAATTCCTTCTGAAATCGTGTAATACCGGGATGCGGTTCCTTCATAGTTCCCAACCAGTGCCGCACGGCTGTTGGCATTCGGTCCGATCACACCGATGGTTTTGATCTTCGACTTATCTAACGGAAGCATATGGTTCTCGTTCTTTAAAAGCGTGATGCACTTTTCGGAAGCCTTGAGATTCAACTCCTGCATCGGCTTGGAATCCACCACCTCATAGGGAATCTGATCGTAAGGATTCTCCCCCTTCTGATCGAAAACACCCAGCATCATACGGGTGGTAAACAGGTGAACCAGCGCCTCATCAAGACGTTCTTCCTTCACCATTCCCTTTTCCACCGCTTCCTTTAAATAGGCAAATAACGTACCGCAGTTTAAGTCACAGCCGTTGTTCATGGCTAGGGCCGCAGACTCCAACGGGGTATCCGTTACCATATGTCCTTCATGGAAATCCTTGATTGCCCAGCAGTCCGATACCACGTGACCCTCAAAGCCCCATTCTTTTCTTAAAATATCCTGTAATAAGGTCTTGCTTCCGCAGCAGGGTTCGCCATTCGTACGGTTATAGGCACCCATCACTGCCTCTACCTTTCCTTCCTGCACACAGGTTTTGAAAGCCGGAAGGTAGGTTTCATACATATCCTGCTTTGTTGCCACGGCATTAAAATGGTGGCGCAGATCCTCCGGTCCACTGTGTACCGCGAAATGCTTGGCACAGGCTGCTGCCTTTAAGTATTTTTCATCATGTCCCTGAAGTCCTTCGACATAACGCACGCCCATACGGGAGGTCAGATAGGGATCCTCTCCGAAGGTTTCATGTCCGCGTCCCCATCTGGGATCACGGAAAATATTGACATTGGGAGACCAGAAGGTCAGTCCCTTATAAATATCCGTATCATCATATTCCTGCTGCATGTTGAATTTGGCACGTCCCTCTGTGGATACTGCTTCTGCCACTTCCTCTGCCAGATCCTCATCGAACGTAGCGGCAAGTCCGATCGCCTGTGGAAATACGGTAGCTGCTCCGGCTCTTGCCACACCGTGAAGCGCTTCATTCCACCAGTTGTATGCCTTGATTCCAAGACGTTCAATTGCAGGTGCCTGATAAAGTGTCTGTTGCACTTTTTCTTCCAGCGTCATCTTCGACACAAGTTCTTTCGCACGCTTCGTATATTCCGCACGCTTTTCTTCATTTCTAACTAATTCCATAAGCTTTCTCCTTGTATTTTCTATCTGTCTGCTGCCATACAGCTTTCTTTTTGCTTATGCTCCAAGTATAGGGCATGAGCCCCTTATGTGCATTATATTTCTTGCGTAGTTATGGTCAGATATTGCTATTTCGCCGGAGCTGTGTTTCCAACTGTGTTGACTCATCTTCAGAATTATCGTATTCTTATCTTAACTGATTGTACAAACCTGCCTATGGGAGAAGCTGATATGATCGCAATCTTAAATGGAACACACGAAACTGTTACCTATAAAGACTTACAGGGAATCCGTCTGTGGCACAACCGGGAATACGAGGATTACCCGCTTCACTGGCATACCTCGCTTGAAGTTATTATGCCTTTTGAAAATGAATATACGGTTGTCATTGACGGCAAGCCTCATATCCTGAATGAGGGAGACATCTGGATTACTGCCCCCGGCACGCTCCATGAGCTGAGAGCACCGGAAACAGGGGAACGCCTGATTCTTCTTTTCGACTACAGCCTGATCTGTAATGTCAAGGGCATGGACTCCCTGTTGCAGACCATCCATCCGTTTCTGCTGGTGCGTCGTGATTATGGCGATCTGAATGGGAAACTGCGGTTTTATCTGGAAGAAATCAGCCGCGAATACGACTACTCAGAGCCCTATGCGGAGGCTGCCATCTATTCTATGATGATCCGCTTTTTCGTAACGCTTGGACGCGCCAACATCAATCCCCAGGAAATGTTTCCCGGCATTACCTCAAGCAAGCAGCACGAATATGTGGATAAATTCATGAACGTCTGCAATTATATTACCGAGCACTGCACCGAAAACATCACCGTGGACGAACTGGCTTCACTTGCCGGCTTTTCCAAGTTTCATTTTGCCCGGCTCTTTAAGCAGTTCACGAACACCTCCTGCTATGACTACATCATCCAGAAGCGTATTGCTTACGCAGAAAAGCTGCTGATTGAACCGGATCTGTCCATTACAGAGATTTCCATGCGTTCGGGATTCAACAGCCTCTCTACCTTTAACCGTATTTTTAAATCTTCCAAAAACTGTACACCGTCTGAATATAAAAAGCTGAACCGTCCAGGCTCTAAGCCTGACGCTCCCCATGGAGAATCCTAATTCGCCACTCCGCCAGACAGGAATTGAACACTTTGAAGATCGAAGCAGCTTCCCGGAAGGAACACGAAGCTGACATCCCATTTGCCCTTTACGGGTGTTAAGGAGAACTCTTTCTCTATATACTCCCCACACATTGGGAACTCCACAAGCTGCTTACTTTCTTCCTCTCCCTGTAAAAACCGGATATGCAGACTGTTGCTGCTTTCAGGTGCCCGTCCGCAGATCCGGATGCCTGCGGTTCCTTCTTCTCCAAAATCCATTTCCGTATAAGTAATCGTCACATTGTTTCCTATTCCGGTAATTGCACGTTCTTCCTTCGTAAAGGTATCCCCGTAAACTGAATCCGCTTCTGCTGCATTCAAAGACAGCCATGCCTTTTGCAGCTTTTTAAACACAAAGCCCTTCAGATGGATCTTCTGATGAACGGCTACGCTGATCGTATTGATACCGGTAACCCGTTTTGCCAGGGAATAGGTTTCTTCCTGATAGGTGTTCCAGATGGACGGCTTCTGATAGACCACATCTGCAAGCAATTGACAGCCCTCTTCTCCCGGAACTCCTTCATAGATCCGGATGGGATATTCTTCACTTGTCAGTGCAAAAATCGGCATCGTAATTTCATCGGATCCAACCGGTCCAAAATCAATATTTCCAAACGTTACCACAGTTTCTCCATCCCGTGCCGTTGCTACACCGCGTTCGTTTCCGTTGCTGACCTCTCCCTGATACGAAGTGTACAGGCTTCCCGAAATCAGCTCATAAGGATTCCGGTATGCCTGTCCCATACCCTCTACCGTAAATTCCAACTGGCTGATCACGCGGATTCTGTCTGTGCCGCTGCGTGACATACACCGCAGGTAAAAACTGCCATCTCCCATTGCACGAAGCTGTGCGGTATGCCCCTGCACCAGGAGCTTTACGAGATTGGAATCCACACCATGCTCATCTACCACGCGGAACATCAACTGACGGTCCGTGGCTTCCTTCGGCTCAATCTCTGCTTCCACGGTAAGATACGGCTGTTCCTTCGAAAGCTTCTGTCCCATCGGAGAACATAAGGTGATCTTTCGAACCGGGATCTCTTCCTGTTTCTCATCCAGTCTTTCTTTCTGGATCTGTTTTTGTTCGTCCTCTTGTCTTTCTCTCTGTCTTTCTTTGTGATCTTCTATCAGTTCTGTCGGTCCCGGGGCATAGGTTTCTTCGCATAAATCCTGCCAGAAATTATGATAAATGCGCTGTGCCTTCTCTCCCTTCATAAAGGTCAGCATCTGATCAATCTCCACAGCTTCACAAACAAGCTCCGCACTCTTTAGGCCCTTTCCGGATACCCTGATCCGGACAGCTCCCGGTATCGTTCCGGTCTCAATGATGGCAAGAAGCTTTCCGCTGAACAGCCGGCGGCTGTTTCCTTTGTAGCTGTCCTCATCGGTACTGTCTCCGTTATCCAGTCCCACAAGGTGTCCTGCCCCTTCGACCTGCACCGTCACGCGGTCTACTGCATTTTCCACCACATTTCCATTCTCATCACGCGTTCCGATTTCCACAAAGAAAAGATCCCTGCCATTGGCCACCGCAGCTCTTCCTGATGCCCGTAGCACAATCTCCGCAGAATTGCCAAAAGAAGCTTTCGTTTCGCGTGCTGTCACATTTCCCTCTTCGTCATAGGCAACAGCATATAACACGCCCTTTTCATAGGGCAGTGAATAGTCTGCAATGATATGATGACCGCTTCCCTTTTCATGCGTTAACTGCTGCCTGCCGCAGCTCTTTCCATTGCAGAACAGCTCTACAAAGGGCGCATTGGAACAGACCCGTATATCGATGCTTTGTCCTTCATTAAAATCCCAGTATGGAAAAATATGAATCATCGGTGCTTTCCGGTAATCGGTCCATGCCGACTGCCAGACATAATAAGCATCCTTCGGGAATCCGGCCGTGTCCACCTGTCCGAAGTAGGAATTCTTCGTATGATACGGTGTCGGCTCCCCGATGTAATCAAACCCGGTCCACAGGAACTGTCCCATGGAAAAATCCATATCCCGGTCTTCGCAGACACATCGCTCCATGGACTTTGCCCCCCAGCTGGTCGGGCTGTTCCCAAGGCTCGAACACTGTTCGTCATCCTCAGTCAGAATACTTGCCCTTAATGGAAAATGATAAATCCCACGGCTCTGTACAATCGATGAAGTCTCACTTCCGTAGATCACCCAGTCCGGGTGTGCCTTATGATGCTCCTCGTAATACTTTTCTCCATAATTATAACCGGCAAGCTTCAATTCCTCCGCGCAGTGCTGCGCATTCTCCCACGGCATATAATTGGAACCGATCGTAATACCTGCATTTCTGCGGTAATCATACTTCTTCACGAGGTCACGCAGCCTTACCGTGATCTCTCGTCCATGTGCATCCACATGGGTATCATAAATTTCATTTCCAATACTGAACATGATAATACATGGATGATTCCGGTCACGCATCACCCAGCTTTCCACATCACGTTCGCTCCATTCCTTGAAAAACCGCGCATAATCATAAGTAGTTTTCGACCGTTCCCACATGTCAAAGGCTTCCGAAATCATCAGAATTCCCATCTGATCCGCCAGCTCCACTACAGCAGGCGCCGTCATGTTGTGCGTACCGCGCAGTGCATTCACGCCCATTTCTTTTAAAATGCGGAACTTCCTTGCCATGGCCGTCCGGTGAAAAGCAGCTCCCAGTGCACCAAGATCATGATGCTCACAGACACCGTTCAGCTTCACCCTCCGTCCATTTAAAAGAAAGCCCTGTTCCGGATCAAATGCAATGCTCCGGAACCCAATCTGACTGTACTCTTCCTGAATTACTTCTCCGTCCTTCCAGAGTGCGGTTTTCAGAATATAAAGATGGGGATGCTCCACATCCCAACATCTGGGAGATTTCACACGGTAAATAGCTGTATTCTTATTTGTATTATAAGAAGCAATTATCTCAGGAACACAGAGATTTTCCCTCTCTGAATCTGCATAAGCTTCAACTGCCGAAGCACAGGAAGCTTCTTTCTCTGAAACATTAGCATCTTCTTCAGCACAGGAAGCTTCTCCTACCTTCTCTGTCATAAGTGAAGCTTCCTCCACCAATTCCACCTGATCTCCAAGCAACAGCTCGAGGGGCAACTCGATCTCTGGCTCTACTTCCCTTTTGTGATACAAGGTATGACGCACCTCGTCCCAGGCATCTCCCACAATCTCCGTATCCGCATAGAGTAAAAAGTCCGGTTCCTTCCCAACCTTTTCCCCACATGCTTCCGTATGGATATAAACCCCGTTTTCCCGGATATAGGTCTCTGGCGTTTCCTTAAACCATACATCCCGATAAATCCCGGCACCGGAATACCAGCGGCTGTTAGGAGAACGGAAATTCACAGAAACAAGAATCTCATTCTCCCCCGCCTTTACAAATGGCGTCAGGTCGATTTCAAAGGTGGAATAGCCATACTTCCACTCTCCTGCCTGCTGCTCATTTACCCAGATGGTGGTATCCATATACACCCCTTCAAAAATCAGGGAATATCGTTTGTTTTCCTTTGGCTGCATCAAAAAAATTTTCCGGTAAAATCCACAGCCGTCCCGGTACAGGTTCTTTGCATCTGCAATCAGCCAGTCATGCGGCAGATCCACTTTCTGAAACTCTGTAAGATGCTTCCCTGCCTCTGACACATCTAAATCCGGCTCTCCGCACCAGAAGCTCCATCCTCCGTTAAACAGTCTCTTCATATACCCTCCTTACAAAAGGGCTCATCGGCAGGCCGGCCTGGTTATAAACCAGTGCCCCGATATTGGAAGTCCGGTAGCAGTAGCGGATAAGCTTCACTTCCGTTTCCTTGTCCGGGATCGTAAGTACAATTTCCTGCCCCCTAATCTGTGTTTTGGGCTGCAGAACCTCTCCGTTATCATTTACCACTTCAAAATCCAGAATTTCCTTTCCCTTGTCTTCGGACGAGGCATGCAGTCCTTCCGCATGGCTGCATGTTAACCGGATCGTCCGGAGGTTATTCGCTTCATCTGAAGCCACGGTAATCTCCGTTACCTCCGGTCCTTTACTTTCCACCGGAATGCCAAGTCTCGCAGCGGCAAGCAGTGCCAGACGCTTTCCGAGATCCTTCTTATTCTGCGGATGCAGGTCATTGTCCTCGCCAAGGTCTATGGTTACTGCAACATCCACATCCGGAATTACTGCGGAACGGCGTTGCAATTCCCGAAGTACTCTCCACCCCTCTTCTGCGCCCTCCATATCCACCATGAGATTGGGAAGCTCCACGATCTGAAACGGTAGTTTCGGATCATTCCATTCCTTACGATACCCCTCGATCATGCGCCGGAGCAGATCCAGATAATTGTCCGGATGGTGCGTATTGCTTTCGCCCTGATACCAGTTCACTCCGGCAATCGTATACTTATGGCAGGGTGCCGTCATTCCATTGTAAAGTCCGGTCGGCTTCCAGTTCACAAAATCCGTCTCCGGCACATGCTCACAGCCAGCCCCGATGCAGTAACTCCACGTTCCGTCTAACGGTATTTCTCCCTGCTCATTAAAAATGGCGTACTTCTTTCCTTCCGTAAACCGTCCCTGTGCCTTTTCACTGATGACACGCAGCACAATGGTGTTCGTTCCTTCCCGCAGCAGTCCTTCCGGAATCTCATATTTCCGGGGTGGATACTGATAGTAGGTAATTCCCACCTGCTCACCGTTCACATATGCCACATCACTGTCCACAATCGTTCCAAGCCACAGCTTTGCAGGTTTTCCTGCCATCTCTTTGGGCACAGTAAAGGTCCGCTTCAGCCATACACTTCCAATAAATCCCTTTAGTTCCTCTACCTCATCAAACCGGAATGGAACCGTTACCATTCCCCAGTTTTCGCTATTACAGCCCTCTTCTTCCCAGTGCCCGGCCAACCCCTGATCCGCTGCATCAAGACGGGCATGCCACGCATTGCTCTGCTGTTCGTTCTTAAGAAGCTGTCCCTTCACAAACGCTGCATCACTATACTTCTTTGCAAGTGCAAGCTCTTCGTCCATCCCATTCAGCATCTCCCGGCTCATCCAGGATTCAATCAGGGATCCTCCGAGACTTGCATCAATAAATCCTACCGGAACCTTTAAAAGCTCCTGCAGAGCTTTGGCAAAATAATACCCGGCTGCTGAAAAATCCAGAATTGTCTCCGGCTGTACACTCTTCCACTCTCCGCTTTCTGGCTCTGCTAAAGGAGCGGTAAACACACCGTTTTCCCGGATCTTAAAGGTGCGTATCTGTGTATTTTTACAATCTGCCACATCCTCAGGGAACCGGTCCTTAACCCGGTTCATGGGAAGCTCCATATTGGACTGCCCGGAACAGAACCAGACCTCGCCAATGTACACGTCGCTAACAACCTCTTCATTTCCAAGGTCATCCCGGAACAGCATACTGAACGGTCCCCCTGCCTCCTGCTTCTGCAGAAAGAGTGAAAAATTTCCCTTCTCATCCGTTTGCACTACAGCCTCCTCCCCCCGGAAGGAAACCATGACACGGTGTCCCGGAAGATCCCGTCCCCAGATATGAATTTCTTTGTTTCTCTGTAAGACCATATGATTGCTGATCAATCGCGGTAATTGTAATTCGTTCATTGCCGTCCCCCCTGACTAACCTCCCTTACGGTTCCATTTCCATAACCATTCAAAAAGCGTTACTGTTTTCTACTCAACAGTATAGAGGTATGCAGGTGATTTTTCTTTGCAATCCCGACCGTCTGTTAATCAAATATTGCTCTGTTGTGTTATTGGGGTGTTATTATGTCTTTTTCTGTTATATTATCTTTGTTCCGTCATATTATTTTTCTGTTGTGTCACATTTACTTCCTACAGAATCAATCTGTTCCGGCCAGAATATCAAAGGTTCCCGAAATACTGAGCTTTCCGAAGCCCTCCTCCTTGTTTGGATAAATCCGGTAGGTGGCTTCGCTTACGCTCTGACGCCTTGCTCCGCGAATCAGATAGTTGCGGATTTCCCGGTTTCCGACCCAGGGCTGGTTTTCTTCAACGATGGCCCATTGAAGGAACTGTGCAGCTGCGCCTGCCGAAATTGCTGCAGACAGGCTGGTTCCCGTTCCTTTGCCAAGGGCTGTGCTGATCGATACACCGGGAGCTGCAAAGTCCGGTTTGATCAGTCCCTGCCTCGTATATCCTCTTCCCGAAGAAATATAAAAGCTCCCGTTCCGGTCATCGTAAGCACTCACCGTAATGATCTCCCTTGCATTTCCCGGTTCCAGAATCGTTGTATAGGGTGACGGACGAAGGAAATACGTTTCTCCACGCAGGAATTCCTTTAACGGCAGCCACATGTGAAAGCTGTCCTGATTCTCCTGACTTCCCGTTCCCATCGCCGTCACATAAATGGTAAATACACCGGGTGCCGGATCAAGGAACCGGAAAAAGATCAGCTCCTCACCGGAGCGCTGCTCCACCAGAATGTGTCCCACCTGTACTTTTGTGCTTTCGTAGACAAATGAAAACTCCCGTACATCCCGCTCCCGGAAATCCACCTGCGGTGTCACCTCCCCTCCCGGCGTGCGGATGGTAATGGCATGCCGGTTCGGAATCTTTCCCCAAAGCTCCATGGTAAAACCGTTTTCCCGCTCATCGACGCGGATCTCTACAGATTCCGTCTGCCCTGCACGTGAGCCTCCCTCATAGTGATGCGCAGCATTTCCCTCGTTTCCGGCACAGCAGATCACGCAGCGGCTTCTGCGCAGTGCAATACTGCTTAAGTAGTCAGCAAGCACTGAATGTCCCTCATGGTCTCCCATGGAGGTTCCCATTCCCATACAGATAATGAGCGGCCGGTACAGGGAAATCGCATAGCTTTCCAGATAACGGATTGCTACCAGCAGATCGCTTTCCGCATAGCACTCCGTTTCCTGCGATACTCCATAGAATTCCTTTAAATAAGGCTTTGCCTGCCGGAGTTTTACCATGACAAGATCGGCATCCGCAGCTCCCGAAGCAAAGCTTAAGCCTTCATTTAAAAGGCTCCCGGCTGCCACACTGGCAAGCGCAGTTCCGTGTCCGTTTTCATCCACACTCGGTACAATACTTAGGGGATCTTCGCTTTGCAGGGCGGCATTGATAACATCCCTCCGGTACTCCGTTCCATAATAAATTCCGGCAGGCGGCTCTCCCTCCTGTATCGTCTGATCCCAGATTCCCAAAAGGCGCGTGCCACCGTCTTCGTTTAAAAAGACCGGATTCTGATAGTCAATCCCGGTATCCAAAAATCCCACCACAACACCTCTTCCGGTCAGACTAAGCGGTGGACGGGAAACTGCAGTAATTCCGCTTACAAGCAAAGGCGCCGGATCAAACGTATCCTGCATCAGTCCATACAGCTTTGGTATCGACTCATAAGGATACATCCCTCCGACGCTCAAAGGCGGAAATTTATTCCGCTCAATATAGGCAATTCCAATTTCTCCGCCCACCGGCTGGTAGACATAGGCAGGAGCACTCGCCCGTAATTCTTCCAGTAACACATAATCGGCTACAATATCGTAAAAATCATTGGATATGATTTTCTCGCGATTGGTCATTTCTTATTCCTGAGGCTTTTCTTCTATCATATGCATGGGAAGCTCTGCCTGATTCCGGATTTCAATCCTGGGTCCTCCCGTTCCTTCAATGTATTCCCGCGTAATGGTAACGGTTCCAATATTATCATCCTTCGGAATTTCATACATAATATCCAGCATAAACTCTTCGATGATTGCACGCAGCGCCCGAGCTCCGGTATCGCGCTCCATTGCCTTGTCCGCGATAGCTTCCAGTGCTTCCTGATCAAACTTAAGCTGCACCTCATCCAGCTCCAGGAGCTTCTGATACTGCTTTAGGATCGCATTCTTCGGCTCCATCAGGATCTTCACAAGCATATCCCGGTCAAGCGCCTTCAATGTATAGATCACCGGCAGACGTCCAAGGAACTCCGGAATCATACCGAATTTTTTCAGATCCTCGACTGTCACCCGGGATAACAGATCCCTGTCGTTATCAAACCGATCCTTTAATTCCGCATTGAAACCAATGGAGGTCTGCTTCGTCAGACGCTGCTTGATGATTTCTTCCAGATCCGGGAATGCACCTCCACAGATGAAGAGGATATTCCGTGTATTAATCGTAGCAAGCGGAACCATCGCATTCTTGCTGTTTGCTCCAACCGGCACTTCCACATCAGCACCCTCTAAGAGACGCAGCATCCCCTGCTGTACACTTTCCCCGCTCACATCACGGCTGTTCGTATTTTTCTTCTTGGCAATCTTATCAATTTCATCAATAAAGACAATTCCACGTTCTGCTCTTTCCACATCATTATCTGCGGCAGCCAGAAGCTTACTGATCACACTTTCAATATCATCACCAATATATCCTGCTTCTGTAAGAGAAGTCGCATCGGCAATCGCCAGCGGAACATCAAGCAGTTTGGCCAGCGTCTTTACCAGATAGGTCTTACCACTGCCGGTAGGTCCGATCATCAGCATA
>ERZ1673730.1404-NODE-1404-length-17833-cov-26.070368_pt1 | contig 17833 bp, 20 predicted proteins | sample MGYA00580200_ERZ1673730 | MGnify/ENA primary metagenome ERZ1673730 (study PRJEB41218, sample SAMN15661761) | gut metagenome | host: Homo sapiens | place: Canada: London | collected 2015-08-20/2019-03-30 | study: EMG produced TPA metagenomics assembly of...
CCGTCAAAAAGGGCAACCAATGGTACTTCGGCTACAAGGAGCACATCGGCGTGGATGCGGACAGCGGGTATCTGGGTGCAGAAAAGAAGGATGATGCAATTCTTGTCAACAACGAAGAACATCCTATCCGGTATCAAATCAACAGGCGTCCGTCGCAGCTGAAGAAAGCAAGCGGCGAAAAGTTCGAGCTACTCAAGGAAATCGAACATGCGAAATCCTCGGTGCGGTCCAAAGTGGAACATGTGTTTTGCGTGATAAAGAGAATCTTTCATTACCGAGGACGGGAAAAACTGCATCAGCATTGCTGCACACTGTTTGCACTTGCGAATTTATAACTTGCTCGCAATCGAATGAAGGTTGCGTAACGAGGTTTATTTCGCGTGCAAACAGTGCGCTTGAACTGCGCTTTTTCTCGAAACTTTGGGTCGCCGAAGATGACACGGCTGGTTTTGGCGCAATTATGAGGGGTATCCTTAATTTCCTGAATAGGAAACGCATCTTTATCAAGATTTGTAATAATGGTTTCGCAGGCTGTTTCGGAGATAGGGAAACGCACAATGCGGAAATGCAGATCGAAGAATTGCGTGGGGTCAGCCTTTCTGGACTTAGCAGGGAGATAATCAAAGCGGCACTTAGAGGGAATGCGCTTGTAGCGATTTTTGTCTAAAAGCAAGCATTTCACTTCGTTTGTCTGTTTATTGGTAAGTTTCAGGTGAAAGGGAATATCAAACGTATTGGAACGCGGCAGGTTCAAGCCGGAAGCAATACCGGCACTGCTATCTTTGATACGAATCAGAAACGACCAGCCCTTTTCTTGAATATGCGCGAGGTTGTTGTAGGCTTCATAGCCCCTGTCAGCCAGCAGCAGGACGTTTTTTGCCTCAGAACAATCCACCATGGAAGTAAAAGCGGCGGATTCGTCGGTCTTTCGGCTTTTCTGGATGATTGCATCGACATAGATATGCTGGAGCAAATCATACATAGCGTTTATATGCAGCAAATTATAAGATTTCTGCCCGTTCGCTCCCGGATAGAAAGAGTCGGCATCTTGAGGATTAGCGGCGATTTGCAAGTCGGAACCATCGACTGCAAAAAGGCGATAGCCGTTATATGTTTTTTGTTCGCAAATACGGTCAGTAAAATGATGAAACAGCGATTCAAAAGCAGCAGGGAGAATTTTAGCCCTTTGCTGAACAAAAGCAGAAGTCGTAGGGCTTGCTGAATTCAAGTCAAAAAAATCCATCAGCTCACGATTGAGCGTTCCGCCCTGAAAGGACAAAATGGCAGCAACTACCTTTTCAAAAGGGAGCTTTCGGTTTCGAGTATTGTCTTTTCCCGGATTTCGGGAAAACAGCTGCTTTTCCGCAGCAAGTGTCTTAATTGAATCCGCCAATGTTCGCTTGACGCGCTTGATAGTCACACATCTCACTCCTTGTAGTTTTGTGTCACAGTGGACACTTCCTAACTACAAGGGCCTCTTTGCTTACTTTGGTAAGCAAAGAGGCCGCACATTTTTATCCTTTTGTCAAGTGCTTTGCAAAAAAAATCCTCCTACGCGATTCTTCTACCCGCATAGGAGGTGGGTGGATTAACTAAATGACATTGGCGCACGGCGCGAGGGGCTTTTTTCGTACCGTTCGATAGAAAAAACGTGCGCAAAAGAGACGCAAAGAAAGGAAATGTATGAGCAACAAAGAAAAACATCGAGAATAGATTCAGTTTCCGCTTCGACAGAGACTGAAACGCCTGTGTATGCGCTTGGCAACAGCAGGTGAAACTATCCGCGGAACAGTGCAGCAGATAGCGGGGCAATCATGTGCTTCCAAGGAGAAAAGCACAATCATCACTGTCATGTCTAAAAACGCGGATGCACACTTTACAAAAGTGTGTTAGAATCATATCGTCGAAAGATGCAGAGAGGCTCCCGCGCACGGCGCGAGGGGCTTTTTTCGTACCCTTCGATAGAAAAAAACGTGCGCGAAATGAGCGCACAGAAAAGAAAGGAAACATATGAGTAACCAAGAAAACAAACAGGAACAGATTCAGTTTTCGGCTCAGCAGGAACTGAAACACCTGCGCACCCGCTGCGGCAAGGTGTACGCGCTGGGCAACAACCGTTTCCGGGCGGTGGTGCAGACCACGCCGATTCACGAGTACGATGCGGCGACGCACCAGTGGGTGGAACTGTCTGCCGAAAAGCGCCAGCAGATGGCGGCGCAGGCGCACAGCCCGATTGCGACGCTCTCGGACAGCGCGAATAGCGCAGAAAACGCCGCGGGCATCCTCGATACCTACGTTAAGGAAGGTTCGACGCAGAACTTTTCGCACGACGAGCGGCTGTGGATCAGCAACACGAACTACTACGGCAACCGCCTGACCTACTTGAAGGTCGTGGATTTGCCGCGTCTGGGCGCGAACCACTTCATCACGTCCGCGAAGCTGTGCGTTCGCAACGTCTACGCACCGACGGCGGACACCGCCATCATGTGCACGGAAGTGCTGGAGGGCTGGGATCCGGAGACAATCACCTATGACCACCAGCCGAATGTCAGCGGTGTGTATCAGGACTACTGCCGCGTAGTGAAAAATCAGTATTCGTGGAAAGAACTCGATGTCACGAGCCTTGCGCGCAAGTGGTATCTGGGCGAAAATCACGGCGTTCAGCTGAGCGCGCCCGAAAGTGAAAGCAGCTTTTCGCAGCTTCATTCGAGCGAAACGGCGAATCAGCCGTACTTCGTATTGGAATATGCGAGCCTTGCGGGTCTGGAAAGCTATCTGACTTACGACCATCAGTCTGCTGGCTTGGCAGGGACTGGCAGTGTCAGCCTTGTCAACGGCAACCTGATCTTCTCCCACACGGACACCGCGATGAATGGCAATCGTCTGCCGGTTTCCGTGACCCACTACTACAATTCCTGCGACAGCGACAAAGACGAGTTCGGCATGGGCTACGGCTGGCGGACTTCGCTGCATCAGACGCTGCATAAGGTGCTGTACAATGGCGAAGTGGCGTTCGTGTATACGGACGGCGACGGCACGGAACACTTCTTTAAGAAGAATAAAGATGACCAAAAGAAGCATTCCGACCAGTCTGGTTTGTCTCTGACGCTGGAAGTCGGGGACGAAAACATCACGATTACCGACAAGGGCGACAACGTCATGACGTTCCCGCTGGTGAGCGATACGCCGACGGAGGATGCGCCGGAAACCGCGAAGGTGCTGATTCAGAAGATTCAGGATGCGGTCGGCAATGAAGTTACGGTGACGGCTGTGGCGAACTCGCCGCTGAAAATCGCGTCTGTGATGGACGGCGCGAACCGAGTTACGACGCTTCATTACACGGATGGTCGCTGCGATCGGATTCGGACACCGTGGCAGGATGCGGAGAATTGTATCCGTTTCAAGTACGAGAACGGCGCGCTGGTGAAAATCCTTCATGAAGATAACCGCGCGAGCGAATATGTATATAATGAAGAAATCGGTTATCATTTGCTGAAAACGGCGTATGGCGCGGACGGCGCTTTTGTGGAATATGCGTACACGAACACAGACAGAATGAGTTTTTTGTCATATAGGAATCTGCATATCTTCGGGGTGAAGTGGCTCTTTTGAATTTAACAACTCATTCAGGCGTTGTTAGTGGAAGATGTCGTATATCCCGTCTCATACCCCTCTTCTTCCAGACGCTCTGCGACTGCAAGACGGAGGTATTCAATTGCGGGGATGCCAGCATCCGCAGAGGCTTTTTCTAATGCCACAGGGATTCCGGAATCTTTGCGTAAACGGATACGGGTCTCAGGGGATTTATCCTGATACTCCTTTTGCCACGCCTTGCCCTCTTCACTGTTTTCCCATTTTCGAGTGCGTCCATTAGCCATGATTTCTTCCTCCTTGACAATTTCCTGCTAGTATTTTACCATATCAGCAGGGGAGTGTCAAGGACTCGGAATCACAAGTCCCCATTGGAAGCCAGCGCAAACAGGCACAGGAGCGCAAGCACTCCGGGAATGATGAATTCCATTATTTGTTCACCCCGCTTTCATACTTATACCACTGGAAGTCATACGCATGACCATCTCTGGTTACTGTCAGCTTGTAAATTCCGCCGATATATACTTCAGGATTATACCCGCGCCCCTGAATCATGGCGGTGCAGTCAACGCCAAATCTGTGGATGCCGACACGACGGAGTTTTTTTTCCTCCCCATCGTCGATTTTCAGAGAGTGCAGCTTCATCGCAACCTGTACTGCGTCAATCAGGATCCGCAATGCAAACGTGCCGCTTCATTTCCTCCGTAAATTCAACCTTCATGGGTTCGTTCCTCCTCTCTCCGGACGATGATATTGAGGAGGAGGGCGCTTTGCCTCTTCGAGGCTGCTGATCTCATCCTCCGTCAACGAACAAGGCCACACGCAGGTGAGCTTGTTCAGCTCCTTGGCGGATTCGCATACCGCAATTCTGGACAACAAGTATTAGTAGCAATTGTCAAACATAGGCTTTCCCTTCCTGCCCGTTTTGCCGATAGCACAGCATTCATTTTGAAAATTTCCGCATAAGAAAAAGGCTATCCGCAAAAGATAGCCTTTCCATGCCTTGTTCTGTTATTCTTCTTTGGGCGGCAGGAAGCCGTCCTTCCTCATCTTATTCGTAACAGATTTCCGCAAATAGTCCGCCTTGGAAATGCCCTGACTCGTACACGCCGCATCAAGAGCTTCCATAATGCCAGACTCTTTTCGGAACGTCACCTCAAATCGGATGTTCATGGCATCATAATTTTTATGCCATTCTCTCCCCTTATCGGTCGAATCCCATTTCATATGTTCTTTCTCCTTGATAAAAATCCGTCTTCTCGAAGCTGCTCTTCTATTGCATCACGAACATAGGATGCTTTTGATTTGCCGCTTGCTTCCACAGCTTCCTGAAACGGGATAGAATTTTCTTTATCAAAAGAAAAAGTAACAGCATCAGCTCGTTTTTTCTTGTACTTTGTGGGAACTCTTTCTTGTGCTTCGCGAACCATTCTCATCCCCCTCCCAGATGATTCTACCATAGGAGAGGGATGAAGTCAAGGCAAAATTTCCTGTGTTCCCATTAACTGAGATTTGGCTGGCAACAGATGACATATCATAACCGCAAACAAACAGGTTGATTTGCACACATAAGAAGGAATTCCGTCATGTATCGCGAATATATGTGTACAAGCCACTATCAGAATAATCTGCGTGACGGGGGTGGTGTACGGCGAGGAAACCGCGCCGCGATATGAGTATGACTACAACGCGAAGGGGCAGGTGGCACGAGTCCGCGACAATCTGCTGAACCGGACGACGCAGAGCGAGTACGATTTGGCGAATCGTCCGGTGCGTGTGAAAACGTCGGAGGACGCGAAGCATGTGTACACAGGACAGGTCGCGTATGACAACGTGTACGGCAACCTGAGCGAATTTACGGAGAAAGTGGGTGAAAATCGACAGGAATTCGGGACGAAATTAGGCTATGATGACGAAAATCGTCCGACGTCGCTGACGTACAGTGCAAGCGGCAAGGAAATCGGGCAGAGCACGACGACCATTGACAAGCTGAATCGGACGACGTTCTCGGCGGTCAAGCTGGGCAGCAAGACGTTCACGAGCGAATACCATTTCGCGGCGGGCGGCTACGGCACCGGCAGCGTGACGAATCTCGTTTCGTCGATTACCCAGCCGGGGTGCAATTGCGGCTACGGCTACGACGACAATGGCAACATTGCGAGTGCGACGCTGAACGGGAAGTGGACTGGCTACACCTACGATGCGCTGGGGCAGCTGATTCAGGTCAACGACCACAGCGATACCCGTTCCGGTGAAAATGGCACGACGTGGAAGTATACCTACGACCTCGGCGGCAACATCTTGAAAAAGGAACGCTTTGCGTATGCCGATACGACGACTCCTCTGGAAACCATTACCTACGAATACGGTGACGCAAACTGGCGCGACAAGCTCACGGCGGTCAACGGAAACGCCATTGCATATGATGCGATTGGCAATCCGCTGAGCGACGGGACGTGGACGTACACTTGGCAGAACGGCCGGCAGCTGCAAAAGATGCAGAAATCGGGCGTGACGGCGGAATTTGTGTACAACGCGGACGGGCTGCGCGTCCAGAAAACGGTCAACGGCGTGGCGACGAAGTACACGCTGCACGGCAAGAATGTTGTGCATATGACTTCCGGCGCGGATGAGCTGCATTTCTTCTACGATGCACAGAATCGTCCGGCGGTGGTGGTGTACAACGGCACGGCGTATGCGTATGTTAAGAGCTTGCAGGGCGATGTGATTGCTATTCTCGATGCGGCTGGAAATGTTGTTGTTAGCTATGTGTACGATGCTTGGGGTGCGCCGATTGGCAAGTCGGGTTCGATGGCGGAGACGCTGGGGTCTGTGCAGCCGTTCCGCTATCGCGGGTATGTGTTTGATGAGAAAACTGGGCTGTACTATCTGCGGAGTAGGTACTATAATCCGCAGTGGGGGCGGTTTGTTAATGCGGATAAGCTTGTCTCAACGTTCCAGAAAAGCAGCAAGCACAATTTGTTTTCCTACTGTGGAAACTCTGTAATCTCCTATATGGATCCCGATGGATTGTTCGCTATTCAGGGACTGCTGCTTGCTGGGGTGCTTGCTGCCTGTACACTTTTATTGAGTGGCTGTGCCGCAAAAACAGACTATGGTGCAGCTTCAACATACAAACCAACGACTTCTACCAAGTATAACTGCTATGCATACGCTTTAGGCGAAACAGAATGGAAGTATGTTGGTGGAAGTCCTGATGCAGTTCAAGATTTCAGTGTTGAAAATGTTGCCCAAATGGTATTGGATGATGCAAAAGCTGATGGAAGGTCTATGCGCATCATTGATTCTTATGATAGTCCCATCAATCCAAATGAGTACAGAATTGCATTAAGAACTGGTGAAGCGGATTATCATTTTATGTTACAGCACAGTGATGGTTCTTGGTCGCACAAACCCAGTTCCCTGCCTTCACGCTTAATTGCTGGAGATAATCCAAGTGAAATAGCATGGGATGGGTATGCAAAGACAGGTAGAGTCATTTGCAATAATTACTACAACAGTAAAACTGTATATTTTGCTGTTACCAAGTGAGAGAGGAGAAGGTAAATTGAAAAAAGCTCACGTAATTTCTTACATAATTGCGACAGCATTATTTTGTGGAATTGTGTGCTTAATTGTTGCTTTTCATAACAAAACCAATGGAGATGAAAACATGAAACAATGTTTTACTATTGATGACTTGTCCACTATTGAGATAGGTGTATCCAGTTTGAATGATATATGTGCGATTGTACCAGAAGACAACGTAATGGTCACATCGTATGGCGGACTAGGTGAGTTGCCTGCGACAAATGGAGGCAAAATTCAAATCAGATTTGTTGGACCACAACTAATAGTGGAAGATATTAGATACATACCTGCAGGATAATGCAGCGTATCGTCAATAGTAATCCACACAATCATAAGAATATTCTATTCCAAGCCCGTCGCGTCCTGTGCTCCTCGCACAAGCCGCCGACGGGCTGGCAGCAAAATCTTCCGCAAAAGTAGGAAAAACCTCTTCGTATAGCGAATACTGTCCTTGTCCAGCGAACCTGTTGCAATTCTGGATGAGAATGGCAATGCCGTCGTCAGCTACGGCTACGATGCGTGGGGTGCGCCGCTGTGGTGTACCGGTGAACTGGCGGAAACGCTGGGCAGGGCGCAGCCGTTTAGGTATCGCGGGTATGTGTTTGACGAGGAGACGGGGCTGTACTATCTGCGGAGCCGGTACTATTCGATAAGAATCTGCCGGTTTATCAATTCCGATGCAGTGTTGCTCAAAACAGAAAATTTTGCTCACAATGGCTATACATACTGTTCAAACAACCCGATTTATTTTTTAGATACATCTGGCACATGTGTTACTTGTTCATATTGCGAAGAATGCGGTGAAGAACACCTCCTTTTCGCTGGTGAGTTTGGGGATAAGATGGAGCATGTCCAGAAAAAGAATTATAAAAATGGACGAATGAAGGTCTGTCAATTCATGGCGCTTCTTGAGCAAATGCGGATTGAAGAATGGGAATATGATCACGATACTGCGTATGGTCGTGTCGATTGTGTTGGCATATACCGTTATACCATGTATTGGTATTGTTCTGCAAGTTCAGTGAAGGCGTTGAAAATTTCTACGCATGTTGAGGGAACATATAGGAACTCTGTATATAACAAAACGGATCCGAAGAAAAACGTTGTTGGTAAAGGGAAAATCGACGCAAACACTGAGTTTAGAATTGGAATGGGCTTGTTTCGTAATCCATTTGGCGATGATGGGCACTTTGCAGTATATGTTGGTAACTATTTCCCCGGATATGAGAATGCTGTTATTGAATCTGTATATGGTGGCGTAATAATTCGCGAATTATCCGAATCTGAAGCAATAAACGACCCATTTACGCATTATGGCTACATGAAAGGAATTGACTACACAAATTAAATCAGGAGAATAATAATGCATTTTAAAACAATCGCACTCGTTTTAGCAATTTGTACAACGCTGATGGAGCTGTTTCCATTTTCAAATGCCGCTGTGTGTAAACACTGCAACACGAGCAATAACGAGTGCTTCGTTGATACATTCGGCATTACTTATTGCAATGGTGTCCTTGTCTCTTATCCAGAGCAGCTTGAACTGACGAAATATTATGTAGATACTCGTTGCTGTGCGATAGGTGAGGGTGCTTTTTCTGAAAATGACTTTTTACAAGATGTATTTATCCCTGATGGTGTGATTGTGATTGGCGACAACGCATTTGAAGGTTGTAGCCGATTATCTACAGTGCATCTTCCGGATTCATTGTTAATTATCGGTTCAAATGCCTTCACGCTATGTACCTTATTGGAAGATATTGATTTGCCATTGAACCTTCACAGCATTGGGTGGCAAGCATTTTGTGACACATGGAGTCTTAAAGAAGTAGCTTTCCCTGAAACACTAAGGTTTGTTGGCGATGAAGCTTTTGCATATTCTGGTGTAAAAGAAGTTTTCGTACACTCTATATATATTCAGTGCGGATATGATGTGTTTACGCCAGATTCGTTGGAAGCAGGAGACAACCTGATGCTGCACTTCCGGGAAGATGTATTCTCTGAAGAAATTGGCGATGTTTCCGCATGGATTGAGGAAATACAGCAAGTCGATGGAATAACGGTCATCTTTGATATTCCTGCAAATTAAACATTCCAAAGATGATTCATTTTGATCTTCCCTGAGTAGAATGCTGCTGCGAAATTACATTCTTCAAAGGAAGCTTGGTGGATAAATCCTGCTTTCCATCATTGACGATAGCGGCGTGCGCGGATGCAGAGCGTTGACACCGACGCCCAGTTTGTGTATAATGAAAACGGATTACGGGTGAAAAAAACAGTAAATGGGGTGGTAACGGACTATACCCTGCATGGGAAGAATGTTGTGCATATGACGCGGGAAAGCGATGAACTGCATTTCTTCTATGATGCACAGAATCGTCCAGCGGTCGTGGCTTACAACGGTGTTCCTTATGCTTACGTCAAGAGCTTGCAGGGCGATGTGATTGCGATTCTTGATGCGGTTGGAAATGTCGTTGTTAGCTATGTGTACGATGCGTGGGGTGCGCCGATTGGCAAGAGCGGGGCACTGGCGGAGACACTGGGGACTGTGCAGCCGTTCCGCTATCGTGGGTATGTGTTTGATGAGGAAACAGGGGTGTACTATCTGCGGAGCCGGTATTATAATCCGCGGTGGGGACGGTTCGTGAATGCGGATAGCTACATTGGTAAAATGACAATGCTTTCTCATAATTTGTTTTTGTATTGTCATAACTCTCCAATTTTTAGAATAGACGCCTCTGGTTGTGAAGATACAACGCCAGCCCCGACACCAAGTGCATTGCCCCAGGAAACACCTCTTCCGACACCACGACCGTCCAGACCTGAGAACTGGAGAGATATATTCGCTAAATTGGAAATCCAAAATACAATTTCCAATGCAGTACGAAAAGTAACAGAAGCAATGAATGATGTTGCGATGTATAGAGAGGCGCAACAAATGATTGCTTTAGGGTGTGGTAGAGTTTGGTTAAAAGGTGGTGGCGGTTTCACATATATCTCGGAAGAAGAGTATAATAGGTGGTATAGAATAAAATCAGGACGTGAAGCAATTCCGAGTTATGGATTTCATGCAGCAATAACTCTGTTGCCATTCGCGTTGAAAAGTTTGGGGATTTTCGCCAGAGCTGCAACATGCATATCGCAATTTGGATTAGTGTTGCTCGCTCTGGACGGTATGTCTGCGACTACAACATATACTCTGAATGTTATGTTAGAAGACCCTGAGTGTATTGGACTCATACATATTCAATTTGATAAATACGGTATGTATGTCCCTTGGTATCCCGATTCATTGTCGAAGTATTATGGAAGAATTAGCCGAGTAAGTACGGAGGACTGGACTTGGGAATGAGGAAGATAGATTGGAAGGGAATCTGTGAACTAATAGCTGTACTATGCACTGGTATGGGGTTGGGAATGGAAATATGTATAAATAAATTTTCAATTGACAAAATCGGAAATGATTTTTATGGTACATTTCAAATGTCAATGTTTGCGATTGCAGCTATTGCCAACTTCATACGATTTGGATACAAAAAATAAAAAATACCATGTTGCATTGCTTTGCAAACACAAAACTTTTGCCTTGAGGATTGCCTAAATTGAGGTGGAAAAGTCTTTTTGTTATTTAGCGGTAGTAAGACAGTATATAAAAACAACATACTTGTTTTTATTTTCTGGCTTGACTTACAGCAATATTGAACAAAAACTGGCGGTCACTCCCTGCATAACCCAGCAGGGATGACTGCCGTTCGACTAAAAAAGCAGCACATCGTCATCAAAAGTAACCTTTCAATTTCATACCTCACCAAGGAACAGCAGAGCCGTTCGCCGTCCGTCAGTGGTGGTGTACAACGGCACGGCGTATGCTTACGTCAAGAACTTGCAGGGCGACATTGTAGCACTTCTGAACGGAGCGGGAAATGTTGTCGTTAACTATGCTTATGACGCATGGGGTGCGCCGATTGGCAAGAGCGGTTCGATGGCGGAGACGCTGGGGTCTGTGCAGCCGTTCCGCTATCGTGGGTATGTGTTTGATGAGGAGACGGGACTGTACTATCTAAGAAGTAGATATTATAACGCGGAGCGGTGCAGGTTTGTTAATGGGGATAAGCAAATAGGCTGTGGTAAAAATATTATTGAGAAGAATATAAATGCTTACTGCAACAATAATCCAGCGAACTTTGTAGATTATAATGGGGCTCACCCCGGAGATGCCTTTTTAACACCTGATGAAGCGGCAATTGACTTTGCAGAATGCTACAATGCATTGTCAATATCAAAAAACATCGAATATTCATCGGTAATTTATAAGAAGACAGAGACAAAGTATTTAATAAACATATTCGGAATTGGTATAATCTCGACAGGAGTAATAGAATATTACACATATTTTGAGCCTTCAAGCGGAACTGAGTGCGAGACCGCTGAGATAAGCTATCCTGATAATCCTGATTGCCAACTTGTGGGTTGGGGCCATTCTCACGGAGCTTATATGCGCGAATATAAAAATTATGAATTTTCCGATGATGATTACAAAGTGGCGAATTTGTTATTTGAGAACGAAAAAGCAGTTTACTCGTATTTAGCGACATGCAGCGGACATCTCTGGAAATATGATATTACAGCAGATGAAGTTACTCTTGTTTCATCAGATATACCTTTTGATGAAAACGACCCATATATAAAGATTAGAAAGGGGAAATAAGGAAATTGGGGAAGCAGAAACCGAGAAAACGCTGGTATATTGTTTTTATGCTGGTTATTTCAATTGTGATTATGATATGCTTATTCTCAGGAAGTAATTTTGTGGAGCAAGCTAATAAACCGCTTACTATGAAAACAATCACGGTTTGTCTAGAAAGTTCAAATGAACCATACGAGAAAGGGTCGGACTTTGATATATCTCAATATAAAGAAGAATTATATTCTTTTCAGTGGCAAGGAGATAGTATCGCACCTGTTAACAGTGTTGAAGAAGCAGCGAAAGCTGCTGAGCAATTATGGAATGTTGTATTCGATTATGATATTGAAACGAAGAGACCGTTTATAGTTTCTTATGATGAAACAAATAAAATATGGTTAATTAAAGGTTCTATGAGGGAATTAAGAGGAGGTGGCGTTCCGTATGCGCTTATTACCATAGATGGGAAAGTGCTTGCAATATGGCATACGAGGTAATAGAAAAACTACAAACATGTGATGATGTCAATTAGATTGAGCGAGGCGAAGCTATCGGCTTCGCCTCGGTCAAAGACATTCGTCTATGACAATGCGGCGTGGCGAGAGCAACGAGCGGCTGCCTGCATGGGAAGAATGTTGTGCATATGACTTCCGGCACGGATGAGCTGCATTTCTTCTACGATGCACAGAACCGTCCGGCAGTGGTAGTGTACAACGGCACGGCGTATGCGTATGTCAAGAGCTTGCAGGGCGATATTGTTGCAATTCTGGATGAGAATGGCAATGCCGTCGTCAGCTACGGCTACGATGCGTGGGGCGCGCCGCTGTGGTGTACTGGTGAGCTGGCGGAAACGCTGGGCAAGGTGCAGCCGTTCCGCTATCGTGGGTATGTGTTTGATGAGGAGACGGGGCTGTACTATCTGCGGAGCCGGTATTATAATCCGCGGTGGGGACGGTTTGTTAATGCGGATGGTGCGATAATCCAAAAAAACTTGTTTGCATATTGCAGCAATGGGCCGATTGTGGGTTATGACCCGTCGGGATTTGAAAGAGTCAAACTGACGCCGCATAGAAGCGATTCGTCTGAAAAATATCCTGATTCTGTTATGTCGGTGGATCTTTTTGTAGAACTTATCAAGCAGGCAGTTGAGACAGAAGGGTGGAAATATATATACGGGCACGCTCGGTGGAAGGAAACTGACTGTGTTGGTTTGCCGAAGTATGTTTTGGAATGGTATTATAGTCACAAATCTTTCAAAAAACTATATCAAATCACCAAAGGAGAGAATAAAGGAGAAATTCTGAATCAAGTAAAGGACTTGGCGGTTTATGGAATGCAGAACGGCGAAACTTTTGATATAACTGATTGGGATGATATTCCAATAGGTGCGGCAGTATTCAAATATGACCCTACGAATCCGGAGGCTACCAAAGAAAATAAAGGATGGCTTCATGTTGGTGTGTATATTGGAATTACAGAAGAATATGGGTACACTATCGCAGCAGCCGCGAGTAAGAAAGATGGGGTGGGCTACTTTCCACTTACCGATGAGTACACAAAGTGGGGTTATTTTAATGGGGTATCATATGATTAAAAAAAGGAGATGCTTTAATAATGCGTCATATAGATAAGAATGTTTTGCTTTTATGCGTTGCTGTAGTGATGGTTGTTGCTTTGCTAAGCTTAAAAGAAGCAAAAGCGGAGAACACGTTAAATGTTCGTGAGTTTGTTATGATAGAGGGATTTACCCCTATTGAAATCAGGATGAATAGTACTATTGCCCAAAACGGTAAAATAATTACTACCAGAGGCGCAATCTATCCGGAATTTTACGATTTAATACATCCTTCGCTTACTGAAGAAGATGAGGTTGTAGATGGCGATGTTAGTGAACAACGAATAGTACTCATGCTTGCAAAGCAAGACAAGAGTAAATACCTACGGATTGCCACATGGGAGTGGGAAAATAGGAAGTATACGATTGTGGATAGTAAATGCCTTCCCCAAAATTCATTTTTAGAGAAATATCACGACGGCGATAGCGTTTTGTTAGATGTTGGATATATAACGGAAGGGGATGACGAACCGGAAGAATTGGATGACTTGACATGGTTGTATTTTACAATAGAATTAAATATGCAGGGTGAATGGAGTATTACGAATATTACGGATGGTTATACATTCTTCGCAGATTATGATGGAGAAAGATTCATCATTCGGAACTACGAGGATGAGAAAATAATGCGGACAATTTCAATGGAAAATAGGCTGTCATCGTTTGACTTTGAGACTGCCTTTTGGAAAAAACCATAATATTAGCACATAAAAGTTGCATTAAGTAGCTACATTATTGTATTCTGTGAAAAGCGGAAGCTGCCTCACGCTGAATTACTGCACTGTTCAAATCGAAACAGCGGTCATTTCCTGCACACCCCAGCAGGTATGACCGCCGTTCGGCGCAAAGAACAGCACGTCGTCATCAAAAGTAACCTTTCAATTTCATACTCAACCAAGGCACATCAGAGCCGTTCGGGAGACCGAGGGGCTTTTCTTGTGCCGAAAAAGCGTCATGCAAACCCATGGCGCTTTTTTTGTACGTTTTTTACGGCGAGAGAAAGGAGGGACGCCATGGAAGCGACTATTCAGACCATCATGGAAGCGGCGCTGCAGCAAGGAATTTGGGCGGCGCTTTATATTTATCTTTTTTTCCGAATGCTGAAAGAAAATGCGGCGCGGGAAGAAAAGTATCAGGCGATGATTGACAGCCTTAGCACAAACATCGCGGAGGGAATCGAGGACATTCAGATTTGTATTATACCTATGATGAACGCGGACTTCTGCCGTCCGCGGTCAACTGCGACGGCGTCAAGGTGACATATGAGTACTACACGACCCGTGAGCCCTTCCGCGTGAAGCGCGTTCGCATGACTAGCGGCGATGTGTGTGCGTATGACCGTACCTATGCGTATAAGGACTGCCTGACGGTAGTTACGGACAACCTGAGCGGCAAGAAGCTGTTCTATCATTTCAATGATTACGGCAACTGCATCTCTGTGAATGACCAGCTGGGATATGCCTGCTTTGCGAAATACACGGACAGCAATCCGATTAACCATCCGGAAACGATTTCCAAGATGCAGCGCAGCGTGGTGAACTTCCTGAATGGTCACAACATGCAGACGGCAGGCATCTGGACGAATGAGAGCCTCGATGGGACTGGCACATATAGCTATGCGACGGATGCGCACTACATGGGCACGAAGTCGCTGAAAATGGTCAAGACGAATCAGACAGGCTGGATGACGGCCCGCCAAGATGTGACGCTGCCGAAGGGACAAGCCTATACGTTTTCTGCATTCTTTCAGACGCTTGCGGATACCGTGGCGCAGCTGCGCGTTACCTACAAAAACAGCGACGGCGATGAGGTTGCGGTGGATAGTTTGCCGCAGTGCAGCAAGGGCGAATGGGAACGCATGAGCGTGATCTTTTCCTAAAAACAGATTCTCACCGCATACTTGGTACAAAAACGTCCGAAATATGCAGTGAACGTGAGCTGCATAATAGATTCTTCAGAATAATTCAACTCGTTCCAGCAGCAGGTCAATCAAACTGCAATGAAAAATGCCGTTATCGTCATAAAAATGATGCGGTATATCCATGCGGACGATGATCTTTTTGAAGAAATCTTTGGTGAGCATCAGAGACGACAGCTCGGAAGCCTCTTTTTTATCGGTATCCATGCGGAAAGCAGATTGAATATAGATTTTTTTGTCGGCATCATTTACCACAAAGTCAATTTCTTTTTGCACTTTGCTGCCGTCAGAACGGTCACAAACCACACCGACATCAACGGAATATCCACGCCGCAAAAGTTCATTGTAAATCATGTTTTCCATGATATGACCGGGGTCGTACTGGCGGTAATTCAGTCGTGCATTGCGAAGACCAATGTCCGTATAGTAGTATTTGTTCGGATACTTGAAATAGGTTTTTCCCTTGACGTCATACCGTTTCGCCATTGAGATGAGGAAAGCGTCGATTATATACTGCACATAATTGGAAACCAACGCAGTATTGACCTTCTCGTTCTTCATGGAAGAAATGGTATTTGCGATATTCGTTGGATTCGTGAGTGAGCTGATTTGCGAGGCAAGAAAATTCAAGATGTCATTCAGAATATCCTCACGCTCAATGCCGTTTCGCTCCACAATATCCCGGATGTACAGTTCATTGTAAAGAGAAATCAGGTAATCCTTTTTGTCCTTGTCGTCGTCTAACGCCAGCAGCCTTGGCATCCCGCCGTAAAGCATATAGGTATCCAGTGCTTTTCGCTCGTCGCCGCCTATAGCAGCGTAGAACTCCGCAAATGACAACGGGAATACATGGATTTGCGTGGCGCGCCCGCGGAATTCTGTGGCGATGTCTTTGGACAGCCCCTTGGAGTTGCTGCCTGTGACATAAACATCAAGATTTTTATATGCCTTGAGTTCATTCAACATATCATAAATGGTGACTTCGATGCCGCCGCTTGCCTGATCCACTACTTTGGTGGTCAGCTGCACTTCATCAATAAACAGAAAGAAATGCTCGTCCTTCTGATTCTGGACGATGCTTTCTACATATTCGCATAGCGTGATAGGATTCCTGAAACGATAATAGCGGCGCTGATCCAATTCGATTTTCAGAATGTGACTTTCTGGGACACCCTGCGAAAGAAGATACTTGAAAAACAGCTCAAAAAGCAGCACGGATTTTCCGCATCTGCGTATGCCTGTGATGACCTTGATTTCACCGTTCCACATACTGTGGATGAGCCGATTGAGATAAGCCTCTCGCTGAATCATTCATTCCACCTCAAACTTGGGACGAAAATGTCCGAACTTTCATACATAGTATACCACGATTTTTGAAAAATATCAAGGCAGCAAGCGAAAAAGCGCCGGAATGGCATGGTTGACAGCGAAGGGCAGTTGGTGGTAAAATATCAGTAGAGAAATGGAAAGCTCCTACTGACCGGAGGAAGCATATGGTAGGCATCACCTTTTCCGCAGAAGCAGAACCATCAGCCGCCGAGCGAATTTCCGATTGCTTTCAGTATTTTGAATCGCGGATGGACGTGATTCGGCTGGCGAGATACTGCAAAGTGCTGGACAGCATCAACATTATTCTTTTCACTGTGCCGGATGAAAAAGAACGGAAGCACATCAGCCTGAAGTGGCGAGAAGCGGAAATCCGCGTCAGGCTGGACGGCGATACCTTCATGAAAGCATCGCAGGATGAACAGCGAGACATGGTGAGAGAGGCTATTACCCGGGCGCTGGAAATCATCCGGGATCGGAGTGAGGTGAAAAACTTCCGCTTTGAGTGCAAATCGCTGCTGTATGACATGTTTCCGGATGCGTACATGACGCCGTTTACCTTTTCAACCGAATCGGAATCACCGGCAGCACAAATGATCATGGACAACTTCTGCCTAATCGAAAAGAACATGCGGGTTACATCGCTTGCGAAGTATACGGACGCACTCGACAGCATCGGCATCATTCCAGAATGTCTATCAGAAGAATTTCTACGCACATTCGATTGCGGCAAAGATCGCAAATATATCAGCTGGAAGAAGCGCTATGCGGATATTCGGCTGCGTGTCCCGTTCCTGCCTTTTGTGCAGGCACCGAAGGAAGAACGGATGGCGCGGTGCAAGCAGATTATCCGCGATTCGCTGGAAGTTGTTGCGGCGCGGTGTCGGGCGAAGAAACTGCGGTTTGATTTGGATGAACTGCTGCGTGACCTTTTCCCGGAGGAAGCAGCTTCAATGACGCAGGAGAAAAAATAGAGAATTACAAAAGCCAACACGGTGAACAAGAAAACGGGGTGGCTGCCTCTCGATACAGGGGGCAGCCACTTCTATAAATAACAGGAGGTCACATGCCAAACATTTCATCCTCCGAGCTGATTGCGCAGTTCCAA
>ERZ1673730.1482-NODE-1482-length-16784-cov-6.076215_pt1 | contig 16784 bp, 10 predicted proteins | sample MGYA00580200_ERZ1673730 | MGnify/ENA primary metagenome ERZ1673730 (study PRJEB41218, sample SAMN15661761) | gut metagenome | host: Homo sapiens | place: Canada: London | collected 2015-08-20/2019-03-30 | study: EMG produced TPA metagenomics assembly of...
TGATGTGATCCAGTTGCCGGATATGGCCGTGTGGCGTTTTTCAAGGTACAGCAAGCCTCTTGGTTGGCTTGAGTAAATTGTAAATCTGCTTCTCTGTTACTTGAAGAGCGCAGTAGTACAGGTTTGCAGCGGAAACCTGCACTGTCACCCCCGCTTTTCACTCAATCGATCTATTTGCTCAAGAGTTTTATGTATTTGGGCCGTAAGCTCCTTGATCTGTACAGCTGTGAGAGGCTGACCCTTGAGCAGGAAATCCAAGGAAGCCTCCAATACATTAGATAGGTCCAACAACAAATCGATAGATATGCCTCGTTTGCCAAGCTCGATTATTCTGAGATGTTCCACGCTGATGTTGAGCATCACCGCCAATCGCTCCTGCGTAAGGTGGTGTTCTCTACGCAGTTTTCTGATGCGCCCCCCGAATTGAATTGGCTGAAAGTGCATTTTCTTACCTCCGTTTCGTCATTTGTGAAGAACTCGTAAACGACGGAAACGGTGGGCCGCGGCAACATGGCTCGACATTGTCCTTGATAATTCGACATGCAAAAAGACGCGGCTGACCTTTAGCGGTCAGCCGCGTCTTTTCACTTGCCGTATTAATCTGTACGATCGTGCCGTTCGGCGGCCTCTCGAACATCCCCGGAGGCAGGCACATTGTTAGTATCCTACCCATAATTTCTATCTATGTTTTTTATGTCAAAAGGCTGTATTTTCGGGTTCTATGTATTCGCTATTTATCCTCCCATACCACTGCCGAGATCTTCTCCCAGATCGCAGGTATAGCACCACTCCACCACATCGCCGTTATTCAGTTGGTAGCGGGAGCAGCCGTAGTTAGGAAACCATCCGTTGACGGCATACATTCAGCCGGAGAGCTTCCCTACATCGAACTCGTACAGATTGTGAATGCCCTCGATATAGGCACTGTTATACACCGGCGTAAAGCTGGACTCCATGTGTATCTTATTTGCCTTGCAGACACGCTGCAGTACATCGTAGACACTTTCGCCGTCGCTGAACGTTACCTCTGTGGCTGGAAGGATGATACCGTCCTCCGGCACAAGGGCTTTCTTGCTCTCAACGCACTTATCAATATTGTCCAAGATCGTCTCGCAAGAGATGGATATGATGCAGGTATACTTTGTGTCCGCATCCACATCGCTGTCCTGTGGCTCTACAGGAGTCGGTTTTCCCTCCGGCACAGGTCAGCAGGAGCAGTGCCAGAAGCAATGTGCACAGAGGTTTGGATCGCCGCATATCACTTCACCTCAATATCCGTCATGTCGAACAGGCGTGTCTGGCCCTGCCGGAAGCGGTCGCAGGCGGCCAGTGCGTAGAAGCCCTGCTCGGTAGCCATACCTCATCGCTGTGACGGAAGCCGCCGCCCTCGCAGGCAAAGGCGCACAGGCCGTCCAGCGGGGACGCGCCGTCAGATCAACGCCCGCCATGTTGGCGGCATTATATCCGGCAGCCGTCAGGCCCAAGATGGTGCGGGAGTTCTCAGTGGATTTCGCTTGGTGCAGCCGCACGGAACCTGCTTGCTTGACATAGTCCTCTACCGTCTGCTCATAGCTCTGCGCAGTCTCATCACTGAGAAGTCCGGCACGGCTCAGGCCGATCACCGCCCACTCGCCGCCAACAGAGCCTGCGGAAAGCGCATCTTGCTCTTGTAGATATTTACCCGTTTCACGGTAGGCGGTCTGCCATGGTGCCTCCTCTGTCTTTGCGCCGCAGCCGGTCAGCAGCACCAGCAGGAGCAGCAGCGCAATGGAATGTTTTTTCATAGGCGTCTTCTCCTTGCAGAAATGTTTTTTTGCCGTCAGTGCGGCTTACCCACCGTACAATGCGCACGGTGGGCAAGCTGGGGAGGTCATTTCATATCCGGGTTATTTCCGTGTACCACTATGATTTATTGTTCCACCGGGAACTTTGACAGCTTTCCGTTTGCTACACGGTAGATCAATGCAGCATCCGTCGTGTTCACGACACCATCACCATTTACATCAGCTGCCAAAAGTTGATCCGCAGACAACTGATATTTTCCATTTGCATAACGGTAGACAATGGCGGCATCCGTGGAATCGACTTTACCATTCCCATTTACATCACCGTATTTGACCTCGGTCTGGTCCCCAATGGTCAGGGTCAGGGTGGTCATGGGCTTGTCACAATGGACGCCGTATTCCATCTCCAGGGTCTCGCTGTTTTCTCGGTTTTGGTACATGGCGTAGGGGAAGGTGATCTGGAAATCGGTATCGCTGGCCTTCAGCGGATTTTCCGACCAGGTCACATACTTCGTCACATCACGGGTCTTGCCGTTGGTGTAGTAGGCCGTTACCTGCATTCCGGTGGGGTCGAAGGTGTCTTTTACATTGTAGGTCATCTTGTCCGGCAGCTTCGTGACCTCGATGCGTTCAATGGTGCTACCCACGGCCATTAGGTAGGCGGAGTCGTTCTTAAAGTAGATGGTGCCGTACTCATCCATGATGGGGCTACAGATGGCGTACTGCGCCTGTGCGCCGCTGGGGGTGAAGATGTTGTAGGGCGTCGTATAGGTCTCCGTCTGGCCGCTGGCCGTGTAGGTCTCCATGGTCTTCAGAGACACCTCGGTTTGGCCGGGCTTGTCCTCCAGCACCCGGAGCTTGCCGGGGGTGAAGTTATCGAAGAAGTACACATAGACGCAGCCTGTCTCCTCCATATAGGCCGTGGTCAGTACACCGCTGGTCTGGGGATAGCCGTGGGTGCGTACCGTATAGGCAATCTCCCAGTTGGGGATGTCGATGACCGTAAGGTTATGGCCACTGTATGCGCCGAACTGTGCCGTGCCGGAGATGCCGATATAGGCCCGCCCATTGTAAATGGTGGGTGTGCAGGTGGACATGGCGGGATTGGCGGGATCGTCCGCATAGTTGTAGAGCTTCAAGGTGCGGACATCCTCAATGGTACCCTTTTCGTCCACAGTGGCCTCGTAGAAGTAGCCGCCCTTGCTGGTGAAGTAATACTTGCCGTTGTAATGGGTGATAGAGCTGCGGATGTCGCCGGTCACATTCATCTTGTAGGAGGACAGCAGTTCGCCGGTCTTGGGGTTAAAGGACAGCAGACTGGGCTTGCCGGTGGTGTAGCCGGAAGCGCCGTCATCCGTGCCGATCAGCAGGAAGTCGTCGCACACATAGGCACCGGCCCAATAGAAGCCGCCCTTGCTGGTGTAGTACCAAGTGGGGAGCTTTTCTTCCATCGTCTGCGTGGGGGCCTCGTCGGTGGCGCTCAGGCACACATAGTGGGCCTCGTTGATCTCGCCCACCCAAAAACCGGTGTAGATGTAGCCATCGTGATAGACAATAGAGCTGTTGGGCTGACCGCCGATGGAGTCCCGATAGATCCACAGGGAGTCCAGGGTATTGGCGTCGAACGCCTGGATCGTGCCGTCAGACAGGCCCACGAAAATCATGCCGTTGGCGTAGGTGGGCGGGTTGATGGCGAAGCTGGAGTTGTGATCCATGGGCTTATCAATGAGAATTTCGCCGGAGATAGCATCCACCTTGTAAATGCGGGAGCCGGAGTAGGTGTAGATGGCACCGTCCACCAAAATGGGGCAGCCGCAGGCGTTCACATCGTAGCCGGATCCAATGGAGGTAGCCCAGTACAGCTCGGCATCCTTGGCGTAGACCGGCGTCTTGTAGTCCACCACACCGTTATTCTCATTGTTTTGGCGTAAGTGGGGCCACGCAGAATCGAAATTGATGAGCTTGTCGTTGGCTGGAGCCTTCTTTAGCGTAATGGTCAGCGTGCCGTCCTTGTCGGGGGCGGTATAGTGCTCCACCGTTTGACCGATGTACCCGGCGCAGGTGGTAGTGTAGGAATAGCTGGCACCGGGGGTCAGGCTGTAGGTGCCGTTTTTCTCCACGATGCGCTTGCCGTTCAGGTCGTTGGTCAGGAACACCGTGGCATCCGCCGGGGTCGTTTGGATGGTCAGTTGGATGGGGTCACTTTTCTGAACATGGACGGTATAGGTCAGCTCAATGCTGCCGGTATCTGCGTGGCAGACCTGTACCGAAATATCCTCATTATAAAGGCCTGTGTTCAGGACCGCTTCCGCGCCGGCCAGCGTATCATAGCGTACGCCGTTGACCTTGGCATAGTACCCGCCGCAGCAGGCGGTGTCTGTGCTGCTGTTGGGATAGGTGCCGGAGAGGTAGAGAGCGGCGGCCTCCCGGTCTACCTTAACATAATAATCCGTGGTATCTCGATCAAAGCGGGCCGTTGCGCCCTTTGGAGTTACAAAGGGCAGTGTCTCATCCTTTGTGGCAATAGTCAGGCTGGACAGGTGCAGCTGCCGCAGCAGCTGAATATCGTAGTCCTGATAGTAGGTAGTGCCGTTTTCTGTCTTGGAAATGCGGATCGTCACCGTCTGGCCGTAACCGGCCTTGGCCACGGCGTAGGTCAGGCTCTGAGCAAGACCCGTTTTGCTGACAGGCGTTGTGATCGTCTCCATCCGTGCGAGATTATGAATCTCCGGCACGGTGCTTTGGGTCCGATACAGCGCCGTCACGGTTCCGGTTGCCGTGGCCTGCATGGCAACGGAGCTGTTGCAGTCGGACACCGTATAGTTGTAGGTGTGGTCTGCCGCCGTGAAGGTCTTGTCGGCGGCGTAGGCGATCCGGCTGGAAGCATAGGTGCCGTTGTAGAATGCCAGATCGGTCAGCCAGTCGGTGGTGACAGGCTCCGGGACGGACACATTCAGTCCGCTGGAGGCCGTGAAGGTGATCTGCGTATGATACCAGGTGTTCTTCGTGGCGATGCAGGTATAGCTCTCGCCGGGGACCAGGTGATAGAGCCCGTCCACCGGGGCAATCTCGGAGCCTGCTCCATTGATCACCTGCACCGTTGTTCCGGAAGGCACAGCCAGCGTCACCGGTACGGAAGCTACCTTCTGAATGTGGAGGGTATAGGTGCTCTGCTCCCCGTTGGGCGCTGCTACCTGAATCATGTGATCCTGCGTGTCTCCGGTCAGCTGCACCGCCCCGGTTCCGGTGACGGTATAATCCTCACCAAATGGTGCGGCGTCAATATCCACAGTGGAGGACACGGTTTTTAGGCTGTACTCCCGGGTGTTGGGCGCAAACTCCAGGGGCAGCTTGGTCCCCTCCGCCGTGGCTGCCAGAGCCTTCAGCGTGGGCACACGGGTCACGGTGACATCGTAGGACTGAATCTGCGTGTAGCCGTCCGAGCCTGTATACTGTGCTTCCAGCGCGAAGGTCTTGCCCTCCATGCCAGAGGTCAGCAGATAAGTAAGGGATGTGGCTGTGCTGTTCCAGCTGCGGGATGTGCCCGACATATCCTTGCCGTTGGTGCCGGTATAAATGGTGCGGAGCCTGGTGGTCTTGGTATTCGGAACATTGCCCATCACAACATTCAGGTACACGCTGCTCAGAGCATTGGCTGTATCCTCGATCCAATACTGCGCCGTGTGGTTCGCACGGTTTTGTGCAGCGCGGTAGGGTTCTTGATCGACATCCAGCAGCCGGATATTGCCGAACCACTCGCCGTAGGGCAGGGTCGCAGAGACCTGGGCGTCGGCGGAGACCGTCAGCGTTCCCTCTGTGCGGTTATATCCGCCGTCGGACACACAGAACTTATAGTCGCCGGCGATGACTTGGACGCTGCCGGTGCCGGTGGTAACATTGCCATAGACATCCGTAAGGGAGAGGATCGGTGCCTCCACCGCATTGCCGTTTTGGGTTGCTGTGGCGGAGACGGTGTATTTGGTCCCGTCCAGAAGGGCCGCATATTCGGCAATGGCGTCTTTCAGGTTTTTCAGCAATGGTCCTGCCGAGTCGGCAGTTGCCGTCCGCAGGCCCTTCAGCGCCGTTGCGTAGGCATTGGCCGCTGCCGGATAATTCTGCACATGGTTGGTCATGTCCAGGTAATCCGCCATTTGGATAATCAGCTGGATAGCTGCGTCCGAATAAGTCGAAGATACATGGAAGCAAAGGGCCTTGACGGAAGAAGCCGGAGTGTCCAGCTTATAGCCACCCTTGTCATAATAGAGCAGATAGTTGGCGGAAACGCCGTTGATCTCATAAATGAATCCCTGCTCTAGGCCGACAAATTCAACCTCTGAATCCGCCAGCGCCTGTTGAATGGATTGTCCAGATTTATACTGGATACGAGTCGGCTCCACGATGGTGCTGTTGGCGTTCATAGCCACAAACACGAAGCTGCCGGCGTACTCTTTCTCTGCGGCCATCGCCGTGACCGGCATGGCGGCAGAGAGCAGAAGCACCAGACTCAGCAGCAGAGCCATTACTCTTTTGTGCATTTTCCTTCCTCCTTTTTTTCAATACAGGCAGTTCCATAGCCGGTACCGTATTTTCTCCCAGGTTGTCCAGCTGCCCTTGCAGGCATCCAGTACACGCACGGCAAATGAGTCAACCTGCTTGCGCTGCTCCGGAGTCATCTCCTGGGTGCTGAACAGCGCCTTTTGATTCAGTTCTGCGGCCTCCGCAGCATCCTCCGGGAACTGCACCGTACTGTGGCGCAGCAGGTAAACGGCATAGCCATAGCGCATGGCAATGGCCTCCCGGTCGTTTGCGGCGTCAATAGCGGCCATCTTCTTCCGAAACACCCTGCGGCGATGGAAAATGCACCCGGCCAGCAGCAAGATCAGCAGCAAGGGAAGAAGCAGTAGATAGTGGGCATTCAGTGAGAAGGTAAATCGGTCCTGCTTGTGCTCGTTGACCTCCTCTGGCTGCTCCACCTCTACAAATTGCTGGGTGTTGTTCTCATAGGTATTCTCATCCGGGCTGTCGCCGCCCAGGGACAGTTCCTCGTCGTCTATGTAGCCGGGAGTCACCTCGAACGGCACAAAGCCGACACCGCTGACATAGTATTCCGCCCAGGCGTGGGCGTTTTCTTCCGTCAGGGTAATGGTCTCACCGGCCTTGTAGCGGGCGGCATCCTCTGCCGAGAGGTAATACCCCTCCACATAGCGGGCCGGAACGCCCATGTAGCGCAGCATCAGCACCGCTGCCGTGGCGTAATGGACGCTGTAGCCGTGTCCGCTGCGCTCCAGCGTATATTGCAGGAAGTCGCCGCTGCCGTTCATGGTCCGGGCAGTCTCATCGTAGGTCATGGCTTCCCGTAGATAGTCAAAGATAATGGTGCGGATGTCGCTGATGGTCCGGGTCTGGGTGTCCAGCTTCAATTGCCGCTGGAGGACGGCCCAGCTGTCCTGGGTCATTTGCAGGTCCACGGCCCGGAGATAGTCGGCATAGGCCTGCTCCTTGGATAGATAGGTCTCGATGTTTTCCCGGCCCTGGGCTGTGGAGAGGTTCCGCTGGATCTGATACCAGTCCGGGACGCTGCCTTTCAGATAATACAGGCTCTCTGCCGGGGGCAGATTCGTGTCCCCGATGCGGTCCGCTGCCAGCGTTTCGCTGCCGTAGACGGCGTAGGGGTAGTAGCCGTGGGCGGAACAGGCGGAGAGATTTCGTATAGTCATGGACAGCGGTGTGGCCGTTTCCGTATAGCCATCCGCCAGTGCAATTTGACTCTGGCCGTAGAAACCCGCCTCATGGAGCCAATAGAAAAGATCCTCATATTGGGCGGTTTCTTCGGTATCGGCTGCTTTCCAGCCGGTGCCGGTGTAGGTGTCGTAGACCTGCCCACGCAGATACACCTTTTCCGGCTGCTCCATTGTGACTTCCAGCGCCGGGGTGTCGCTTTTATTCCAGGCGGGTAAGTTCTTGAGGTTTCCTTCCGGCATGGAATTAGTATCGCTGTCGTAGTGCCGCTGGTGAAGCTGGGTTTGCATCGTCTCGACCATGTCTGTATTCAGCTTGTCTTGGCAGGACAGGCCAATCAGCAGACACAGCGCTGCACACAGGACCGGCAAGATCATCTGCGCCGGAACGCCTGCAAGGGCTTCTCCCTCTGCCGTGTGCTGCACCATCAGCAGCACCATGCCAATAATCAGCAGCCCACCGCCGATGCCTATGGGAAACAAGCCCAGCAACAGGGCTGCATAGCAGGGCAGCAGAATCGGCAAGGCCAGCAGCATCCGTCCGCTCCATGCGCTGCGGCTGAGAAGCAGCGACACCGCCAGTAGCAGAACCGTTACCGCCAGAGGCAGAAATTGGGCATCCGCTGCCGCAAGGTCCAGGTAGATCTTCCCGGTCTTTTTCGTCAGCAGGGTCAGGAAATCATTTGCCAGTGTTCCAAAACCGGGTAGGACAAACTTGTTCAGTGCCAAGCTCAGAAGAAGCAACACGCCGATGCCCGCTGGAACGAGCCAGTTCCCGATTCTGGTTTGGTATACTATCAGCAACGCCGCCTGTACCAAAATCGCAGCTGCTGTCATGGCCCACCATGGGTAGGGAACAGAGGGAAATGCAGCGGTTAAAAGCAAGCAGAAGCCCACCGTCAGAACGGCACAGACCACCCAAGCGCCCCAGGGAAAGTGCAGCTTTTTCTGTGCCGTTTCGGCGACAATCCACTGGAGTCCGTTTTCATTTTTTCGCATGATGGGTTAAACCTCCAGTCGCTGCATGGCCTCGGAATAATTCTGCGGGGCAAAGGTGGTCGCACCGGGGTACTGTTCTTCGGTACAGAGGATGAAATGCACCCGTCCGTCCGTGAGCAGCTGTTCTTCCGGCGCTGTGCCGAAACAGAGAATTCGGCTGTAACCGTCAGTTTTGGGCAGGCGGCACTCAGCGCTGCCCCTGGTCTTTACCAGAGCCGGGATAGCCTGCAAAAGCTGGTTTTCCTCTGAAATGTCCTGGACCTGCAGATCGTCCCGGTCCGTCCAGCACAGGGTATAGGGTACACCGCTTTGCAGCAGTGCCATGCCTGCGGAGGACACGACCTCCGCCAGTGCGTCCATCTGCTGGGGGTTACCGCCGGGACGCTTATCCCAGAATACCAAAAGGGAACGGCTCTCCGGCTGGCTGGCCTCTTTCAGAATCAGCTCATCTAACTTGGAGGACAGCTTCCAGTGAATTTGCCGGATGTCATCGCCGGGGCGATACTCCCGGAGCTGGTACACCTCGCTGCGGTCCTCACCCCGTCGATTGGAAGTGCCGTCGTCGGCATAGGCCGGTCGGGCGGTCATGTCCGCCTCCATTGGATACAGGTCCGGGAGGATGGTCAGACGGGCATCCGCTTTCACGAGGGCCTTCATGGGAAGCAGGCCCAGATAGTCCAGCAGGGTAAACCGGCTGATCTGCACATACACTCTGCCGCAGAAGCTGCTTTGCAGCAGGATGGTTTGGCTGCTTTCGCCCTTGGCTCCGATGCTACCGGTCAGCGTCACTGTCTGATCTTCCTCAGTGAGATCATTGCGGATAGAGACCTGACAGCCATAGCGCATTACGGGCAGAAACGCTCCGTTGCGGATACGCACCCGACAGCTGACTGCCGTGTGTTTTGCCGCTGTGGCCGGGGTCAGAATATCCACCTGCAGGTGCCTGCGGACATAGATATTGACCGCCCAGGAGACCAGCGGCAGCAGGAGCAGCAAGCAGAGTCCGGCCAGTGCCCAAAAGGAGCCGCTTGTAAGAAGCAGCGCCGCCAACGCCAGCAGCAGAAGCAGATAACACAGGGCGCTGCCTAAGATCGTTTTTCTCATTTGCTGGAAAATTCCCGGATATCCGGCTTTTGGACGGAGGCAAGTACATTTTGCAGGATCAGTGCCGCTGTATATTCCTGGAGCCGCGCCTTGGAGTTGAGGATCAGACGGTGGACACACACATCCGGGAACACGGCGCACACATCGTCAGGGATCACATAGTCCCGGCCCTCTAAGTAGGCGTTGGCCTTGGCCGCACGGGTCACAGCCAAAGCGCCACGGGGACTGACACCCAGGGTCACATAGGCGTTGGAGCGGGTCAGATCCACCAGCTCTGCAATATAGTCATAAATTCGGTCTGCCACATGGATATTGCTGACCTCTGCAATGAGCTTTTCCAGCTCGGCAGGGGAAGTCACTGTCTGGCAGGCAGAGAGCGGGTCCACATGATGGCGATCCTTCAGCAGTGCCGCCGTGCTGGCCCGATTGGGATAGCCCATGCTCAGTTGGAGCATGAAACGGTCCAGCTGGGATGCGGGCAGCATCTGCGTACCCGCAGAACCCACCGGGTTTTCCGTTGCCAACACGATAAAGGGCTTCGGCAGGGGCCGGGTCACGCCGTCCACGGTGACCTGCAACTCCTCCATAGCCTCCAGCAGAGCGGATTGGGTCTTGCTGGAGGTACGGTTGATCTCGTCCGCCAGCAGCAGATTGGTCATAATGGCTCCGGACTGATATTTCAGCTTGCCGTCTGCCTTATCGAATACGGAAAACCCGATAATATCCGATGGCAGGGTGTCGGAGGTGAACTGGACACGCTTGGAGTCCAGACCTAGCGTTTTGGAAAATGCCTTGGCCAGCGTCGTCTTGCCTACGCCGGGGACATCCTCCAGCAGCACATGGCCCTGTGCCAGGATGGCCAGCAGCACCTTGCGGACGATGTCCTCCTTGCCCAAAACGACCTTGTTGACCTCTGCCTGAATTTGATCTGTCAGCTTGTTCATGCTTTTTTCCTCTTTCTGCCGATGATGTAGATCGCACCAGCGGCGATTACGACTACCGCACCGATCACGGCGCAGATGATGATTCCATTTGTGCCGAATGCCTCACGGGGCGCTTGAGTGCCGTCAAAATGCAGCACCCACGGCTGCCCGGACCGCACACGCTGCACAGCCACTAAGGCCAGGACGGATTGGGCCGTTGCCAAGCCGTCGCCGGCCCCCTCCAGCACATGGCGGTAGGTGCCGTCCGCTTCCCGGAACTGGGAAAGCTCCGTCAGCAGGGTGTGCTCGTCCTTGACAAAACGGCTATCCGTCTCCGGGTCAATGCCCAGCGCACACAGGGCCAGGATGACCTGGGCAGTGCTTTCCGCGTTTTCATCGCCGTAGGCGATATACCCGCAGGTGTCCGTCAGCTGGCCGGAAAGATAGGAAAGTGCTGCGTCGATCTCGGTCTCCATCTGGTCCCGATAGGGAGCTAGGGCCTGCACCGCCATAGCGGTGATGTCCACATCCGATTTTCCGGGGATCAGGCCGAAGCCGCCGTCTGGCTCCTGAGCAACGGAAATGGCATTTACCATGTCCTCCCGGGAATACAGGGCATCTGCCGGGACCTCTGTGTCCCCGGCATCCAAGGTCAGCAGCGCCCATATCCAGCCATTTAAGCCCTGAGCGCCCGGATCACGGGCATAGTTGTAAGTACCCTCTGCGATCAGGTCAATGGCCGAGCCGTCGGGCTTCGTGCCGAAGTTGGTGGGGTTGCCCCCCAGTGCCAGCACCGTTAAAGAAATCCGGTGGTATTCCGTGGCCTTGTTGCGGTCCAGGCATCCGTTTTTGGCGTATGCGTCCTCCACATGGGCCTTCAGTTCCGCCAAATAGTCGGAATAGCTCTCCCTTGTGCCGGACAGTGCCATAGCTATGGCCAGCCAATCGCAGACGGAATCGCCTGCAGGAAACAGTTCCCGGTCTTTCAGCAATTCACCCTTCTTGCCGCCCAGAGCGGACATTCCCTCCGCACTCTGTGCGATCTGTTTTTCCAAAGAAGGCTGCGCTTCCGCAAAGACCACCGTTGGGAGCAGAAGCAGCACACAAAGAAGTGCCGCTAATATTCGTGTTGCTCTTTTCATGCTGCTGCCTCCCAGGTTCTATGGAATTTGTTTTGATAAGGGGTAAGGCCCGATCCCCGCCGCAGGAGCAGGGCGGGGGCCGCCTGTGCGGCGGTGGGGGATGGCTCCGTACCGCCGGTGGCCGGGAGGATATCCGTTTTCTCCTCGTGGCATCTGGAGCAGATATAATGGATGTAGCCATTCTCTGTTTCGGTGGGTTCCAAACGATCCGTCTCCACGAAGTCGTGGCCCAGGGCTTGGTAGCCGCCGTTGATCCACAGGCCGCAGTAGCTGCTCAGCGCTCCGTAGCCGCCCCCGGTGGAATCGTAGCCGCCGATGTCCTTGCCGTAGGCCAGAGTGAAGCGCACATAAATGGTAATGCCGTTGCGGACCTTATAGCCGCTCATGCCGGTACCCTCATACAAGGTGCCGTTGATGGAGTACATCCAGCCGGAGCCTTGGGTATAGTCAAATTCACCGATGCTGTCCCGGTCGTAGTTGTCATTGGTGGTGATGCCGTCCCGCAGAATCAGCTCCCAAAGATGCTCCGGGACATTGGCCCGATAGGCAATGTCGCCCCGGTTGATCCGGCGCAGGTAGAAATTCATCGTAGCCGTCCCCTGATAATCCGGGTCATAGCCGTATTCCTGCAGGAAGCGCAGCAGCACGGATGCCGCCGTTTCGCCCTCCACGATGTCCAGCGTACCGGTATCCAGAATGCCCAGGCCGATGGTGGTCGCATCCAGCACCACATTCACCGAGCCTGCCGGGTCGCCCTCACTGATCTGGTGATAGGTGACGGTGTAGACCTTCATGGTGGAGTTTCCGTTACCATCCCAGGCCAGCACCCGGACGATGTGGGTTTCTTCATCGCCCAACTGAGGGGGATCGAAATACAACTCGTAGGTGGGTTGAGAATCGCCGTAGCTCTTTTCCACGGTTTTGCCGTCCAGCGTGACCCGAATTTGATTGGAATAGATCACACCGGCTCCCAGCTCTGCGTTGGCACGGGCAATCACCGTCAAGGGGAAGGTTTGGGAGCTCATGTCCAGGCTGGCCCCGTCCAGATTGGTAACGATGGAGGGTGGATAGTCCCCCACCGTCGGGTGGGTATCGTCCGCAAGATTCGCGTAATAGCCCACCCGGTACTGAACAAGTCCCAGAAAGGTCTCCCCATCATAAAGAGACAGCACAAAGAGGTTATCTGCGTTGAAATCCAGCTGTGCCTCGTAGTCCTGGTTATTCTGAGAAGTAAGCAGCAATCCGTTTCCGGAATTGGTCTCATTTTTCAGCCGGACACGGATATGCAGATCGCCCTTACCCAGGGGATAGGCCACAAAGGTCAGCTTGCTGTCGGGCAGCTCTGCCTTGGTAAGCTGCTGGGTTTTCAGTGTCGTATAAATGCGGGGGGTATCATCCTCCTCACCGCCGCTGCCGTGGTCACCTCCGCTGCCGCCGTGGTCCCCGTCGTCTCCGCCGGTGCCATCACCATGGTCACCGGAATCCTCGGAGCCGCCTTTGTTATCGTCTGACTTGGAGCCACCCTGGTCGCCCTTGCCGGGGTTATCCGTGGGGTCTGTGGGGCCCGATGGATCCGGCTTGGTGTCATCAGGTTTCTGTGGCTCATCGGGCTTCTGTGGCTCATCGGGCTTCTGTGGCTCATCGGGCTTCTGCGGCTCGTCGGGCTTCTGCGGCTCGTCGGGCTTCTGCGGCTCGTCGGGCTTCTGCGGCTCGTCAGGCTTCTGCGGCTCTGATGGGTCCTGGGCAGTATCCGTATTCTCTGTATTATCCTTGCCGGAGCTTTGTCCGCCGGTGCTGCCGGAGCCTTGCAGCGACTCTGCCTGGAGCCGATCCGGCTGAGTGCTGATGGGATTCTCCGGCCTTGTCCGACCGGAGGAAAGAAGTGAGAGGCTGATCCCTGCCACCAGCACAATGACCAGCAAAATACTCACGGCGCTATATAGGCCGCTATGTTTTTTCATACGAGTATCCTCCAAATGCTTGTTTTGGATTCTTACCATCGTCTCCTAAAACAGGAGGCAATGGTAAAACCCCAAAATATGGCGAATTGCCTCCCCTCCCAAAAGGGAGGGGAAGCTATGGATTCGCCTTGGTTTACTTAGAATTTTTGACGACCGCAACGGCGTCGGTGGAGTTGACGGCCTTGTCAAGGTTCACATCCGCGCGCAGGAACTTCCGCACAGAGACTTTCTCGAAGTCGGTGTACTTGCCGCTGTAGATGTCATAGGTGAGTTGCGCATCGTTGATGTCCACAACGCCTGTCTCGTTGACATCATAGCTCTGCTTCACTTCCTCGGCTGTGGCGCTGGCCTGAGTGATATTGGCCTCAGCCATAGCCTTGTCGAATGCCTCTCCCTTGTCCACGATCACCAGCCAGCTGTACACATTAGCACCATAAGCGGTGGTCTTGTACATGACATCCTCGCCGTAGGCAAACGCCTTGCCCTCTTCGGGGGTGCCGGTCACGGTTACCAGGAACACGGTCTTGTTATCCATCTCTACATACTTGGAAACAGTGACCTCCATGGTCAGGGTGGATTTCTTCTCGATGGTGATGACCAGATCGCCGGTGACATTGGAGATGGTGTAGGTGTTGTTAGCACCCTCGGTGACAGTCACATCCTTGCCGCCCATAGTGGCAGTGATGGTGTACTCAAAGTTCTCCTGCTTGGCCACGGTGAAGGTGTAGTTAGCCTTTTCCTGAACGGTACTTTCACCGGTAGCCTCACCTGCGCCGTTGCCTGCAAAGCTGACCTGGTAGGTTTCCAGCGGCTTGACCTGTTTGTTACTGTTGATGACGATGTCGCCGGTCACATCCGCACCGGGGATGGTGTAGGTGGTGGTGCCGTCGTCATTTTTCTGGGCCGCAAAGCCGGTGCATGCCTTGCCGCCGATGGTCACGGTCATGTTATAGGTGTAGCCAGTCGCAGGAGTCAGCTTGAAGGTGTAGTCCTTCATGTAGGTAGCAGTCGCTTCACCGGTGGTATCATCGCCCAGGGTGACATTAAAGGTCTTGGCAGTCTTGCTGCTGGTGACCACCACATTGCCGTTGACATTGGGGACCGTGTAGGTGCCATTGGCGTCAATGGTGGGGGTAACAGTCTCGCCGCCGACGGTGACGGTCACGGTGTAGTCATAGTTGGGATCCTTGGGAACGAAGGTCAGATTGCCGCCCGCTTCGATCACGGAGCCCTCCGCGTCGGTACGGGTGAAGTCATCGGGCAGGGACACGGTGTAGCCGCTGACGGTCACGGTGGTCGTATCCTTCAGCACGATGGCGGCGGGGGCATCAAGTTCGATGGCATTGGTATTGGTATCCACATACGCCGCCGTGACCTTGACAGCAGACTGGCCCTGACCGGCTGCGGTGAAATTCAGAGTCAGCGCATCGCCCAGCTCGGCGGCTTTACCGTAACGCACGATTCGCACGGTGCCGCTGCCGGGAATCACGCGATAACCCTCGATGCTGGTGGCTTCCATGTTCAGCGTCAGAATGGTGGGGTCAAAAGAGAAGGTCATGTCGTAGGCGTTGTAGGCGTTCTTGCCGTCGTTGTTGCCGATGGTCACAGGGATCTCCACGATTTGACCGGAGGCTACCTGCTTGTCCGCACCCATAGACACGGTGTAGCCCTTGGCTTCACTGGACTTCACTGTGACATCAATGATGTTGCCGGTTAATTTGACATCGTTGTCTTTAAGCGTATCATAGTCAGGCAGCGCTTCGGTTTTGACCTCAATGCGAGCGTTTTCTGCCGTGATGTTCTCCGTTGCCGTAAAGGTAACAGTGGCGATCTTGCCAGCGTTAAGGGTGACGGGGTCACCGGAAGGGCTTAATGCGGATACCCGGACAGCATTTTTGCCGAGGATATCAACATTATCTCCCACCATTCCAGCAGTAGAGCCTATGGACGTCGTGCATCCGGGTTCAAGCTCGCCGCTGGTCTTGACATAAGCATCCTTGTCAAAATAAATTGCCCACTCCCAGTTATTCAGGTTCGTAATGGTCTTGTCGATCGACAGTGTAAGCGTAATCGTATCACCCGGCTGAACCTCTGTCTTATCAACTGTTGTTGACATCGTCGGAACATCAGCAGCAAATACAGCAGGGATAAGGCTGATAATCATGGCGATTGTCAACAGAATGGAAAGAGTTCTTTTCATTTTGTGTTTAACCTCCTTATGGTATTTAGGATTCTGCGGGGAATTTACTCATTTTCCCGTTTGTATAACGATAGATCAACGCAGCATCTGTGGAGTTTACAGCACCATCGCCGTTAACATCTGCCGACAACTTCTGAGAATCTGTCAGTGTGTATCTTCCATTAACCGAGCGATAGACGATTGCTGCATCCGTGGAATTTATGATGCCATCTCCGTTCACATCCCCATATGTCACATCCGGCTTCGTGTCTGCCTTTGCATACTCAAAGGTGAACAGCGCGACGGGCGCGGAGTTCTTGTCAGCGGGGGCACTCAGCGTGATCGCCTTGCCGCTGCCGTCCGCGTTGCGGACATACCCCGTCACGGGCATGATCACGGTCTGCGTGCCGTCCGCATTGAGGGTATAGCTGTTCTCCAGCGTGATGGGCTTGAGGGTATAGCCGCTTGCCTGCGCCGCCGCACGGTTCACGGCAGTCGCCGCGAACTCCACCTCATAGGCGTAGACCGTGGTGCCGTCGTGACGGATGTCCACGTCCTTGTTGTAGGTCACGGTCACCGTTTCCGCGCCTTCGGGCACGGTCACATGGTACTTGGGCACTTCCTTATAGGTCGTCTGGCCGTCCGCGCTGGTCAGCGTGGTGATGCCCTCGTAGCTGGTATTCTTTGCTGCCAGCTTTTCACCATTCACGGCAGCGTCCTGGAAGGGGCGCTCCAGCTCGGCGTCCGCCGCCACGTTCAGGATGGCTGTGGCCGGTGCGATCTTGGCATAGTTCGTGCCGCCGCTGTCGTCCTTGGGGATCGTCCGGTTGGGGTCCATGCCCACGAGGTAGTAGGTGCCCTCCTCTGTGGGGGCGGTGAAGGAGAAGGTGCTCTTTCCGTCAGCCGCTTCCTTGTACTGCTCGATTTGCTCCCACTTGTCGTTATACAGGAACA
>ERZ1673730.1499-NODE-1499-length-16532-cov-8.504704_pt1 | contig 16532 bp, 10 predicted proteins | sample MGYA00580200_ERZ1673730 | MGnify/ENA primary metagenome ERZ1673730 (study PRJEB41218, sample SAMN15661761) | gut metagenome | host: Homo sapiens | place: Canada: London | collected 2015-08-20/2019-03-30 | study: EMG produced TPA metagenomics assembly of...
ATACCTTCACGAGCACGGAGGAGTCTCGCACGACTACGGTAACGGAAACGAATACAGATCCCAAAACCGGTAAGGTCACGGTGACGGAAACGGAAATCACGGAGATATGGAAGATATATACCATCGTTTATAACGGAGAGGCCTATTTTGAGGATAAGATATTCGCCCTGTCGGATGAACAAAAGGGACTGGCGGAAAACTACGCCCAGAACCTGAGCGTATTCCTGGGCGATGGTATGATGCAGGGCTTGCTGCCCGCCGAGTCCGCAGGCCTTGTATCTTTGGGTGACATTCGCTTTTCGGATGGCGCGACGCAGGTGGTCTACTATAATCAGTTGGACAAGCGGTACGCACACAAGCCCTACGGCACCGACGACATCGGCACCTACGGCTGCGGGCCTACCTGTATGGCAATGGTGGTATCTTCTTTGACCAACGAGACGGTCGATCCCGTTGAGATGGCACGTTGGGCCTATGAAAACGGTTACTGGTGCAGTAGAAGCGGTTCCTACCATTCGCTGATCCCCGGTGCTGCCAAAGCGTGGGGGCTTCCGGTACAAGGCTGCGGGAAAACAGAAGGGCGGCGCATTGTGGATGCGCTCTCTCAAGGCAAACTGGTGGTGGCAATCATGCTGAAAGGTCATTTCACCAGCTCCGGCCACTTCATCGTGCTGCGCGGTGTGGAGAACGGAAAGATACTGGTGGCAGACCCTGCCAACTATACCCGAAGCCAACAGGCATGGGATCTGTCTATCATCCTGAATGAAGCCAGCTGCCGTGCCGGTGCTGGTGGGCCGTTCTGGATCATAGGGTAGGAAGGAGAACTAAATGTGAGTAAACCAAATGAATATGACACCTATATCATCCCGCCCAATTTTATTGAAGGCGGGACTTTTTTCGGCGGACTGCTGAAGCTCCGCAACACAGCCGAGGCACTGGTTATCGTGCTGGCTATCGGCATACCGGTGTTCTCGGTGTCCGCCCTGACATTGACTGCTAAAATCATCATTCTGTGCCTGACCGCGCTGCCTCTTGGCATCATCGCGCTGGTTGGCATCAACGGCGAAAGCCTCTCGTCATTTATCTTTCTTGTTCTGAAATATCTCTGCAACCGCCGTGTTATTACACGCAATGAAGAGGGACAGGACAAGCGGAAAAAACGCAAGAAGCGAAAAGCTAAGAGCGGTGACGACGCGCCCAAGTACATCAATCCAGTGGCGGAATACCTGCCTGTGGAGAAGATCGAAAACGGCATCATCTACACACGGGATCACCGTTACCTGAAGATCGTTGAGGTCGTGCCCATCAACTTCCTGCTGCGCAGCGCCAGAGAGCAGCGAAACATCATCTATTCGTTTATTTCGTTTCTGAAGATCAGCCCGGTCAAAATGCAGATCAAGGTCATTGCCAAGCGTGCCGACCTGAACCGGCACAGAGAGATCGTGCAGCAGGAGATGGCGCAGGAAACCGATGAAAACTGTCGCCTGCTGCAGCAGGACTACCTGACGCTCATTGACCGGATCGGTGCACGGGAAGCAACCTCACGCCGGTTCTTCATGGTATTTGAATATGAGGCATGGGCAGGCCGGAAAAGGGATAACGAGGAAGCGGAGGCCATTGTCTCCCTGCAAACGGCAGCCCGCACCGCAGTCAATTATCTCAAGCAATGCGGCAATGAGGTGCTGATCCCGGAAAACGATGATGAATTTACGGTCGATACCCTCTACCATTTGCTGTGCCGCAACACCACCACGTCGCTGCCGGATCGGGTTCGCCGGATCGTTGCCCAGTATCAGGAGAAAGGACTGGAATCTGAGATCGACGCCATTCCCTGTACGGAGTTTTTCGCCCCTGACAGCATCGACTTCACCAACGGGCGGCATATCTGTATTGACGGACTCTACTATGCCTATCTGCTGGTGCCCTCCACTGGCTATAAGGCGCAGGTGCCGGCCGGCTGGCTGTCTCTCATTGTCAACGCCGGGGATGGCATTGACCTGGATATGTTCATCAGCCGCCAGCCGAAAGCCCGCATGGTACAGCGGCTGGGACAGCAGCTTCGTATCAATCGCAGTAAGATCAAGGACGCCAGCGATACCAACACGGACTTTGATGATCTGGACGGTGCTATCCGAAGCGGCTACTTCCTGAAGGAAGGGCTGAGCAACAACGAGGACTTTTATTACCTGAACCTGCTGATCGCAGTGACAGCTCCCACAGTGGATGAACTGGAATGGAAGGTCAATGAACTGAAAAAACTGCTCGTGTCCCGAGATATGGACGTGTGCAGCTGCGCCTTTCATGAGGAGCAGGCGTTTCTATCGTCGCTGCCGCTGGTCAGCATGGAGAAGCACCTCTTTGAACGCTCCAAGCGCAATGCGCTGACCACCGGCGTGGCAAGCTGCTATCCCTTCACGTCCTATGAGCTGAGTGATGAAAACGGCATCCTGTTCGGCCTGAACAAGTACAACAACTCTCCGGTCATCATCGACATCTTTGACTCCAAGGTTTATAAAAACGCCAATATTGCCGTATGCGGCACCAGCGGCGCGGGCAAGACCTTCCTGATCCTGCTGATGGCACTCCGTATGCGGCGTAAGGGCATACAGGTTTTCATGCTGGCACCCTTGAAAGGTCATGAGTTCCACCGTGCCTGCGTCAACACAGGCGGCGAATATATCAGTATCTCCCCCGCCTCCAAAAGCTGCATCAACGTGCTGGAGATACGCAAGATAGATAAGTCCGTGGAGGAAACGCTGGATGGCCCCGGTATCGAACGCTCTGAGCTGGCAGCAAAAATTCAGCGGCTTCATATCTTCTTTGCCCTGTTGATCCCCGATATGTCCTATGAGGAAAAACAGCTTTTGGACGATGCCCTGATTCGTACCTACGCACGGAAAGGTATCACCCATGATAACGCTTCTCTCAGTGATCCGGATAACCCCAACGTTTACCGCCAGATGCCTGTGCTGGGCGACCTCTACGACGTTCTGCGAGAGGAAAGCGATACCAAACGCCTTTCCAACATCATCAACCGCTTTGTACACGGCTCGGCCAGCACCTTCAACCAACAGACCAATGTGAATCTGGACAACAAATTCACGGTGCTGGACATCTCGGAACTCAGCGGCGATCTGCTGCCTATCGGCATGTTCGTAGCTCTGGATTTCGTGTGGGATAAAGCCAAAGCCAACCGCACGGAGGAAAAGGCCATCTTCATCGACGAATGCTGGCAGCTCATCGGCGGCGGCTCTGGCACCTTCGGCGTCGGCAACCGTCTTGCGGCCGAGATGGTGCTGGAGATCTTCAAGACCATCCGCGCCTATTCCGGCAGCGGTATTTGCGCGACGCAGGATCTGAACGACTTCTTCTCCCTGGACAACGGCAAGTACGGCAAGGGAATTATCAACAACTGCCGCACGAAAGTCATCTTGAATCTGGAGGACGAGGAAGCCCAGCGCGTTCAGCAGGTATTGCACCTCTCTGAAGCGGAGGTCATGGAGATCACCCACTTTGAGCGGGGCAATGGCCTGATCAGCAGCAATAACAACAATATCACAGTGGAAATCAAAGCCAGCCCACTGGAACGCGACCTTATTACCACAGACCGCCGCGAGCTGCTTGACCTGCTGCGCCGCATGAATCGACCGGAAGCCTAATACGGCGTTTATACGGAGATAACACGCATTACAAAATCAATACGCATATAATACGGAGTTAATACGCATTACGGAGGTGATGCCGCCTATGAGAAACAGAGAACAGATCTATGGACAGGAGGCCGCAGAGCTGCTGCGGAACATAACCGTCTATCACTGCATGCGCCGTGACCAGCTTCTACGCCTGTATCCGGGCAAGGAGGGCGTGATTGAAAACCTGCTGCGCTATCTGGTCAAGCAGCAGCGGATATTTTATAACACTGACCGGGATTGCTACGGAGATGTCCCTGACTGCCGCGAGGACAGAGAACTGACAGCGGCACTATGGGTGCTGCTGGACTTTATCGAAAAGGTGGAGTATCACAGCCCTGACAATATGCCGGCAAAGCTGGTATTCTTCGCCGATGGCGAGGTATATGAGGTCGTCTATGTAACCCCGGGTAAGGAAGCGTTGCTGCAGCACGCACTGGCCGCAGAAGATGATTCCGGGCGACGGCTCGTTATCATTGAGGAAGAAGACCAAATGCAGCACCTGCACATCCCTCATATCGCCGCCTACTGCATGGTGGATGACCAAGGCTGCGTACAGTACTTCAGGAAGGAGGAACCTTGTGGACAGAGCCACCCTCTCGCAGCGGATAGAGAGCATTTTGAAGGAGATCACCCGCCTGTCCAACACGCTCTACGCTATGGACAACACGAATATCCAGCGGCATTCAGATAACTATGAAATGCTGTCCACCGAGGCCGCACTGCGGGGTGAGGTCATTGCCTGCCGGCTGCGGCACCTGATCTATGAGACGACCACCATCCGAAAAGCCGAGTATCTGACATCGGCTGGTGTCATGCAGGGCATCTCTGTTATAGAGAAAGATGGCATACTGGAAATCACGCTCCCCTGCCTACTGCCTAAGAAGAGCAAGAAGCATAGCTGTGAGTATCTGACAGACCCCATCTACTACACGCTTAGTAAGTATGCGCAGACACACACGCTGCTCAAGTTCCGGCACTGTGTTGTCTGCTTTTCTCATATCTACAGCCGCGAGCTGTCCCCCAACCGGGTGCGTGACTATGACAATCTGGAGCTCAAGCAGCTTTTGGATGTGATTTCCACCTTCGTTATGGAGGATGATACGGGTCTGCTGTGCGATGCCTATAACACGACGGAGATCGGCGACAGTGACTGTACCCGCGTGTCGGTGATGGATAAGGAGCGTTTTCAGGGCTGGCTTTCGGACCGCGAGAATCGGCTTCGCTCTATATCCGATTTATAGTGTTTTGGCTGTATCAGAAACGGTACACATGACCACGGTACGGCAAAGCCTGTATTTCCGGGCATTTTCACATGACCGGTGCGGGCGAAAAATACCGTGGTCATGGCAGTCTGGGTACTGCACACCAGAAGGAGGTGGTCAGTATGAGTACCCTACCACAGAAAGCTCCCGGTAGCCTATCACAAGCCTATCAGCTATTGGCCCTGGTCGCCCTGTCCGGTGAGCTGCCGGCCAGCCAACTGAGCAGGCTCGCCGGTGGCACCAGCTACAAAGAGAACGTGGTCAAGTCGCTGAAGCGTCAGCGGCTTTTGCTGTCCTACTACAAGAACGGACTGCGTGGATACCGGCTCACCGCCGCGGCGAAAAAGCTGCTGCTGGAGCGTGACCCTGAGCGTTTTTCCTTCTACCTGTCCGGTGCCTGCGCCACCAACCACATCAGGAGCGAGCCGGAGCAGCGGCTTCGACTCCACCGTGTCTCTCAGACATTGATCACCATGCGTAACGCCAACGTTAGTATCTTCCGCGATGAAAAACCCGGCGTATTCCGTCCCGGTGAAACAGCGATTGGTAGCATCTGCACACCTGCCTTCTATTCATCCCGTGAGATCAAGGAGATGGGGACAACCTTTGTTAAAATCCGTGGGGCCCGGTCCGTGGGCGTTTTACTGACACCGCAGCATATCCACGTGGTTTACAACATGGGCAATGCGCTGATGAAATGGAGCTATAAAGCCGAAATGCGGACAAAGGCGCTCATGCAGACGGTGCTGTGCCGTGAACGAATGCCGCACCAGTACCACCCGGATGCGGTGCGGGGGCTTCTGCTGGGTGACAGTATGGAACAGGCCTATGAGCTGCTGACCAACCAGGGCGGCAAGAACTATTTCATTCTGGATGGCAGCTATGAACGGTTCTGCTTCCTGACCAACGACCATCATGGAGAGGTGCTGCTGCGCCTTATCTGCGATGAAGAACTGGACAATGAGCTGCGTGAGCTGCTGCTCCTTGATTTGGAGCCCCAACAGCCGGGTGAAACGGTGGAGAACGACGCCATGACGCCAGAGGGCGCACCGGTGCTGTTCGCCTATGATTGTGACCTGCCGCGGATCAGGCGGTTTGATACGGCGCTACGGCTCCAAGACCGCTATGGCATCCTGATCTGCTTCGATCATCAGGCCGAAGTGCTGCGCCGCTACTGCGGTGACAGGGCCGTTGTGCAGGCCATTGACTTTGATGCGTTTGAAGGGAGGTTTTTGCCGTAGAGAAAAAGAAGCTGCGAAGTCTGCTGTTTTCGCTCCCGCTTTTTCTGGCGGGACTGCTGTTTGGCGGCGGCTATCTGGCGCAATTCGTCCGGAACTATCAGCAGTGGAAGGACGCAGGCGGAACGCCCGGCGACGGAAGCTCACCGGCCACGCCGGTGCTGTCCTTCTCCGCCTGCTGCGAAGCGCTGTTCAGTAAGAGCGGGATCATCGGCGTGGGGCTTTGCCTGTTGCTGCTGGGGCTGCTGATCGTCATGGTGATGCGCATGGGCTATTCCGACGTTGGGGAGTATGATGCGGAGCGTAATCTGACCTACTCCAACAAAGGCACCTACGGCACAGCCGGATTCATGGAGAAAGCGGAGATGAAGGGCGTCCTTGATCTGGTATCCGACATCCGCAAGCACAGCGGCGTCATACTGGGCAAGCTGGACAACCAGGTGGTGTGTATTCCGGAAAACTCCCGGCTCAACGGCAATATTGCCGTGTTCGGCGCCAGCGGCTCCATGAAAACGCGTGCCTACTGCATCAACCGTATCCTGCAAAGCGCGTCCGAGGCCCACAACGGCCACAAGGAGTCTCTGATCATCACCGACCCGAAATCCGAGCTTTACGAAAAGACCAGCGAGTATCTGCGCAGCAAGGGCTATGTGGTGAGGGTGTTCAACCTGATCCAGCCGGAGAACTCCGATTCATGGAACTGTCTGGCGGAGATCGAGGGCGATGAACTGATGGCGCAGATCTTCTGTGACATTATCATCAAGAATACCGGCAGCGAGAAGGGCGACCATTTCTGGAACGCCGCGGAGATGAACCTATTGAAAGCACTGGTGCTGTATGTGGCGCTGGGCTATCCACCAGAGAGCCGGAATATCGGCGAGGTCTATAAGCTGCTGGTGCTGAACGCGGAAAAGGAGCTGGATAACCTCTTTTCCATGCTGCCGGCCAGCCATCCCGCCAGAGCGCCCTATGCGCTGTTCAGCCAATCCTCGGATACGGTGCGCAGCGGCGTTATCATCGGACTGGGCAGCCGCTTGCAGGTATTCCAGAACCGGCCCATCTGCCAGATCACCAGCCATGATGAAATTGATATGGCGCTGCCGGGCAAGCAGCCCTGCGCCTATTTCTGCATTACATCCGATCAGGACAGCACCTTTGATTTCCTCACGTCCCTGTTCCTATCCTTCGCGTTTATCAAGCTGATCCGTTACGCGGATAAGAACTGTGCCGACCGCAGGCTGCCAGTCCCCGTTCATGTGCTGGGCGAAGAGTTGACAGCCTGCGGTGTTATTCCAGACTTGAGCCGAAAGATCAGTGTGATCCGCTCGCGGGGCGTCAGCATGAGCTGCGTGTTTCAGAATCTGGCGGGCTTACAGAACCGGTATCCCTACAACCAATGGCAGGAGATATTGGGCTGCTGCGACTATCAGCTTGCACTGGGCTGCACCGATGAGCTGACTGCCAAATTCCTCAGTGACCGTACAGGAGAGGTCAGCGTCCATGTCTCTAGCAAGGCCAAGCAGTTGGGTACATGGCGTATCAGCAACTACACGCCGGAGTTCCGCGAAACCAGCGGCGTGGGCAAGCGCAAGCTACTGACTATGGATGAGGTGCTGCGCCTGCCGGTAAACCGCGCGCTGGTCATCGCACGCGGCAACAAGGTGCTGCAGGTAGATAAGTACGACTATACCAATCACTACGAGGCAAAGAAGCTGCGGGACTGCAAGGCCTCCGCCCATATCCCGGAATGGCGTAAAAGCCCTGTGTTTTCACCCGCGCCGAAACAAACAGAGCAGCCTATTAAGTCAAAGAAAGTGCCGAGCAGGCGCAGTGAGTTTGTAAAAACCGATAAAGATTCCATCATGTCAACCAAAATGTGAGCTAAGGAGGAAAGTAATATGCCGAGAAAGAAAACAGAAGAACTTGCCGTGATGCCGGAAGCACCGGCACTTCCCATCGTCCCCGAGGATGCGGCAGAACAGCCGGTGACAGAAGAGTGTTTGCCGGAAATCGCAGCCGATCCTGTTGTGGAGGATACTGTACCTACAGAGAGTGTTCTCGCCGAACCTGCGGAAGTGGTGACTGTGCCGGAGGATCCCCAGCCCTCTGAAAAGCCGAAGCGCACCGTCCGCAAACGAACCGCTGCAAAAAAGACGGTAGAGGTGGAGAAGCAGGCTACGCCGCCTACTGAGGATGCTGCCGCCTCTGCTGAACCTGCCCCTGCCGCTGTCCAACAGAGAGATATTTTGACATTGGATGCCCGGGGCGAAGCGGAAACGCAGGCGCAGATGGAGGACATTATCTGGCACGAGATCCACAATGCCTACCGCACCCGGCGCATGCTCTCCGGTATGCTGAGCGGCATTGAAAGAACGGAGGCGGGGAAAACCATTGCCATTGTGGACTACAAGGGATTCCGCATTGTGATCCCCTTGAAGGAGATGGTGCTGGACTTCCCGGCAGATATGTACGGTGCTGACTATAATGAGATGATCCTTCGACACCAGAAGATCCTCAATAAGATGCTGGGCGCAGAGGTGGATCTTATGGTCAAGGGCATCGACGCCAAAAGCCGAACCGTTGTTGCCAGCCGAAAGGACGCCATGCTGAAGAAGCAGCAGATCTACTATTTCGGTAAGGACGGTGACGGACAGTATCGTATTTATGACGGGCGCGTGGTGGAGGCTCGTGTGATCGCTGTGGCGGAGCAGGTCGTCCGGGTCGAAGTGTTTGGCGTGGAGACATCCATCCTGGCTCGCGATCTTTCGTGGGACTGGATCGGCGATGCTCATGACCGCTATGCTGTGGGAGACAAGGCTCTGGTACGCGTGCTGGAGATTGACCGCACAGAGCCGGAGCGCATCAGAATTAAAGCCGACATCAAAAGCGTATCCGGCAACAGCAAGAATGACAATCTCCAGAAATGCCGTATTCAGGGCAAATATGCCGGGAAGGTCACCCATATCCATAAGGGCGTTGTGTATATCCGCCTTAGCAACGGTGCCAATGCCATAGCACATTCCTGCTATGATCGGCGCAGACCCGGACGAAAGGATGATGTCAGCTTTGCCGTTACCCATCTGGATGAGGAACACGGCGTTGCGCTGGGGATCATCACCCGAATTATCAAGCAGCATATTTAGGATGCGCGAAAAGCAGCTGGCCGCAAATGCGACCAGCTGTTTTTTTTGTGAATTATTCAAGCATCATGAACGTATCAGTGTTGTGCCTGTGCTATCAGGCCGGTAGCTGACCGGTGTGCAGGTAACGGAGAAGCTGCTCTTTGTCCAAATGGCCGATGCCGAGATAGTCCAAATCGAAGGGATTGTCTTCAAAGAAGCTGGTTTCGTGCATGGCACCGCCCAGCACGATCATGCTGTCAATGATCGGTGTCGGTACGCCGAACTTTTTGCCTAGGTCGTGGTAGATCTTGCAGCCCACGGGAATGTCCTCGGTGATGTAGCGGTGGTCGATGGAATTTGGCCCCGTATTGCCCTCGTCGCAGGGCTTGTCCAGCGGAAAGATCACATTATCCTCGCCCTCGGAGCCAAGGCCCATGTACTCCTGCGTCAATATGCTGCGGCGGGAGAAGAATGACTCATAGGCATAGTCCGGGATGCGGATGCCGATCGCGTCGGCAATGGCACATTCTTCCTGATAGAACTGATACTGCACTCGGCAGATGGAGGGGCACAGCCCGTGGGAGTACATGGAATAGCTGTCGGGGTCGTTGCCATAGATGGATGACCAGTTTTCCATGCTCGACACGCCCAGCACCGAAGCGGGAACGTGGATCACCGGGTTGACATTGGAAAAGCCAATGTCCAGCACCGTGTCTCCGGCCACAGGGCCATCCCCGTGGGTAACGGCATCCATGCAGGGCAGATATTTGGCGGACTCCAGAAAATCATCGATATCTGTCATGGGCTGCGTCGCGCCGCGAAGGGTAATGGCGCGATATTTCGCGCCTACATGGGGCATTGTAAAGCCGCCGATCTTCTCCAGCCGCGTTCCGTAGGGAGCGGAGCTCCAGCCGCCCACGATGACTTTCTTGGTGCAGCCGGCCTCGCGCATGAAGCGGCGCAGCAGAAGCGTGGCGTAGTTATCAGTAAAGATATGTACGACCTGACCGTCCTCCAGCAGCGGCACCAGGGTGCGCAGGTAGTGTTCCTGGGCGTTGGCGGTAATGCCGATCACGATAAGCCCCGCGCCCTTTACCACCTCGGCCATATCCGTGCTGGCCAGATCCAGAAACGCACGGCCTGACCGCTCAAAGCCGTACAGGTTCCGCTGTACGCCATCCAGCAGGATGCCGGTCTTGTCCAGATTCGCCACGGCCTTGGGGGTGCGGGAATAGAGCCGCACTTCCCGTCCGGCCAGCTTCATATCTGCGGCGCAGGTCTTTCCGACCGCACCACCGCCTAAAACGGCAATGGGCAGATCCTTCAGGTACGACATATCATGCTTCATCAAATATTGCCCTCCTTCTGCTTTTTTGACTTTATCATTATGCACAATACCAGTTTACCATAGAGAACACGAGAATTGCAGTTAAAAAAGTGTAAAATATATGGCACACCAAAGGCCACGTCACTACATCGGCAGAGGATGGCAGCAGATTGGCACTGTTTTGCGATTTCGCCGTAAATCACCATGTGCTATACTTGGTACAGTCAAAATTGTAAAGACCGCCGGGTGGTAACTCGGCGGTCTTTCGCATACAGGAAGAGGGTGTTTTATATGTGGTAGGCAGAGCAGCGTTTCACGCCCGAGCGGCAAATGCAATCGCCGCAAAACCCAAACAACAGTACATAGTGTTGAAAAAGGCGAGGCTCCAGTCGTAAATATCTTCAAAGCACATTAAACAGTGCTGCGATATTTACGTAAAGGAGAGAACGCCCATGAGGAGAAAAAGAATGCGTTTAGTTTCACTTATTTTGAGTGCCGTGTGTCTGTTAGGCTGCGCAGTCCAGCCGGCACCGGTCTCGGATTCGTCTGAGTCCAACACCAAGGTCTCTGCCTATGCAGCAAGTCAGGCCGAGCAGAACGAAGAGGAGCGCACGGAGGCCGAATCCCTGCTGCCGCAAACAGAAGATGGAGGCGATACATCTGAGAGCAGCGTCGCTCCTGAGCGGGCAAATGCATCAGAGAATGCGGATAAAGCCGCAGAAAAGCAGCCTACAGCTGTTGAAACGGCACCGCCCGCTGCACCGAAAGAGCCGGCAATACCCGCGCCTGCGCCGGAGAGCAAACCTGCTCCTACGCCTACACCTGCACCTACCCCGGCAGAGAAGCAGGAGGAAGAACCTGCGCCTGCGCCTACGCCCGAACCTGCGCCCACGCCGAAGCCTGCCGCCAGCGGGAACATCTACTCCATCGCGGAGGCTGTCCGGGCGGGCAACGAGTACGCAAGAGCGCAGTACGGCGTGACCATCGACACCAGCATGACCGCGGCCAATTCCAGCTTCTTCCCCGGCACGGCAGACAGCGTGGCATGGCTGGCGGAGAACGGCGGACAGGCGGCACTGACCGCCGCCGTAAAGGGTAACGTGGACGCCACCTTCGCCTGCCTCGCCGCCATGGACGGCGCGGAAACGGTCAGCGCGTATGCGCGGTTCAACTGCACCGCCCGCTACGATGCGGCATCGGACGAATACATCGTGGTGGTGCTGTACGGATAACCCAACTGAATACCCGACCAGAAGACCGACAGCGTGAGCTGCCGGTCTTTTGCGTTGGGAGAAAGGACGAACATGAAGAAAACAATTCCTAAGCTGTTGACGCTGGTATGCCTTTTAGTAGCAATCTTGGGTCTGTCCATCGTGACCGCCCACGCAGCCACGGTCACAGGCACGATCAGCGGCGGTAACGAGTACCGTTACCATGAGGACAAAACGCCCGTACCGCAGTGGGGCGCATTTACCAGTACAAAGCTGAAATACTTTACCAGAGATGATACAGGCGTAACGGTGCCTGCCTACTGCATGGAGCCATCCGTTCGCTCTGCCAGCGGCGATCTGAGCTACTCCTCCACCAGTTGGAGCAGCCTGAGCTGGAATCAGCGGTACGCTGTGACGCTGGCCATGGCCTACGGCTACGGCGGCAATTACGGCTTCAATATGCACCCGGACTGCGCGCAGCTGGCGACACAGGCGGTGATTTGGGAGTTCGTGTGCGGCTACCGCGGCACGACCTATCCCTACACCCTGTATGATACCACCTGCGCCAACCTGTTCCACTACGCCGGCGACGGCGTGCAGGAGGCGTATGACATCCTTATTGATCGCATCATGGGTCATGGCGTGATTCCCAGCTTTGCTGTGAAGTACCGCAATCAGCTTTTGGACGCCAATGCCATTACGCTGACATGGGACGGCAGTCAGTATGTGGGTACAGCCACCGATAACAATGGTGTGCTGTCGCAGTACTACTTCCGGACCAATATCAGCGGCGTAACCGTCAGCCAGCGGCGTAATGTACTGACCGTGACGGCCACAAAGGACGCTGCAGCGAAGCTGAACGGCTATATCAGCAGCGACTACGGCTACGCACTGGATGTGGAGGGTACGGAGGCTGTGCTGCTGGAGCCCAGCAATGGCAGCAATTATCAGGCTTGCGCCGCGTTGACCTCACTTCCCGACCCCGTGTGGGCGTACATTCATTTTAAGGTCAAAATTGTGGAGGAGAAAGGCAGCCTGACCATCAATAAGGTGGACGCGGAAACCGGCACGGCACTGGCAGGCGTGACATACCGGCTGTACGACAGTGCTGGCAAAAAGGTGGCAGACGCCATCACTGGCGCGGACGGTAAGGCGGGGTTCAAGGATCTTCCACAGGGCAAATACAGCTATCAGGAGATCAGTGCGCCCAGCGGTTATGTAGTGGACAACACCAAATATCAGATCACCATCACAGCCACGGCACTGAACATTACGCAAAAGAGAACCAACACACCGGCCAAGGCCAGCATCGAGATCGTCAAGGTGGACGCTGATCACAAGACACCGCTGCAAGGCGCGGGCTTCCGACTGTATGATACTTCCGGTAAACAGGTCGCGGAGGGCAACACAGACGTCAATGGTAAGCTGACCTTCTCCAACCTGCGGTTGGGCAGCTATACCTACAAGGAATTCAAAGCACCGGACGGATATGTTTTGGATGACACGGCGTACTCCGCTGTGCTGAACCAAAACGGGCAGGTGCTGAAGGTCACTCGCGAGAATATACCGGTCAAAGGCAGTATTGAGGTCTTGAAGGTGGACGCAGAAACCAAGCAGCCGCTGGCCGGTGTGGTGTATTATCTTTTCGACGCCGATGGCAACAAGGTCGCGGATGGCACGACCGATGCCACCGGCAAGGTGACATTCTCCGGCCTGCGACTTGGCAAATACGCCTATCAGGAGATCAGCACCGTGGACGGCTATGTGCTGGACGAGACCAAATACGATTTCAGCATGACCACTGCGAACCTTAATATCAAAGTCACACGCGAGAACGTACTCGCCAAGGGCAGCATCACCGTCCGCAAGGTGGATGCGACGGGCGCACCGCTTGCCGGTGCGGAGCTGCTGTTGGAGACTTCCACAGACGGTAAGACATGGACGGAGGTCGGCAGAGTGACCACCGACAACACAGGCATCGCCAAGTGGAGCGACCTCAAGGTTGGCGCGCAGTATCGTATTACCGAAACCAAAGCTCCCGCAGGGTACACCCTCCTGACCGAGCCGCTGTTCACAGGAACGTTGGACAGCAATAACCGAGACATTACCATCACTGCTTGCAACAATGCGGGATTCGTCCTGCCGTTCACGGGCGGAACGGGATTTACAACCTATTTCCTGTTTGCAGCACTCATGCTTTGCATGGGTGTTTGTTTTTGCAAAAAATCTGATTTTATGAAGGAGACAGCTAAATGAAAAAGATCCATCGCGTGTTGGCACTGCTGTTGGCGGCGCTTATGGCCCTTGGGCTGATGACCACAGCATTTGCCGCAACAGATTCTGCGCCTACCATCGACCCCGGCAAGAAAGCATCCCTTTCCGTCTACAAGTACGACATCACCAAGGCCAGCAACGACGGCGCGTGGGATGCTGAGTCCTACGTTTCCACCGGCCTACATGACGACACGGTTATCGACAAGCTGAGCAAGTACGCCATTCAGGGCGTGGAGTTTACCTACCTCCGCGTCGCTGACATTGCCATGAACAGTGAACTGGTGGATGGCCAGCGTCGGGTGGGTGTGCTGTATGGATTCGACAGTTCCGACCGCAGCACCGCCGTGCTGTCTGCCATCGGTCTGACCGCCGCAGACGCCCACAAGACCGACAACAGTATCAACTACTTCACCAGCGATATGCTCAACAACAAGCTGACCGCTGCGCTGACTGCCAATGCCACCACCGTGAAAAATGCGCTGGAAACGGCTGTGAAGAACGGCGGTGTGGCTATGTCCGAAACGGATGTTACCGGCCACACCTCTGCATCCGACATGGAGCAGGGGCTTTACCTCGTTGTGGAGACTCGCGTCCCTGAAAATGTCACCTCCACCTGCAATCCCTTCTTCGTGTCCCTGCCCATGACCACCATCGACGGCACAGCATGGAACTACGATGTGACCGTTTACCCCAAGAACCAGACCGGCAACCCTACGCTGGATAAGACCGTGCGTGAAGCAAAGAACTCCACCGGCAAGAATACCGGCAGCCTGACCGACATCACCGATGGGTACGCGCACACTGCCACCGCCTCCGTGGGCGACACGGTGGATTATCAGATCATCAGCACCCTGCCCACCATCACGTCCAAGGCGTCGGCTTTGAGCGAGTACACCTATGTGGATACGCTGAGCAAGGGCATCAAGTACAACAAGAACGACGTGGTCATTGAGTTCTTTAAGGGCGCTGGCTGCACTGAAAAGATCGCCACCTGGGCGGAGAACTCCGGCAAATTTACCGTGGCCTATGATGCCGCTGCTAACACTATGACCATCCGCATGACCGATACCGGTCTGGCGGAGATCAACGAGGCGGCCACCGTTTACACCGACAGCGTGAAGCGCGGTTATAGCGACTGCACCATGCGTATCTCCTACGCTGCCACCCTGACCGCCGATGCTCAGATGGGTGATGCCGATAACCCCAATGAAGTCGAACTGACGTGGAAGCATACCAACACGACCTACTTTGATACCCTCAAGGACTGCTGCCATGTGTACACCTACGGCATTGACATCCTCAAGCAGTTCTCTGACAACGGCGGCAGCGTGCGGAATGTGAAGTTCCGGCTGCACAACGACACCGATGATGTGTATGTCGTTGCCGACCTGAAGGATGGCGTGTACTACGCCAAGGGCTTTGCTGCCAAGAAAGCCGACGCTACTACGTTCGTTCCCAATAGCGGTGGTCACATCGTGGTCAAGGGGCTGGAGGATGATGCTTATTCCCTGACCGAAATTGCCACCGACAAGGGCTATGTGCTGCTGAAGGACGCAGTCAAAATCGTTATCAAGACCAGCGAGAACGGCCAGTGTGAGAAGTGCGGTGTGAAGCTGCTGACCGCCTCCGCCACCGTCAACGGCAAGAATGTCACCATGACCGATGGCAACGCCATTGTGCCCCTGACCGTGATTAACAACCCCGGCTTCGACCTGCCTAAGACGGGCGGCTACGGCATGTGGATGTTCACTATCGGCGGCGTGGTTCTGCTGGGTGCGGCGGCGTTTATCGTGATCCGCAGCCGTAAGCACAAGAACGAGCAGTGAAGCGCTGGCTACTGGCGGCGGCTTGCGGTGCTGTGGCGTTGGGGCTTCTGTTTTACCCATTGGTGGGAGAACTTTTAAGTGAAAAGTACCACTCCGATGTAGAAACCACCTACACTGCGGCCATTGCAGATACCGACGACGCCGAGCTGACTGCCCAGCGTGAAGCCGCAGAGCAGTATAACGCCATGCTGTCCGGCGCAACTATCACTGAGGGAGGGGCATCCGCCCCTCCCTTGGCCTACTCAGATCAGCTCACTGTGGGCGGTGTCATGGTTTACATCGACATCCCTAAGATCAATGTGTACCTCCCTGTGCAGCACGGCACGGACGCGGATACGCTGGAAAACTCAGTTGGCCATGTGGTCGGCACATCTCTGCCGGTGGGTGGAAGCAGCAGCCACGCAGTGCTATCGGCGCACAGTGGTATGGCAAGGTCCAAGCTGTTTTCGGACATTGACCAGCTTGCAGAGGGCGACACGTTTTACATCCACGTGTTGGGCGAGGTGTTGGCCTATAAGGTGGACACCATCAATACGGTGCTGCCCACGGACACGAGCCTGCTCCAAATTGAGGACGGCAA
>ERZ1673730.1500-NODE-1500-length-16504-cov-4.314791_pt1 | contig 16504 bp, 9 predicted proteins | sample MGYA00580200_ERZ1673730 | MGnify/ENA primary metagenome ERZ1673730 (study PRJEB41218, sample SAMN15661761) | gut metagenome | host: Homo sapiens | place: Canada: London | collected 2015-08-20/2019-03-30 | study: EMG produced TPA metagenomics assembly of...
ATATTCCAAAGTTTCATAAACATTTCCAATACTTAATTTACTAACTAAATTATTATAATAATCTAGTGTTGCATAGTATAAATTATTTTCTAAATCGGTTACTTTATTAGCAATTATTTGAAAAGTAGCCTTTTCATTTTCCAATGATTGATTATTTTGTTTAATTTTTTCATCCAATTCTTCAATCTGAATTGTTAGATTTTGATTTCTTTTGGCAATTTCTTCTAACATATCCTCACGTGAAGTTAATTCTTCATAATTATTTTCAGTTTTTTGGATATCTTCATCCAAAATGCTAATTCTAGCATTTAAAACATAATCATGAATTTCTAAATAACGATTAATATAATAATCAACTAATGGTGAATTTATGTTAACTTGAGTATTTGTTGAGTTTAAACCTGTAAGCCTTGAATTTAATCTTCTTATTTCTTCTTTCAAAAAAAGATTTTCTTCCTTTAATTTTTCAATATCTTTAAGAAGTTGTTCAACCCTACTCATATCATTTTGATAATCAATCATTACAATAAATTCTCCTCATTTACAGTCGTTTTTTTATCCTCATTGATAATTGCACATTCGGTTGTTAAAAAGATTCCTGAAATACTTACTGCGCTCATAATTGCACTTTTTTCTACACTAGCAGGATCGATAATTCCTACTTGTTTCATATCAACCATATTATTATTTAAAGCATCATACCATAAATCACCACTAACCCTTTGTAAGATATCTTTATAGTCAACTCCTGCATTTTCACAAATTTGTATAAAAGGTTTTTGTAAAGCTATTTCTAAAATTTCTCTTGCTTGTTGATATGGTTCTGCATTCTCAATATTTTTCAAAGCATTTGAAAGTTTATATAATACTTTGCCACCACCTTCAATAATGCCTGATTTCATTGCGGCCTTAGTTGCATTTAGTGCATCTTCAATTCGAAGTTTTTTTTCTTTTAAAACTATTTCTGTCTCAGCTCCAATTTTAATTTGGGCAATTCCTCCTAAAATTTTAGCTATTCGTTCTTCTAGTTTTTCTTTGTCATATTCACTAGTCGTATTTAATAATTCTTCTTGAAGGGATTTGGCATACAAATTTATATTATCAGTTAATTCAGAATTACTAATAATAATTGTCTGATCTTTTGAAACAATTATTTTTTCTGCAATTCCTAAAATACTTGTGTCATTATTGCTAAGTTCCATACCAATGCTAGAATCTACCATTTGAGCACCAGTAATTGTTGCAATATCTTTTAATTGTTTTAACTTTCTTTCACCAAATGATGGAGCCTTAACTACTACCGCATTAAAAACACCACGCAATTTATTGACAACAAGAGCTCCTAAAACTTCTTGTTCAATATCATCACAAATAATGAAAAGTGGTTTACTTCTTTTGATAGCCTCTTCTAAATATACCAATAACTCTTGCATGCTAATAATTTTTTTATCAGTAACAAGAACAAAAGGTTTATCTAAAATAGCTTCATTTTTAGTCTCATTATTTGCCATATAACTAGATAAAAATCCTCGATCAAAAGAATAACCTTTTACCACATCTAAATAATCTTCAAGTCCTTGAGATTCTTCAATGGTAATAATACCATCTTGACCAACATTTTGATAAGCCTCACGAATAAGCTTACCAATTTCTTTTGAACCAGATGAAATCGTTGCAATTTGTTCTAAATCGTCGCTTGATTTAACGGGAGTTGACACTTCATCAATCATTTGATTAATATGTGACAAGTAAAAATTTAATCCGTTTCTTAAAGTTACTGGATTAGCACCACTTTGTAATTTTTTCATACCTTCTTCTATTAGGGTTGCAGTAAGCAAAATAGCAGTGGTTGTGCCATCACCAACTAAATCATTAGTTTTAGTAGCTGCTTCAATTAAAATTGATGCCCCTAAATTTTCATATTTATCCTCTAAAGTAATCGACTTAGCAATTGTTACTCCATCATTAACAATAAGTGGTGAACCGAAATCTTGCTCAATTACAACATTTCTTCCTTTAGGACCTAACGTTACTTTTACCGCATTTGCTAATGTTTTAGCACCAATAGTCATTTTTTCTCTTGCTGAAGATGAAAACAATAATTTATTACTCATGATTTTCCTCCACAATTGCAATAATATTTTCAATACTTGTTATATAATAATCATTTATTCCTAATTTAAATTGTTTAGGATTTTTGTCTAATATTACTTCATTACCAACTTTTATAGTGGATACCTCTGGACCTACATTTAAAACTATAAAACTATCATCTCCAATATTTGGCATATAAATCCCCTTCTGCCCTTGCTTTACTTTTTTTTGTAAAACTACATTATTATGAATCGCTTTAACCATAAAATATATTCCTCCATATTTAACTTATTATAACATAACTTCACTATTTATTCAAGTTTTGTTGACTTTTTTCTTTTCATAAATTCATCTAATTTTCTAAAATAAAATAAATTTTTATATTAAAAACGGAAATATTTGCATAACAAAAACAAATAGTTTTGAAATAAATTATAATTATGATATAATAAATTGTGAGGTGATATAATGAAAATATTATTAACAGCATTTGAAGCCTTTAATGGTAGACATACCAATGTTTCTCAATTAGCAGTAAATGGGGTAGATTTACATAATTCTCAAATAGAAGTTAACAAAAAATACTTACCAGTCGCTCTTTTTTCTTCTTTCCAGTGTATTAATTCATATATTGAAAAAGAAAAGCCAGATGTCATAATACTATGTGGTGAAGCTACTAACAGAAAAAAATTTCTCTTGAAATTAGAGCAAAAAACCTTATTAATAAAAAAATTGATAGTACCGATGAAGTAAATTTAAATCAAAAATTAATAATTGAAAAAGGACCACAATCAATATATTCTGTTTTTCCAACTATTGAAGCTTTATCACATCTTTTTACTAACTTAATTAAAGCTGAAATTAGTATGGATGCTGGCGCATATATTTGTAATGCTTTATATTATCAAGTAATGTATTATTATCCAAAAATACCTTGCATTTTTATTCATTTTCCTTTGCCAACAAATGATTTATCCATTACTCAAATGCGTGAAGCCTTAGAAATCATTATTAAATCATTATAGGAGTTGCTATGAAAAAAATTATTTTACCAATTATTATAACCTTATTTTTAACAATATTTAGTGGATGTACTACCTCAGAAATTAAAATTCCAAGCAATTTAGATGTTAAAAATAATACTCTTACTTGGACATTACAAAATGATGTTAAATATTATGAAGTAGAAATGACTATTTTAGATGAAACTACTTATCATCAAGTTGAAAATAACTTTAATTTTTCCTCTTATCTTAATTCTAGTATTGAAACAATTAGTTTTCGGGTTAAAGGATTAAAACAGGGAACCACTTACTCTAATGACTCTAATTATTCCAATGTATATACATATAATAATACTGATTATAAAGAAACTTATGCCAAAGAAATTATAACTCAAAGTTTTCTCAATCAAAAAACAGCACCAAAAGGATGGATATATAATTATAATGCAAGTATTTATGCTGATGGTTCACTAAAATTTTCTAATAACAATGAAAGTATTACATCCGTTTCTTTTGAACCTTTCTCAACCTTTAAAGTTGAAGTAACTATTCTTGGTAAAAATGCGGGGGGAGATTCAATTATTACCATTTATGGATTAGATGATAATAATAATATTTTAGAACAATACCAAATTGATGGACCTATTTTAAACACTAAAAATACTATTAGTGCCATATTTTCTAATACTAATATCACTAAAGTAAAATTTGAATATTCCAAAAAAGCCATTGGTAATTTTGGCTTATTTGAAATAAAGATTTTTCACCTATCTAATGATGAAATTATATCTATCGAAGCTTTAGATTTAACAACAAACTATACTATTGGTGATGATTTTGATTATAAAGGAAATTTAAAAATCACCTATAGTGATAACACTAGCAAAATTATTAGCCTTACTGCAATTAAAGATGAACTTATTATTTCCAATTTTAATAATAAACAATTTTATAAAGGTGAACTTAAAATAACCTATAAAGATATCACAATCTCTTCACCATACACTATGTCCTATAATTATCCTTCTTTAAATCATAGTTATCCTTATACTGATGTTATTGTAAAAAAAGACCTAATATATATCAAATTAGATAATATTGACGTTTTAATTATTTTAAGTGATGATGATTTAGATAATTTTAACCAATTAATAAAAGATAATGATATTGAATATTTAATTAGTTATCATAATATTGAAAGTTTAAAAGTTAAAAAATTTATAAAATTAGATGAAGTAAATACTCAAACCTATCATCTTTCACCAACCGCAACTCTTATTTACACACCTAATGGAATTTTATTAAATAATTATAATACTCAAATTTTAATTGATACCACGGGTGATATTAGTGATGAAATAAAAATATCATCTTATGACTATATTATTACAAATTCTTCTAATTATCTTGCTAAAACCAAAAACTTAATAATTAATAGAATAGCAACTATGAATGACTATCATAATATTAATCAAATATATATGAAGGATTCTAGCATTTCAATCTATGATCTTTCTTATCAAAATGAAATATTATGGCAAATTGATAAATATTCTTCTAATTTTACAACTAGCGTAACCGAAATTAGTTCTTTAGATACATGGAATTATGAATATAAACATCTTGATAATTTGTATCCTTATAGTCACGAAGACTACTACGAATCAATCATTGGTTTAACAGGAGATGCTTTAAGAAATCAATTGTCATCACTTATTACTTCTACTCATAGTAATATTGTTGATTATGATTTTGCTAGAAATGCCTATCTTTTAACTGATCCAGATTTTGATCATCCTGGAAATATTATCCTATTTTATAGTGGTCAATCAATAAATGGAACTTGGGAAAATGGAATTACTTGGAATCGAGAGCATATTTGGCCCAAATCCTTATCAGGTGGTCTGTATTCAACCGTAAATGGATCAAGTAAAAATGCAGGAACCGACTTACACCAGTTAAGACCTGCACTTACTTCAATTAATTCATCTAGAAACAATAAACCTTTTGGTCCTATAACAAATAACCTCTACTTCGAGCCAAAAGACGACATAAAAGGTGATGTAGCTAGAATAATATTTTATATGAATATTCGATATAATATGGATATTGAAAAACTTGGTGTTGCAAAAAGTATAGAAATGTTAATTTTGTGGCATAACCAAGATCCTGTTGACTATTATGAAACATATCGCAATGAACAAATACAAAAAATTCAAGGCAACTATAATCCTTTTATTGATAATCCTTGGTTAGTAGATTTAATTTATTAAAAAGACTTGTGAGAATAGTTTGATTTAATTGCAAACTTCTCACAAGTCTTTTTTAATTATTAATTAATTCTAATTGAGATCTTTTTAAAATTTTTTTATAAACTATTACATACATTAAATACTCTACTGCAAAAGTAGCAATCCATGAAATTGGATAAGACATATACAAATAATGTAAATCGTTATAATTAGAAAAATCAGTGACATTATAAAAAATTAAATATATCCAAAAAACTCTAAACACACAAACACCAATTATAGATACAATCATTGGCGTGATTGAATAACCTAAACCTCTTAAAACTCCAACCATTACATCCATAATACCACATAAAAAATATGGTAAACATAAATAATGTAGCCTAATATATGAAACATCAATTTCACCTGGGACATTTGTATATATTCTTGATACATAGCGACCACATAAAAAAAGACTTCCTCCTAGAACCACACCAACTAATGTAACAAAAATTAAGCAATACCAGGTAACTTTATGAATATTATGATATTTTTTAACACCCATATTTTGACCTACAAATGCAAGAGATGCATGATATACAGAATTCATTGAAATATATACAAACCCTTCTATACTTTGAGCTGCCGAATTTCCATTAATAGCAATAGAACCAAATTTATTAATAGATGATTGAATAAGAACATTAGAAATAGAAAAAATAGATCCTTGAATACCAGCTGGTAATCCAATTTTTGTTATTTCAATCAATTCCTTTTTATAAATATGAATTTTTTTGAAAGAAAACTTATAAATTTCCTTTGTTTTAATTAAGCAATTCATAATTAAAATACAAGATACTACTTGAGATATTACGGTTGCAATTGCCACCCCATCAACATCCATTTTAAAAACTACCACAAAAACAATGTTTAAAACAATATTAATTAATCCTGCAATACTTAGATAATACAAAGGTCTTTTGGTATCACCAACTCCTCTAAGAATACTTGCAGCAAAATTATAAAGCATATTAAAAGGCATTCCAATGAAATATATTTTTAAATATACTACCGCAAGATCAATAGGATTATCCATCATTTGTAAAAAATTGCGAGCAAAAATAAAGCCAATAATTCCTAAAACAAAACCACAAATTACACTAATAGTAATTGATGTATGTATAATTTTTGATAATTTATCAGCATCTTTAGAAGCAAAACTTCTTGCACACATTACATTAGAACCAACCGATAGCCCCATAAATAAATTAATGATTAAATTAATTAAAGCTGAAGTAGAACCAACTGCTCCAAGTGCGTCAGGTTCATCACTAAACTGTCCTACAACAATCAAGTCTGCCGCATTGTATAATAATTGTAAAATACCTGTAAACATAAGTGGTAAACAAAAGAAAACAATTTTTTTAAAAAAGTTCCCACTTGTCATATCCATTTCATAATGTGTTCTTTTTTTAATTGATGTTATCGACATAATTTTTCCCTCTCATACTAGATAAATATTATACTTATTTTTATAAATATGTTTGTTTATATGCTTATAAAAAGGTTTACATTGGATGCTGAAATTAAATTCAAGTATCATGAGTTAAATTTAAAATTATATTTTTTACATTTTCATATAAAAACTAATTTAAAAACTATTCAATAAAAATAAAATTAGCTTTTCAAATTGTTGATTCTTTTGTTTTGAGGATATATTTTCTTTTCAACTTCTTCTACTTATTATTGATAAATTTTTTATAAATTCGTTTTAATAATTTCTATAATATTTATTCATTATACTAATTTAAAAATGTAATTCAAAATAAAAAGGATAAATTAATTTAGATTTATCCTTTTAAAATATTATAATCTTTCTAAAAGTTTTTTGCGAAGATTTTCATATCCTGGTTTACCAAGCAATGCAAACATATTTTTCTTATAGTCCTCAACTCCTGGCTGATTAAATGGATTCACTCCAAGCATATATCCTGAAACACCACAAGAAAACATAAAGAAATATAATAAATATCCTATATTATAAGCATCAATATTTTCAATTTCTAAAATAATATTAGGTACTCCTCCGTCTACATGAGCAAGAATGGTTCCTTGCATTGCTTTTTTAGTTACACTATCGAAATTAATTCCCGCCAAAAAATTTAATCCATCTAAATTATTTTCTTCACTTTGTAATGTAAAATCTATTTGAGGTTTTTTAATATTTACAATAGTTTCAAACATTATACGCATTCCATCTTGAATATATTGTCCCATTGAATGCAAATCAGTTGAATAAACTAGACTTGAGGGAAACAATCCCTTATGATCTTTACCTTCTGATTCTCCATATAATTGTTTCCACCATTCACTAATAAATGTCAACTTTGGTTCGTAATTGATAAGAACTTCAACCATTTTTCCCTTATCATAAAGTAGGTTTCTAATGCTTGCATAAAGTAAACTACTATTATCTAAATATTTTGTATTTTTGCAATCAAAATAGGCATCGCTTGCTCCTTTTATTAAATCATCAATATTAACACCACTAGCACAAACTGGTAAAAGTCCCACAGCAGTAAACCAAGAATATCTACCGCCAATATCATCTGGTACAATAAAAGTTTCATAACCTTCATTAGTAGCAAGCATTCGTAAAGCCCCTTTTTCTTTATCAGTAGTTGCATAAATTCGTTCATAAGCATTGTTCCCATATTTTTCAATCAATAATTGTCTAAATAATCTAAATGCAATAGCTGGTTCAGTAGTGGTTCCTGATTTAGAAATAACATTAATTGAAAAATCTTTATTACGAACATATTCTAGTAATTCTGCTATATAAGATGATGATAAATTATTACCTACAAAAATAACTTCTAAAGCTTTATCTTTTCGGAAATAAGGTTGTAGACTTTCAATAATAGCCTTAGCACCGAGATAAGAACCACCAATCCCAATTACTATCAAAACCTCACTATTTGCTCTAATTTTCTCGGCTGCAGTTTTGATTCTAGCAAATTCTTCCTTATCATAATTATTAGCATATTCTATCCATCCTAAAAAAGCAGCACCTTCTCCTTTTTTATTAAGTAAGACATTTCTAGCATCTAAAGCTTTTTTTTCGTTATTTTTAATTTCTTCTTCTGATAAAAAATTTAAAACATTCTTATAATTCAAACTAACTTTCATTTTTTCACCTTCTATTTGATATTTTCAATGATTTCAAGAATTGCTTTTTTAAGTTGCTCAATAAATTGTTGGGCTTTTCTGTATGATAAAGCTTTAATAGCAATATAGATTTTTAGTTTAGGTTCTGTTCCCGATGGTCTTAAAACAAACCATCCACCATCATCAAATATATACTTTAAAACAAAGGATTGAGGAAGATTAAGAGAAGATACTTTACCTTCTTCAATTCTTTCTAATCTATCATAATCCTCAAATACTCTAATATGAGAACCAGCAATTTCAGTTAGTTTCATTTTTTGGAAGGTTCTCATAATTTTTTCAATTCTTTTACTTCCCTCAATTCCCGTAAGAACAATATTATGCACTCCTTCTAAATAATAACCATATTCTTCATATAAATCGTTTAAAACATTAATTAATGTTTTATTTTGGGATTTATAGAATGATGCTACCTCAGACAATAATAATGATGCTTGAAAAGAATCTTTATCCCTGACAAAATCTTCAATAACATATCCATAAGATTCTTCATAACCAAAGAAAAATTCTTTATCTGTATTTTCAATTTTGGCTGCTTGTTCTCCAATATATTTAAAACCAGTTAATGTTTGTACGAGTTCTAAATCATATTTTTCACAAATTGCTTTTGCAAAATTAGAGGTAACAATTGTATTAAAAACAACAGCCTTTTTTTGGTGTTTTTTATATTTACCAAGATAATCTAATAAAATAGCACCTGTTTGATTTCCCGTAAGCAACACATATCTACCCTCATTATCTTTTGCTGCAATTCCCATTCTATCAGCATCAGGATCCGTTGCAATTAGAATATCAGCATTCACTTTTTCTCCTAATTTAATGGCATATTCGAAGGCACTTGCTTCTTCTGGATTTGGTGATTTTAAAGTTGAAAAATTACCATCTGGTATCATTTGTTCTTCTACTGGGTATACGTTATATCCACAAGAAGAAAGAAGTTTAACCATATGAGTAGCTCCAGTACCATGAAGAGGAGTATATACTATTTTAATATTATCTTTCTTAACATCATTTATTTTTATTTTTTTTACTCTTGTAACATATGCATTATCAACTTCATCATCAATCATTCTAATTAAACCCTTTGCAACTAAGTTATCAAATTTTTCTGATTGAATATGAAACATATCATCAATTTTATTAATTTCTTCAATTACTTTATCGGCAAGTTCTGGTACCAATTGACACCCATTATGATCATAGATTTTATACCCATTATAAATTGGTGGATTATGACTAGCAGTAATCATAATACCTCCTGCACATTTTAAATATCTAACTGTAAAACTTAGTTGTGGGGTTGAACGAATAGATGTATATAAATAAGCTTTAACACCACAACTTGCAATAATCTCAGCCGCATGTTTAGCAAATAAATAAGAATTCTTTCGACAATCATATGAAATAGCAACGCCCATTTCCTTAATATTAGGATATTTTTTTATCATATAATTCAAAAATCCTAGAGTTGATTTTCTAACAACATATATATTCATCCTATCGGTTCCAACTCCTAATATGCCACGAAGACCTCCAGTTCCAAAAGCAATATCATTATAAAATGCATTTATAAGGGCTTCCTCATTATCTTTCATTGTTTCTAATTCTTCTTTTAAAGAAGGATCTAATTCTTTAAAATTTTCCCATTTTTTAACTTTTTCTAAAGTTTTTTGATCCATTATTTTTTCTCCTTTTTATATTCAACAAAGTTATAATATGCTCCAAGCATACCACCATCGTTTCGATAACTTGCACTTAAAACTTTTGCAGTATTTCTAAAACCATATGATAAATGCGAATTCATATACTTTTCAACTGAAGAAGCAAATGATTCTCTTTTAGAAATTCCACCACCAATAATAATTGCCTCTGGGTTATATACATATACTAAATTAGCCATTCCAATACCAAGCAAGTCATAAAATCTATTGACTACAGCAATTGCAATTTCATCATGATTATCATATAGTTGAAATAACTCTATTCCATTATGAACATCAAGTCCTGCTCTCCTTGCTTCTTTGATCAAAGCTTGAGTAGAAGCAACACTTTCCCATTTAGCATTCCCAATTAAAACCCTACCAACTTCACCTGCATTATAATTTTTTCCACGCCAAATTTCATCATTCATAACAATAGCACCTCCAATACCAGTACCAACTGTAATGACAATAAAGTGATCAAAATCTTTTGCAGCACCATTAACACATTCTGCTTTGGCAAAACTATTAACATCGTTGTCCGCAATACAATCAAGTCCTACCCTTTCTTTGAATATTTTTCTGAAGTCCCAATCTGAAAAACTAGGTAAAGCATCTGGTGCAATTTCAATATATGCTTTTTCAAAATTAACACTACCAGCACAAGATATACCAATTCCATCTATTTGATATTTCTCTTTCATCTTTTGAGCCATATCAACTAAAATATTAGTTAAATATTCTTTCCCAAGATCTGCATTTGTATCAAATAAACCTTTCTCTAAAAATTTTTCATTATCGATGACACCATATTTTACATTAGTACCACCAATATCAAAGCAAAGTACTCTCATATATTCTCCTTCTATATTTTTTTCACATAATCAGCAATTATTTGCATTGTTGTTCTTTTTTGAACATTCCCAGATACCATTATAATCATACCTTTATTAAGAGGTAATGAGGAAAAATAAATTTTAGGGAAAAAAACAACCTCTATACTAGATGTATCATCACCGAGTTCAATAAAAGCCATTTTTTCTTTTTGTTTTGTTAAAATTTCTTTAACATTTTTAATCATTCCCATTGTTCTAATATTTTGATTTAAATTTAAATCACTTATTTTAATCATCTTATATTTATCATAAAGCGCCACACATTGTTTAAAAAAATCATATTGTATATTAATTCCTAAAACTTCTAATTCCTTTTCTTGTAAAGTACCATAACTATATTCATCTTCCACATAATCTATTTGCAAAATGTTTTTAACAAATGTATAAGTACTTTTTTCAATAATATTTTGATAATTGTCAATCATAGCTTTTTTAGTTAATCCAAATTCATCTAAAGCACCACTATAAATAATATTTTCTATTAATGATGCAGCTATAATATTTTTACATCTTATTATAAAATCTTCAAAACTATTAAAAATACCTTTCTTTCTTTCTTCTAAAATATCATTAGTTTTAACATTACCAAGTCCTCGAATTATACTAATAGGAAAGTATATCTCACCATCAATTACATTAAAAATATCAATGCTTTTATTAATGGAGGGAGCATTAACTTTAATATGTCTTGAAAGTAGTTGTTTAGTATAGTCTAAAATATCACTAATACTTCCCATAAAAGAAGTCATTAAAGTAGAAAAATAATAACTAAAATAATGACATTTTAAATAGGCAGTTAAATAGGCAACCTTAGCATAAGCAACACTATGAGCTTTATTAAAACCATAATCTGCAAACTTGACAATATAGTCGTATATTAAACTAGCATCATCATAAGAATATCCTTGCTTGATCGATGAATTTACAAAAACTTCTCGTTCTTGTTCTAAAACTTCCTTTTTTTTCTTAGAAACTGCTCTTCTTAAAATATCTGCTCGACCTAATGTATATCCTGCAAATTTACAAGCTATCAACATAATTTGGTCTTGATAAACAATAGTACCATATGTTTCTTTTAAGATTGGTTCTAAATCTTTATGAGGATAATCTATTTTTTCTAAATTAAATTTTCTTTTAATAAATAGCGGAATAATATCCATTGGTCCAGGTCTATACAAAGCAAGTGCTTGTATGATATCCTCGAGACTAGAGGTTTTTAAATTCATAATTAATTTTCTCATCCCTGCTGATTCTAATTGAAAAACACCACTAACATCACCATCGGCTAACATCTTATACGTTTCCTCATCGTCTTCTCTTTTAGGAAGTATAAAATTAGGATTATCTTTTTGAATTAATTCAATTGTTTTCGCAATATTTGTTAAATTTTTAAGTCCTAAAAAATCCATTTTCAAAAGACCTAAAATTTCTAAATCACTAGACTCATACTGGGTTTGATATATATCATCTAATCCTTCATCAAGAGGTGTATAATTGACTAAATCATATTTAGTAATTACAATACCTGCCGCATGTGTTGATATATTTCTCGGAATTCCTTGAATAATAGACGCAATTTCCAAAACCTTTTTAATATCATCATAATCATCCATTAATTGTTGCAATTCTATATTATTTTTAATTGCATCTTTTAATGATAAACTAACTCCTCTTGATGACAAAGATGATTGAAGGCATTTGTTTATTTGTTTTAAATGTTCATCTGGTAATTTATAAACTCGTGCACAATCATTAATTGCAAGTTTAGCTTTAAAAGTACCAAATGTAACAATATGAGCCACTTTTTCCTTTCCATATCTTTGTCCAACATATTTAATAACTTCATCACGCCTATCATCTGGAAAATCAATATCAATATCAGGCATAGAAATTCTTTCAGGATTTAAAAATCTTTCAAATAATAAATTGTAATAAATAGGATCCACTTCAGTAATTCCTAAGGTATAACTAACAAGTGATGCTGGAGCCGATCCTCTACCTGGTCCTACTAGTATACCATTTTTTTTGGCAAATTTAACATAGTCATATACAATTAAAAAATAATCATTAAATCCCATTTGATTGATTGTATCTAATTCATCATTAAGCCTTTTTAAATACATTTGATAATCATAGGAATAACTAAAACTTTGCATTCTTTTCTTTAATCCAACTAAGCATAATTCTTTTAAATATGATTTCGTATCTAACCCTGCTTGATATAAAGGTAATTGATATTTACCAAATTCTATTTCTACCTGACATAAAGATGCTATTTCAATAGTAGCAGCAATTAAATCTTGATAATCCCTAAAAAGAAACTCTAATTCTTCTTGTTCTAACAAATAATGATACTTTTCCACTTCTAATGGTTTATACAAATTCGCATTCATTTTAATTGACCTAAGTGTTATATAAGCATCCATTTCATCAATATTTAAATAACTAACCTTTGGCAATGCAACTAATTTATAACCTTCATTTTTATAAAAACGATATATCTCATTAAAATTTAATTCAATTAATGAATTGGGAATCGGAAGTCCGATATATAAAATATCATATGTATGTTTTAAAATATCAATTGTTTGAAATATTGCTTTATCATCATGGTGTTGATGGTATTTAATTAAAATTGATTCATCAAAAGGAATAATTGCTATTAATCCTAATGATGCTTTTTCTAAATATTCAAAATCTACTATTCCATCATTTAATCTACTTCTACTAGATATTTTCATTAAATTCTTATAACCAAAATCATTTATAGCATATAACAAAATACTACTATTCATATCATTATATACATAATTTACTTTTAAACCAATAATCGGTTTAATCTTATTTTTTAAGCATGCTTGATAAAATTTAATAGTCCCATACATAGTTCCTTCATCAACAATAGCACATGAATCAACCTTATCTTTTACCAAACGTTCAAAAAGAGGTTCTAGTTTACATGAACTTTGCAAAATGGAATATTCGGTTTGAATATACAATTGATTGAACATTTCAAAAACCTCCTTAATATACATATATAGTATATCATACAATCTTTTTTTTTACAAAAGAAATAAAAGTTTACTTAAATATTTTTTGATTAAGTAAACTTTTATTTTTATGCATTTAAATTAGGATTTTTTCTTAATTATAAGAATAATAGTTGAAGTTGTAACAATTATACTAGTTAAAATAAATGATATATATATTACCACTTTATTGCGATTATCAACTAAAGCATCTGTAAAAATGACATCTTGTATTTTAGCTGATGATAAATTAACATTTCTTACATTAAAATCCTTTATCAAAATTTGATTAATTTTGTTATCATTAAATTTTATATCTATATTAAAAAATATTTTTTCTTTTCTTTTTGTAGTAGCATCTACCTCAAATAATATTTGTTCATATAAATCAGTTGTACCATTTTCATATTGCAAGATGACTTCAATCCTTGTGATATTATTATTTATTTTAATTTTAGAATTTCCTAAATGAAGCCTATCCACAATAACTGTTTTATCATTTAAATAATATTTAATAAAAATATCATTTATACTCTGATCATCATCTACAATATTATATTCTATAAAATCTTCTTGATAATAAATATCAATAATTGGTAAACTTTTCTTCGTTTTAATAAATAATTGTTCTTTAATCTCATATATACTTCCATCTATAAATTCAATATAATCAATATTATATTTTTCAATGCCAACCTTATAAGAATTAAATTCTAGTACTATCATATTATCAATTTTATTAAATGGCCAAATTTCATTATTTACAATTACTTGTTTTACTTCCTTATCATATGATAACAAAATATTATATAAATATTTATCATAAAGATTTTGAACTATATGCGATTCTATCCAGTTTAAATCCATTTGTTTATAATAATTATCTTCAACATAAATAATATAATCCTTTTTAATATTATTAACCTCATGGGTAATTTTATTTTCTCCTATAAGATTCAATATTTCTCCATTATAAACCTTTTTATCATTTAAATATAAATTATCACTAAATTCTAATTTATATCCTTTTTGATAAATTCCTCCATTAATAATATTTAGATATGGTTTAATAATATATGGAGTAGAAATTCTAAGAAAACTACCATTAGCTTTTTTAGCATAGTAAAAAGCTTTAAAAATACCTGATTTATTTAAAGTAATTTTAGAATTTTTTTCATAATCATAATTAAAAACTAATGGCTCAAAATATGAAGATACTGAAAAATGATTAGTATCTAAATATGTACTATCTTTATAATACACTATCTTCTCATTTACAAAATTTATATAATACATTGAAACTTCATATTTAATTATTTTTTGATTTTCTGTACAGAATAATTCTAATATACCACTATTTATAAAAGTATAATTCAAACAATCAATATCATCACTAATTTTAAAAGTATGAACAAACTCATTGGTAAAACTACCGTAATATAAACTATGATTAGTCACATATACATATATCTTCTCATTTTTTATATTATAACTATTAACAAGAAAAATATTAGATATATCCTGATTATTTGAAATTAGATAACGCTCTTTAATCTGTAAATCATCATTAAGAGTATACTGGTAATAATTTTGATTGTTACTTTCAATTATAAAATAGATTTCTTGATTATCAACGATTATACTTTTAAATCTTTCTAATTCTGTATGCTCATTTATATAAAAACTTTTTTTGATTGTATAATTATTATCTATTTTTATAATAAATGGTTTTATATCCATACTATTACCAACATTTAAAAATGGACTATTATGACTAATTCCATTTTTTAATCCAAATAAATATATATAATCATTTATGAAATAAATTTTACAAAATTCTTCATATTGATCACCACCAAAAGTATACATATTATACAATGTTAAATCTAAACTATATCTATAAATAATAGCATCATCATTTAAACAACCAACTAAATATATATAATCATTTTTTATTTTTATATCAGTAATTTTATTATCAAATTTGATTAATTTAGAATCACCCTTTTTTAAGTCTAATTGTTCCAAATAATAACTATTATTAAAATATAACAAATATAAGTAATCTACTCTTTCACAAAATGCAATAAGTTTTCCTTTTTGCTTTAGATTATATTTTAAATAATAAAAATCATCATTGGCAGTATATACATCGTCATCTAAAATATCAATACTATTAATATCTTCTAAAAAAACTTCCCTTTTAACTTCTTCATAAAACTCTACTTCTTGACTTGTCTTATCAGCTTTAACTGGTATTGCTAAATTAAGATAACAACATAATAATATAAAACTTATAAAACCTATTTTTCTCATCTT
>ERZ1673730.1501-NODE-1501-length-16490-cov-6.901612_pt1 | contig 16490 bp, 19 predicted proteins | sample MGYA00580200_ERZ1673730 | MGnify/ENA primary metagenome ERZ1673730 (study PRJEB41218, sample SAMN15661761) | gut metagenome | host: Homo sapiens | place: Canada: London | collected 2015-08-20/2019-03-30 | study: EMG produced TPA metagenomics assembly of...
TCGGCCGCCGGCTCCGGCTGCGCCGGAGCGCCCTGCGGGCGCCATTCCCCCATCTTCCAACTTTCCAAGGAGGAACACACCATGATCAAGATCACCCCCGATTTCCCTTGTATCCACTGTGGTGCCTGCGCCAAAGCCTGCAGCCACGGTGTGATCAAAATGGTGCCGAACGAGGAGGGAAAGCTTATCCCCAGGGTTTCCTTCTCTTCCTGCCGGTACTGCCGCGCCTGCCGCTGGGCCTGCCCCGTCATCCCGCGGGAAGAAGTCTGATCCTCCTATAAAAATTTTTCCGGAAAATATGTCACACTTTTCCCGGATAGATCGTTTATAAAGGGTGAAGGCCATAAACGAAAAACCGGAGGAGGATTACCCGCATGAAGAAAAGAACATGGCTCCTGCTGCTTGCCCTCGCCCTTTTGCTGATGGCGGGCTGCAGCAGCGAAAAAACAATGGGCGGCACCATCACCGAATACCTGCGCGGCGATACCGAGGTCAATGCTTTCCTGATGGAACAGGACGGCAAAACCATCGGCGTGCGGCTCACTGGGGAAACCGGCATCTACCCCGCCCTCGTTGATATCACCGATGAAGCCCTGCGGAATGCCGAATACCCCCACATGGAAGTCACCGTTACAGGAGAAAAAGCCGAAGAAAAGCTCACCGCTGCGGATGGCACCGAAGTGCCCACCTATACCGCCTCGGTCATTATCATCAATAGCATCCCCTACGGCGAGCCGCTGACCCTTGAGGACGGCACCACGGTACAGGTACGGCTGAACAGAGAGGGCCTGGCCTACTACGCACCGGATGGCATGATGCTGCTTCAGATCCACAATCAGATCCCCGATGATATCTTTGTCGATCGGGTGGATTTTGATGTGTTCCCCAAGGAAGCGCAGCAAAAGGTCATCGACCACTATGAGGAACTGGGCTTCTTCTACGATACCGCGTACCAGGTGGAGCGCGCCTGGGCCGAATACAATGAACTGGGCTGCCCCAAGGATTTCCGTGCCTATGTGGCGCGCCAGTCCACCGCCACCAGCTATTACAATGACCGCGTGATCTTTTACTGCACCAATGTGATCCTTTCCCGCAATACCCGCCGCAACTACGAAAAATACTACAATGCCGTCTATGACCGCAAAACCGGCGAGCAGGTATCCTTTTGGAGCCTGTTCAAGCCCGATGAAAACTACATGCGCCAGTGGCTGCTGGTCCAGCTGGAGCCGCTGGACGCCGACCGGCGCAACCAGCTGGCGGAGGTCCTGTCCCCGGAATGGCTCTCCCTTGGGTACAACGGTCTCTACACTTTCATCCCGTGGGATGTCCTGCCGGGGGGTGATGGCCCCTACCAATGTACCCATTTCTATGCGGATGAGGAGCTTACCTCTCTCCTCCAGGACTGGGTGTTTCCGCTGAAGGACCCCCACGGCGTTTCCCCGGATGTTCCTGCACCAACCACATAAATAAAAATTCCCCGGATACTGCGGTATCCGGGGTCTTGTTCATTAGGGGGAAATCCGCCCAAAGCAAAGCTCCCCGCCGGGCGGCAGGGAGCCATAGTACGGTCTTTCAGCGGAACATTATTCCTCTTCGTCCTCTGCGGGAGCGGTATAGCTGCCGGTCACAGTGGTCTGGCCATTCAGCACGCCGCCCTCTTCCACGGTCAGCTTGGCAACCTCTACATCACTATTGATAACGCCGGTCGCAGTCACTACCAGCTTACCAACATTTACGCTGTCACCGGTGATATTGCCCAGCAGCACCAGGTGGTCAGCGGTCACATTGCCCTCTACCGAGCCAGTCTTGCTGATATACACATAGCTGGTGGAATTGATATCACCAATGAGCTTACCATTGATGCAGATGGGCGAAGCACCCTCGATATTACCGGTAACGGCGTTGCGCGCACCGATGATGGTCTCGAACTTGCTCATGTCCTCTGTTTTTTTGCTGTGGTTATCCAGCAGGTCGATCTCCGGAAAATCATCTTCGCGTTCGCCAAAAAGCATCATTTGTCATTACCTCCATTGTTTGTTCCTTGTGCTGGATAAACAGCACAGCTGCTATAAACCTATGCATAATATATGGGACGATTATATGGAATTGGCACAAGATCTGTGAAAAAGCCCCGCCAATTTCTGTTTATTGTCCACCCCACTGTTGTCACATTTGCATTTTAGCACTCCCTCCCGCAAATCGACACAAAAGGTGTGAATTGCTGTTTTCGGGGTGCAAAATGCACTGCCCCCACAAAAAGCATCTCGGCTTTAACGGGATATTTGTATTCCACCTACCTTCGCTTAACAAGAGCACATACGGGTTTTGCGGGTATAAATACCGCCCGACATTGCGCGTCGCGTTGACAGGCGCCAGCCTGCCTACCGCTCCGCGCTTCCTCTGGCGCCATTTCTCCCGCGCAAAAACTCCGTAGGACTTTTCGGCGGGGGAAAACCGGATGATGACAAGGAAGAGGACGCCGGCATACTGGCGTATGTCAAGGACGATGACGCTGTCAGCGCCGATTTTCACTGCCGAAAAGCGTGTGTGTCCTTGTTAAACGAAGGTATGGTAAGAATAGACCACCAGCCTAAAGCGGACCTAAAGTCCCATCCCCTAAAAAGGCAAAAAAATGCCCCGCCATGCCGTTGCGCCGCTAATAAAACCCCGTCTTATGCGACAAGGTGGGTAGCCTCCCGGGCTTTCACGCTCCCTTCTTCCACCCTACGGATGGGAGGTCTGCAATCCGGCCAAACGGAGATCCGGCTCCCGAAAGAAAAGTGTTGGATCATATCATACGGCGCTGACGCACACAGCAGGGTGTTGCCAGCAGTTATTCACTTATAGCTTATGTCGATGCAGCGGGGATTATTCCTCCTCGTCCTCATCCAGGAATTCATACTCCTCGCTCAGCTTATCCCGGAAGATCTCGGCCACACGGTCCAGCTCATCCTCATCCAGAATGGCATCCAGATAGGCCTCGCCGTCCTCATCCAGCTCCTCGCTCACCTTCAGGAATACCAGCTCCGCGGCATCCATCAGCGCTTCCTCCGGGTCCTCAATGATCGGCTCCAGGGCCATGTACTCGGTACCGTCCATTTCGGCACAGGCCACGATCTTGTATTCACTCTGGTTGCCTTCCTCGTCCATCAGCGAGATAATATCCTCGCCCCAGTTTTCGTTTTCCATTATGCGTTCCTCCTTTTGGTTTCTCTACTCTTATATTATGCGAAAACTATCCCAAAGTCAACCGATACTTGTATTCTACCCCGCAAATGCGGTATAATGGGGCAAAAGAAACCGGGCCTGTGCCAAACCCGCCGGCGGCGGGACGCCCGCAGGGCAAGCCGCCTTACGGCGGCTTCGGTGGCCTTCGGCCGCCGGCTCCGGCTGCGCCGGAGCGCCCTGCGGGCGCCTGCCGCCTTCTCCGCACCGGCCCCACAGAAAGGAAATCAAAATCATGGTTCTAAAGCAGTTTACCCAGTGCGAAGGCCCCCGCGCCATCATGCACACCAACATGGGCGATATCACCATCCAGCTTTACCCGGAGGTTGCCCCCAAAACCGTCGAGAACTTCGTAACCCTGGCCAAAAAGGGCTATTATAATGGCCTCATCTTCCACCGCGTCATCAAGGATTTCATGATCCAGGGCGGTGACCCCACCGGCACCGGTGCGGGCGGTGAGAGCATCTACGGCGCTAAGTTCGAGGATGAGTGCAGCCAGGAGCTGCACAATTTCCGCGGCGCGCTAAGCATGGCCAATGCCGGACCCAATACCAACGGCAGCCAGTTCTTTATCGTGCAGAACAGTCAGGCCCCCACCCAGGACATCGATGCCCTGGCAGTGCAGGTGGCCTGCTATGAGCTGCTGAACGACGCCAAGCGCCGGGTGCAGATAATGCAGGAGGCCCTGGAGGATGCCCCCAAGATCCAGGCCTACATTGATGAGGTGAACACCAAGCTCAACGATTACCAGTCCCAGGGCCTGCCGGAGGATGTAAAGGAATATGCCACCGAGATCGCCAAAAAATACGCCGAGGTAGGCGGCACCTTCCACCTGGATTTTGCCCATACCGTATTCGGTCAGGTCATCGATGGCATGAAGGTCGTGGATGATATCGCCAATGTGCGCACCGCCCGCGCCGACCGTCCCCTGCACGATGTCACCATTGATTCCATCGATATCGTGGAATGATCCCTCAATAAAAATTTCGCGTCCGGCAAAATGCACCTGCCGGGCGCGTTTTTTATTGTTCAAACAGGCTGCGCATCCACCAGAAAAGCACCAGCAGTATGATCGTTAAAATTAAATAATCCACTCTTTCCACTCCTTTCCTTCCTCTAAAAATACATCATATGATGTATTTTGTCAACAACATATGTTGTATTTGTGTATCATGTCCTCATAGGAAAGGAGGGCGGCGCCATGGCATATTATCCACGCTTGCGCGACCTGCGGGAGGATGCGGACCTGACGCAGGACGAACTGGTAAAGCAGCTGGGCATGCACAAAACCACCTACACCAACTACGAGCAGGGCAAACGGGAACCGCCCTTTGAACTCATCATTCGACTGGCAAAGCTCTACGGCGTTTCCATCGATTATATCGCCGGCTTAGCGCCCAGGCCTATGCCCCTCCCTCCGCAAAAATAAAAATTTCGCATTTTATATCCCCCGCCGGAGATAATAGCAAATGCTATTTTCTTAGCGGGGGGTATTTTTATGCGCAAAAAATGGTGGGGACTCCTCGGCGGCTTCGGCGCTGGGGTCATCAATGGACTGCTGGGTGCGGGCGGCGGCATGGTGGTGGTCCCATTGCTTTCGGCCCTGGGGGTGCGCGGCAAAAAAAGCCACGCCACTGCTCTGATGGTCATTGTCCCGCTTTCGCTGGTCAGCGCCGTTCTGTATCTTGTGCAGGGCCGTGTCACCGTGATGGATGCCCTGCCCTGGCTGCCGGGCAGCCTGTTAGGGGCCTACCTTGGCAGCCGCCTGATGCCGAAAATCTCCACCGGCTGGCTTAAACTCGTTTTTGGTGGGCTGATGCTGTGGGGAGGGATCCGCCTGCTATGAGTTGGTTCTGGATCGCCATTGCTTCTGTCCTCAGCGGCACGCTGGGCGCTATGGGCCTGGGTGGGGGCGGTATCCTGCTGCTGGTGCTGGTATGGGCCGGCTGGCCGCAGATGACCGCGCAGGGCATCAACCTGCTGATGATCCTCCCCGTTGGGCTGCTGGGCCTTTACTTCCACCGTAAAAACGGTCTGACCGATGGCAAAGCCGCCTGGCCTCTCCTGCTGGGCGGCCTGCCCGGCGTGCTGCTGGGGGTGCTGCTGGGCACCCGCCTGGGCGAAAATACCCTGCGCGCTTGCTTCGGGGTACTCATCCTGCTGCTGGCCGCGCGGGAACTATGGCTGGGTGTGCAGGCCATCCGCCGGGATGGCTGGCGATTCCGTGCCCCGGAGGACCGCGAAAAATCCGGGTAGGTGCGCCCGCGGGCCGCAGGCCAAGCCGTCCTCCGGACGGCTTCTGTGGGCTCCGCCCACAGCGGCGATGCTCCGCTTCGCGGGGCCGGCGGCCCGCCCTGCCCTCCCGCCATGCATAATCCGCCCCCGGATGGTGAACAATAGCATTGACTCATTCAGTCGCACTACCACTTTGTGAAAAGGATGGTTGAATATGAACCAAAATCACCGGATCTGGTCCTTTATAAAAGCCAAGGGCTTTTACATCGCGTTGGCGCTGTGTATCACCGGGGCGGGCACCGCCGCCTGGCTCACCGCGCAGAATACCATCAGCGGCATCCGTGAACAGCAACAAAAGCCCCCCGCTGTCACCGAACAGGGGGAAGGCAACCAGTGGGATTATGAGGATATCCTGCAGCAGCAAACCGGCGGCGAAGCCAATACGCCCAAGCCCTCTCTACCCACTTCTCCCTCTACCGCACCGGAGAACCCCTCTCCCACACAGTCCGCCGCGGCCGATGCCCCCCAGCCGCCCGCAAAATCTGAGCCCGCGGCGCCGCTGTGCTTCTGCCTGCCGGTGCAGGGCGCTAAGACCATCGCCCCCTTCAGCGGTGGAGAGCTGGTCAAAAACCACACCCTAAATGTCTGGCGCACCCACGATGGCATAGACCTGGCTGCGGAAAAAGGCACCGTCGTCACCGCCGCTGAGGCCGGCACCGTCTCCGCCGTGACCATGGACCCCATGTGGGGCGGCACTGTCGCAGTGGATCACACCGATGGCACCCAAACCATCTATTGCGGCATTGCGCCGGAAAAAGCCCTAAAGGCCGGGGATCGTGTCACCGCCGGGCAGATGCTGGGCAGCGTAGATACCGTCACCGCCGAGGTGGCTATGGAAAGTCACCTGCACTTCGCCGCCAAAAAGGACGGCAAATTCATCGACCCGCTCTCATTGCCGGGCCTGGAATAAAAGCAAAGCCCCGACAGGTTCTCCCTGCCGGGACTTCTGTTTGGTTCTCTGTTAAAAGACAAGCTGCACCAGCAGCATATAGCATATCGTCCCGCCCGCGATGGAAAGTAGCATCTGCCGCTTCCACAGGTGCAGCCCCACGGTAACGGCAATGCCGATCAGCTCCGGCAGGCCGTGGCTCCCGCTCAGCAGGGATACATTGCGCAGGCAGTAGATCACCAGCATGGCAAAGATCGCACCGGGCAGTAGCTCTCCAAGATAGTGAATATACTGGGGAGTAGGTTTGCGGGCATTGAAAACCGCAAAGGGCAAAAAACGAGTGAGCAGGGTGGCCAGTACGCACATCCCCACGGTGATGATTTGTTGAGCCAGGGTCATGGTGCGGTCACCCCTCTTTCCTTTTCCAGCGGACGGCGCAGTGCCGTCAATGCCGCCAGAATGCAGATCATTGTAGGGACCAAGAAGTTATCCGCCCCAAAGAGCAGCAGGCACCCCACACTGGCCGCCAGGCCGATCCATTCGCTGGCATGGTGCTTTTCCTTCAGCCACTGCTCCAGAAAGATAACTACAAACATCGCCGTCATCACAAAATCCAGCCCCTCGGTATTGAAATGGATGAAGCTGCCCAGCACGCCGCCCAATGTGGCGCTGGCCACCCAGTAGAATTGGTTGAGCAGCGTGACGAAGAAATAGAACCACCCCCGGTCGATCCCCTCCGGGATCTCGGCGGAGCAATTGATGCTGAAGGTCTCATCGCACATGCCATAGATGAGGTAGGGCTTTTTCCAGCCCAGTCCCTTAAATTTATCCAGCATGGCAATGCCGTAAAAAAGGTGCCGCGCCTGGATCATCAGCGCCATCAGGAAACACTGCACCGGCGCGTAGGGCGCCAGCAGCATGCTCACCGCCACAAATTCCAGGCTCCCGCCAAAGATAGTTAGGCTCATCAGCAGCGGATACCAAAAGCTGAAGCCGGAAACATTCATATAGATGCCATAGGTCATCCCCAAAAACCAAAATCCCGCAAAGATGGGAATGGTATAGGGAAAAGCGCATTTCAGCGCCGCACGGATCCTCCCACCTCCAGCCGCCGCGCCGGTAGGGGGATTGGTAACAGGGTGTTGTGCCATAGAATCAAATCCTTGTTGGAATTATGCCGGAAATATAAAATATGCTTATTGGCCGGCTGGTTCCTGTTATATTATACAGCCGCGCCTTTGCAGGAAAAATTTTCCTTATTCCATAAAAATGAAAAGACGCTATGCGGCTGGCAAAAGCAGCGCATAGCGTTTTCCTCTTTACCAGGCGTTGATCAAATCAAGCCTCGGAGATGGCGCCAACGGGGCAGGTAGCGGCGCAGGAACCGCAATCAATGCAGGAACCCTCGTCGATCTCGCAAACACCGCCGGCATCCTTGATGGCACCGACGGGGCAAGCACCCATGCAGGCGCCGCAGCCGATGCAGGCATCGCCAATTTTGAAAGCCATAGTTATGTACCTCCTGATCAGGTTCGTTGCCATCCTCCTTTGGGCAGCCCAACGCCGCCAAAGGAATGGCAAGTACAGGCCAGTTACCCAGCCTGTTTAGGGGTATTATAGCATACTCTCCCCAAAAATCAATACCCTTTTCCCCACCCTGTTATGCAAAGTACGCAGCACAGTAAACCAGCTTGCCAAATGAAGAACAAATGTTTCACATGAAACATTTTTGCGGAGAGGGATCCCTTCCAGGGAAGGGCCAGGGGTCGTCCGCGAAAGGGGCAAGACGGCCCGCAGGGCGCTCCGGCTCCGCCGGAGCTGGCGGCCGGAGGCCGCCAAACCCGTCCGGAGGACGGGTTGCCCTGCGGGCCGTACCCTGCGGTTTGTACAGACTGGCGGCGGTTACAGCTGGGCGGGCTGCTTGACCCCGCGCATGGTAAGGGAAATGCGGCCGCGCTTTTGGTCTACCTCCAGCACCTTTACCCGGACAATGTCCCCCACTTTCAGCACCTCGCTGGGGTGCTTTACATATTTTTCGCCCAACTGGCTGATGTGTACCAGGCCATCCTCATGCACACCGATATCCACAAAGGCGCCGAAATCCACCACATTGCGGACGGTGCCGGTCAGTTCCATTTCGGGCTTCAGGTCCTTCATCTCCAGTACATCGCTGCGCAGCACCGTGGGCGGCAGCGATTCACGGGGGTCACGGCCCGGCTTTTGCAGCTCGGCTATGATATCCTGAATGGTGGGTTCGCCGGCGGAAAGCTGCGCCGCCAGTGCTTTATAGCCCGTCTTTTCCGCCATGGTCGGCAGCTCCCGCAGCTTTTCGGTGCCGATCTCCGCCATGGTGCAGCCGCAAAGAGAAAGCAGCTTTTCGGCAATCGGATAGCTTTCGGGGTGGACCGCAGTAGCGTCCAGCGGGTTTTTACCACCGGAGATACGCAAAAAACCCGCACATTGCTCATACGCCTTTTTGCCGAGCTTCGGTACCTTGAGAAGCTGCGGACGCGCAGTAAAGCCGCCGTTTTCTTCCCGGTAGGCCACAATGTTTTTGGCGATGGCAGCATTGATGCCGGCAATGTGCCCCAGCAGCGAGGGGGACGCGGTATTGAGGTCCACCCCAACCGAGTTGACGCAGCTTTCCACCACGCCGGCCAGGGCGGCATCCAGCCGGGCGGGGGGCATATCGTGCTGGTACTGCCCAATGCCGATGGCCTTGGGATCGATCTTCACCAGCTCTGCCAGCGGGTCCTGCAAGCGGCGGGCGATGGAAACGGCGCTGCGCAGGTTGACATCGTATTCCGGGAATTCCTCGCTGGCCAGCTTGGAGGCGGAATAGACCGAGGCGCCTGCTTCGCTGACAATGGCATACTGCACCGGCAGGCCGCTTTCCGCAATGAGTTCCGCCACAATCTTTTCTGATTCCCGGCTGGCGGTGCCATTACCAATGGAAATGACGGTAACTTTATGCTTCTTCAGCAGGTCGGTCACCTTCCGCTTGGTTTCAGCGATTTTATTAAAAGGCTGGGTGGGGTAGACAACGGCGGTATCCAGCACACGGCCGGTGGCATCCACCACCGCCAGCTTGCAGCCGTTGCGATAGCCGGGGTCCCAGCCCAGCACCACCTGACCGGTGAGGGGCGGCTGCATCAGCAGGTGGTGCAGATTTTCGGCAAAGACCCGGATGGCCTGCTCGCTGGCATTCTCGAACAGCTCCCGGAAGGTTTCATTTTCCATGCTGGGGGCAATGAGGCGCTTCCAGCTATCGGCGGCAGCTTCCATCACGGCGCGGCTGCAGGCATTATTGGCGATCACCGTTTTGCGGCGGATGGCCTCCAGGGCTTTTTCCTCCTCCAGCACAATGGCAGTCTTAAGGAAGCCCTCCTTTTCGCCGCGGTTGATGGCCAACACCCGGTGCGGGGCGATGCGGCCCACCGGCTCCTTGAAGTCGTAATACATCTTATAGGTGGTGTTCTCGGTGCTATCGCCGGTGGCGGTAACCACGGCCGCCCGGTGGATCAAAAGGCGCAGCGCCTTGCGGATCTCGCCGTCATCGGAAATATCCTCCGCGATGATATCCATAGCGCCGGAGAGAGCATCCTCGGCGGTCTCCACGCCCTTTTCCGGGTTCACATACTCTGCGGCCATGCTAAGCGGCTCCCGCAGGGTATTCTGCACCCGGATGGCCGCCGCCAGCGGTTCCAAGCCCTTTTCCCGGGCAATGCTGCCGCGGGTGCGGCGCTTGGGCTTATAGGGACGGTAGAGGTCCTCCACCTCCGCCAGAGTGGCCGCAGCCTGAATGGCGGTCTCCAGCTCCGGGGTAAGCTTTTCCTGCTCGGTGATGGAGCGAATGACCTCCTCCCGGCGTTTTTGCAGGTTGCGCAGGTATTCCAGCCGGTCGCTGAGGTCGCGCAGGGCGGCATCATCCAGGCTGTCGGTCATCTCCTTGCGATAGCGGGCAATGAAGGGGATGGTGTTGCCTTCATCCAAAAGGCGCACGGCGGCTTCCACCTGTGCTGGGCGGAGCTTTAATTCCTGCGAGAGCTGCTGTATGAGTTCCATCGTTTTTCCTCTCCTTCGGGGCAAAATTACTTTTCTATTATAGCCTATCCGGGAGCAGGGAGCAACCGGAGAAACGGTACAGCAGCGTTTGAATATTCATTTTTATTTGAATAATTATACACAGTATAATCGCAAAATTGTTTGTTATCACTAATATTTAGTCGTAATTTTAGGCGGTTATCTCTGTTTTAATGCTTTACTTTTGCGAAATGTGATGTATAATAATTCATGTAATCACCACCCGGCCGGAGAGGACCCCGCCGGGACCGGAACGAAAGATATTTTATGAAAAAGATAAAAGGAGATTCTACCATGAAAAAACTGCTTGCTGTAATGCTGGCCGCCATGATGCTGCTGGCGATGGTTGCCTGTGGCAACAACAATAGCGAACCTACCCCTGAGCCTACCCCCACCCCTGACGAGACCAAGACCCTGTATATGGCCACCGAGGGCACCTTCCCTCCCTATGAATATTACGATGGCGATAAGCTGGTCGGTATTGATGTGGAAGTGGCCGGTGCCATTGCCGAAAAGCTGGGCATGAAGCTGGAGGTCGTTGATATCGCGTTTGATTCCATCGTAAGCGGCGTACAGGCCGGCAAGTATGATATGGGTATGGCCGGTATGACCGTCAATGAGGAGCGGTTGGAGCAGGTCAACTTCTCCGACAGCTATTCCACCGGCATTCAGGTCGTTATCGTCAAAGAGGGCGGCAAGGTACAGTCCCTGGACGATATGGGCGCTGAGGGCGTCATCATCGGCACCCAGAGCGGTACCACCGGCTTTACGTATGCCTCCGGTGACTTCGGCGACGAAAAGGTAAAGGGTTTCACCAAGACCACCGACGCCGTTGCCGCACTGATCAACGGTCAGGTAGACTGCGTGATGCTGGATAACGAGCCTGCCAAGGCGCTGGTTGCCGCCAATGCCGATGCCGGTCTTTCCATTCTGGATACTGCCTACACCGTTGAGGACTATGCCATCGCCATCAACAAGGACAACAATGACCTGCTGACCAAGGTGAACACCGCACTGGCCGAGCTGAAAGCTGATGGCACCCTGCAGGGCATTATTGACAAGTACATCAAGTAAAATCGTTTCCTCATTACCCATGCAGCGGGACGGAGCCACACTGGCTTCGCCCCGTGCTGCTATCTTATCACGATAGAAAAGAGGGGAACCATTGAGTAATTTCCTGCTGTGGTGGGAGCAGCTGAAGGCTGACTTTATCACCTGCTTTGTTACCAAGGAACGCTGGCGCTACATTACCCGCGGCCTGGGGAACACCCTGAAGATCGCGCTGGTGGCTGTACTGATCGGTATTGCCATCGGCTCCATTGTGGCCATTGTGCGCAGCGCCCACGATAAAAATATCCACGAGATGCGCCCGGGCCTGGGTCGCACCCTGCTGAAGATCGCCAACGCCATCTGCAAGGTATATTTGACCGTTATCCGCGGCACGCCTGTGATGATCCAGCTGCTCATCATGTTCTTTGTCATCTTTACCTCGGCGCGGAACGGCGTGCCGGTGGCTATGCTGTGCTTCGGCATCAATTCCGGCGCGTATGTGGCCGAAATTATCCGGGCCGGTATTATGTCGGTGGATAACGGGCAGAGTGAGGCGGGGCGCAGCCTGGGGCTTAACTTTGTGCAGACCATGTGGTATATCGTCATTCCGCAGGCGCTGAAAAATACCCTGCCGGCTTTGGCCAATGAGTTCATTGTGCTGCTGAAGGAAACCTCCGTAGCCTGCTATGTGGCCGTCAACGATCTGACGCGTGGCGGCGAGATCATCCGTGGTGCCACCTACCAGCAGCTGCTGCCGCTTTTGGCTGTGGCCATCATCTACCTGCTGCTGGTCATGTTCTTTAGCTGGCTGGTAGGCAAACTGGAAAGGAGGCTGCGCAGCAGTGACCACTAAACCGATCATTGAGGTAAAGGACCTGAAAAAATCCTTTGGCACATTGCAGGTGCTCAAGGGCATCAATACCGAGGTGCAAAAGGGCGAGGTCGTCGTTGTCATCGGGCCCTCCGGCAGCGGTAAGTCCACCTTCCTGCGGTGCCTGAACCTGCTGGAGACCCCCACGGCCGGTTCTATCTATGTGGATGGGGCGGAGATCACCGACCCCAAGTGCGATATCAACCTGCACCGGCAGAAGATGGGCATGGTGTTCCAGCACTTTAACCTGTTCAATAATATGACCATCCTGCGCAACATGACGCTGGCCCCCATGACCCTGCTGAAAAAAAGCAAGGAGGACGCTGAGGCGCGGGCACTGGCCCTGCTGCGGCGCGTAGGGCTGGAGGATAAGGCAAACGCCTATCCCAGCCAGCTTTCCGGCGGGCAGAAGCAGCGGATCGCCATTGTGCGGGCGCTGTGCATAGACCCCGAGGTCATGCTCTTTGATGAGCCGACCAGCGCGCTGGACCCCGAAATGGTAGGCGAGGTGCTGGATGTTATGAAGGAGCTGGCGCAGGACGGTATGACCATGGTGGTAGTGACCCACGAGATGGGCTTTGCCCGCGAAGTAGGCAGCCGGGTGCTGTTTATGGATGAGGGTGTCATCATGGAGGAGAACGAGCCGCATGAGTTCTTTGCTAACCCCAAATGCGAGCGGCTGCAAAGCTTCCTGGCAAAGGTGCTGTAAAACAGAAAGATTCCCCCACAGGCCATACGGTCTGCGGGGGATATTTTTTATTCCAGAATATTGCGGGCGACATAAACGCCGCTGGCGGAAGCGTGAGAAAGCGAATGGGTGATGCCGCTGCCATCGCCAATGATGTAAAGGCCGGGATGCTGGTTGGATTCCAGTTTTTTATTCACCTCAACCTCCATATTGTAGAACTTGACCTCCACGCCGTACAGCAGGGTGTCCTCATTAGCGGTGCCGGGGGCGATCTTATCCAATGCGTAGATCATTTCCACGATGTCATCCAGGATGCGTTTGGGCAGCACCAGGCTCAGGTCGCCGGGGGTGGCATTCAGGGTGGGGGTAATGAAGGCGTCCTCCATGCGCTCCGGGGTGGAGCGGCGGCCGCGGATCAGATCGCCAAAGCGCTGAATGATGACTCCGCCGCCCAGCATATTACTCAGCCGCGCGACGCTCTCGCCATAGCCGTTGGAGTCCTTGAAAGGCTCCGAGAAGTGCTGCGCCACCAGCAGGGCGAAATTGGTGTTTTCGGTTTGGCGAGAGGGGTCCTCGTAGCTGTGGCCATTGACGGTGATGATGCCGTTGGTGTTTTCATTTACCACGGCGCCCTTGGGATTCATGCAGAAGGTACGCACCTTATCGCCGTACTTTTCGGTGCGGTAGACGATCTTGCTTTCATACAGCTCATCGGTAAGGTGGGCAAAGACCGCCGCGGGCAGCTCCACCCGCACGCCCAGATCCACGCGGTTGGAGTGGGTGGGGATATTGAGCTCCCGGCAGACGGCTTCCATCCACTTGCTGCCGCTGCGACCTACCGAGATGACGCACTTTTGGCAGGTATAATCGCCCGCCGCTGTGGAAACACGGTAGCCATCATCCACCGCCGCAACTGCGGTGACGGGGGTATCAAAGAAGAAAGTGACTTTATCCTTTAGTTCCTCGTAGATATTCTGCAGCACCTTGTAGTTGATATCGGTGCCGAGGTGGCGTACCGAGGCATCCAGGAGATGCAGGTCGTTCTGGATGCAGACGGTCTTAAAGCGGGTACCAGCGGTGGAATAGAGCTTTGTCCCTTCGCCGCCATGGGCCAGGTTGATCTCATCAACATAGCGCATCAGCTCCAGCGCCTGCTTTTTGCCGATGTACTCATACAGCGTGCCGCCAAAGTCATTGGTGATATTGTACTTGCCATCGGAGAAAGCACCCGCCCCACCGAAACCGCTCATGATGGAGCAGGTGGGACAGCCAATGCAGGTTTTTATTTTATCGCCATCGATGGGACAGCGACGGCGGCTGAGGGGATGTCCGGATTCGAATACCGCGACCCGCAGGGCGGGAGCCCGGTGGGTCAGCTCGTAAGCGGAAAAGATGCCTCCAGGGCCAGCGCCAATGATAATGACATCGTAATTCATAGTACGACCTCCACAAAAAAGAACAGTTGACCGCTGCGCAGCCAACCCTATCATCCAAGATAATTTATTTATAACACAGGTGCAGGAATTTTGCAATGACATCGGCAGAGAAAAAACGCCTCTCCGACGAGAAAAACCGTGCTCATTGCCCAACTGCTCCCCCATAAACGGCACAGCCGCCCGCCCTATGCGGGCAGACGGCTGGGTATATGCTTTCTGCGGGCTTTTCCGCCGCAGCAGGGGAAGATGCTTGTTAAACGGGAAAGTCCGCGCCAAGCGGCAAATTTAACGGCCCAGCGCCTTTTTGACATATTCCCGCAGGATGCTGTCATCCAAGAAAGGAAGGAGCTCGGTGATGCTCTCTCCGCGGGCCAGCTTTTCCTTGGTGATGGCCCCCAGTGCCTTATCACCCAAAAAGGGCAGCATGGCCGTAACATCCTCACCGCGGAGCACTTTGGCAAGAGCCACCTCGCCCAGCTTTTCCTCCCCGGCAAAGGGGAGGAGTTCCCCGATGGAGCGGCCGTTTTTGGCACGGAGTTCCGCCAGCCTGCCCACCGCTTCTTCGCTCATGAAAGGGGCAAGTGCCACGGTATCCTTACCGTTCTGCTCCAGCAGCAACGCCAGTTCATCCACCTTTTCTTCTGCCATAAAGGGGACCAGGCCTGTAACATCGCCACCCTCCTGCGCCAGCTGTGTGGCCAGCTCGCCCACGGTTTCCTCGTCCAGGAATGGCACCAGTGTCAGCAGGCTCTCTCTGTCTTCCCTAACCTCCCCGGCCAGCTTTTCTACCTGACTGGGGCGCAGCACCTCGGCAGCCTCTTTCAGTTCCTCCCTGGTGTAATCGGCAGGCTGTACCGGCTCTCCGGCTGTTACCTTTTCCACCACGGGGTTGCCGCTGCCCAGGATCTCATCCACCGTGACGCCAAAAATTTCGGCCAACTCCGGCAGCTTGGCGATATCCGGCATGGAATTGCCCCGCTCCCAGTTGGAGACCGCCTGATAGCTGATGCCCAGTCGGTCGGCGATCTCGAACTGGGTCATATCCCTTTTCTTGCGCAGCTCCGCTATTCTTTTTCCGATTTTTACGGTATCAAACATATTGTACCGCTCCTTCCCGCCGGTCGCTTCCGGCATCATCAGCATAGCAAATCGCACACCAATAAACCAGCAACCGGTGCTTGAGTCCGGATATTCAACCCGCGCTTGAGCCCCATGTAATAGCCCGTTAACTGCCAGCACTGCACTTTTCGGCATCAATGGCAAGAACCACCATCAGAGCGGAAAGGGCGTCCTGCGGGTTCACCACGTCAATGACATAGGTGTCCGTCCAATTCAAAAGCTCCTTGCTGATGGTCGCTGCTGTTCTGCCGCTGCCGTCTACAATGGAATAATCCCAGCCCAACCAGTTGCCCTCCACATGCCAGCCGTTGCAATCGAGATTGTACCGGTGCCGGAACAGAGAAAATTCCTTTTTGAGGCTGCCGATCTGCGTTGCGCCGCGGTAGAGGTCGAACTTCGGCGGCAGGGTAAAAACGCGCTGCTTGACCATGCCCAGCTCGCTGCCGGTCGGGTCAAATATTTTAAGGCAGTGCCCCCACGAAAGCTGTCCCTTGACAACATACATCGTGCTACCTGCTTCATCATAAATATCGTAGCTGTCGAACCATGAGAAAAAACGCTGCTTAAAAAGTAGTTTCATCTACGCACTCTCCTTTCTACATGTATCATTTTAGCACATTGGCTGAAAAAAGTAAAAGCCCCGAGCGTTATTGCACTCAAGGCTTTGGCTCCCCCTGTCCGGCTTGAACGGACGACCCTGCGGTTAACAGCCGCATGCTCTACCGACTGAGCTAAGGAGGAATATGGGTTTGCGGTCCCCTAAATGGGAACCGCAAATTGTGCCGGCATCAACCTATTTTCCCGGGCCGCTTCCAGCCAAGTATCTTCGGCGCC
>ERZ1673730.1508-NODE-1508-length-16411-cov-5.464906_pt1 | contig 16411 bp, 13 predicted proteins | sample MGYA00580200_ERZ1673730 | MGnify/ENA primary metagenome ERZ1673730 (study PRJEB41218, sample SAMN15661761) | gut metagenome | host: Homo sapiens | place: Canada: London | collected 2015-08-20/2019-03-30 | study: EMG produced TPA metagenomics assembly of...
ATAAAGGTAGAAATATGTCCAAAACAGTATAATTAGAGTTACCGCGGCGGGAAAATAACCAGAGCCACCCCGGGAAAATAACCAGAGCCACCCCGGGAAAATAACCAGAGCCGCAGGAAAAACAGAGCCAGCACGGGAAAAAAACCAAAGCCGTGGGAAATAACCAGAGCCGCCGGAAAAACAGGCCACCCCGGGAAAATAACCAGAGCCACCACGGAAAAATAACCAAAGCCGCCACAGCGAAAAATAACTTGAAGAAAGAAAAAGGAAAACGGAGCCGGAGGCAGAATATTAGAAGTAGAGACTTGTGAAACGGTAGTTTTGGTAGTTTTACGAATGGGTTCGGAGTAGTTACAGCTTGAAGATAAAGGACGTAACCATTGAACATACGAGAAAATCTGGAACAACTGGAAATTGAATATTTAAGTCCCTATGCGGCACACAGCCGCAATTCAAAGGGGAGGCTTCGGGAGGAGGAGCAGTGTGATATCCGTCCGGTCTATCAGCGTGACCGTGACCGGATCCTGCATTCGAAGTCCTTCCGGAGATTGAAGGATAAGACGCAGGTATTTCTGACGCCGGAAGGGGATCACTACCGTACCCGTATGACGCATACCCTTGAGGTATCCCAGAATGCGCGGACGATTGCAAAGGCACTCCGGATGAATGAAGACCTGGTGGAAGCCATTGCTTTGGGACATGATCTTGGACATACCCCGTTTGGACATGCCGGGGAGCGTGCACTGAATGCGGTCTGTCCGTATGGCTTTATCCATAGTGATCAGAGCGTGCGCCTCGTGGACATTCTGGAAAAAGGCGGACAGGGACTGAATTTAACCATGGAAGTGCGGGATGGCATTAAAAACCATCAGACGAAGGGCATGCCGTTTACCTTAGAGGGGCAGATTGTACGTCTGTCAGATAAGATCGCTTATATTCATCATGACATGGATGACGCGATCCGTGCAGGAATCCTGAAAGAAAGTGATGTTCCGAAGGAGATTGGGGATGTCATTGGATATACGACAGGAGAGAGGCTGGATCACTTTATTCATGATATTGTGAGTAACAGCTATGGTAAGGACGTTATTGTGATGTCGGAGCCGGTTGCAGATGCCATGAAAAAGCTTCGGGCATTTATGTTTGAAAGAGTTTATCACAATCCTGAGGCGAAGAGTCAGGAAGGCAAGGCAGAAATGCTGATCCAGACACTTTACAGCTATTACAGGCATCATTTGGAACTGCTTCCCGTGGATCTTATCAGGCTGCTTGATAAGGACGAGCCGGAAGAAAGGATTGTGTGTGATTATATCAGCTCGATGACCGATCGTTTTGCAATTGCCAAGTATGAGGAAATCTATATTCCCAAATCCTGGCCGAATGTGTAGGCAGATGAATCAGATTCCACATAGCCTGACACATTTGCTGTGAAAGGTGTGACAATGTGACTTTACAAAGGTGCGATGATGTATTATCCAGATGAATTAGTCGAAGAGATCCGGATGAAAAACGATATCGTGGATGTCGTTTCCGGCTATGTGAAAATACAAAAAAAGGGAAGCAGCTATTTCGGACTGTGTCCCTTTCATAATGAAAAATCGCCGTCCTTTTCCGTATCGCCCGGCAAGCAGATGTATTACTGCTTTGGCTGCGGGGCAGGGGGAAATGTGTTCAGCTTCGTAATGCAGTATGAGAATTTCACCTTCCCGGAGGCGGTTAAAATGCTCGCAGAGCGGGCAGGCGTGAATCTGCCGGAGGTCGAATATACCGAGGAGATGCGCCGGAAGGAGGATCGGAGAAGCAGGCTTTTAGAGATTAATAAGCTTGCGGCAACGTACTTCTTTTATCAGCTTCGCAGTGAGCGTGGCAAGGCCGGACTGGAATATTTGAAAAAACGTGAGCTTTCGGATGAGACGATCCGCCATTGGGGCCTGGGATTTTCCAATGTGACGAGCAACGATCTTGTGAAGTATCTAAAGAGTAAAGGTTATGATGACCAGATCATTCAGGAAGCGGGACTTGCAAGCTTCGATGAACGGTACGGTCTGCATGATAAATTCTGGAATCGTGTGATGTTTCCGATTCAGGACATCAATCACCGTGTGATCGGTTTTGGAGGACGGGTGATGGGAGATGGAAAGCCCAAGTACTTAAACTCTCCCGAAACACCCATTTTTGATAAGAGCCGTAATCTGTACGGACTCAATTTTGCAAGAACCGCACGGACGAATAATATGATTCTCTGTGAGGGCTATATGGATGTCATTTCCATGCATCAGGCGGGATTTACCCAGGCGGTAGCCTCCCTTGGAACCGCATTTACCGCAGGACAGGCGAACATGTTAAGAAGGTATGCCAGGGAAGTGATCCTTGCATACGACAGTGATGGCGCCGGAGTGAATGCGGCATTGCGGGCAATCGGGATTTTGAAGGAAGTGGAGCTTACCGGTAAGGTCTTAAATCTCGAACCGTATAAGGATCCGGATGAATTCATTAAGAACGAGGGAGCCGAAAAGTTCCAGCAGCGGATTAACGAGGCAGAGAACAGCTTTTTCTTCGAGCTTCGCATCCTGCAAAGAAACTATAACCTGAAGGATCCGGAATCCAAAACGCAGTTCCACCGTGAAATTGCAAAGAAGCTCTGCGAGTTTTCGGAGGATGTGGAACGGGATAACTACATTCAGGCGGTTGCGGACAAGTATCTGATTGGATATGAGAATCTGCGCAAGCTGGTGATGAGTTATGCGTTGAAAACAGGAAATGTACAGCCGGCAGTACGGCCCAAATCCGGCATCCAGCCGAAGAACACACCGGATGAAAACCGGAAGAAGCCGCAGAAGCTGTTTCTGACATGGCTTGTGGAGGAACCGCAGTTATACCCAAGGGTTAAGCAGTATATCTCCGTGGAGGATTTTACGGAGGAGCTGTACCGGAAGGTGGCAGAGAGATTGTTTGAGGATCTTGATAAAGGAGAAATCAATCCGGCAGCGATCGTCAGTCTGTTTAATGACATGGAGGAGCAGCGTGAGGTTGCAGGCGTATTTAATACAAAGCTGCAGGAAATTACAACGAAGCAGGATCGTGAAAAAGCCTTTCACGATATTCTGGTGGCACTTAAGAGAAACAGTTATGAATACTTTTCCAGTCAGCTCGGTGCCGACGTGAATGCACTCAAAAGGGCCATCGAGGGCAAAAAAGCACTGGAAGAACTTGAGAAAACGCATATTTCACTGGATTAAAGCTAATAATGGTAATATTTAGTAACAAGGAAGGATGGAAACACCAATGGATGAAAATGTACAGGCAAAGTTTGAGGAAAAATTAAAGCAGCTTCTTGCTATGGCCAAGAAGAAAAAGAATGTCTTGGAATATCAGGAAATTGTGGATTTTCTGGCTGAACTTGCATTGAATGAGGAACAAATTGAAAAGGTCATCGAGCATCTGGAAAAGAGCGGCATCGATGTGCTTCGAATTACGAATGATGACGATGATGATGTGATTGATGATGAAGAGATCATGCTGTCCGAAGAAGACGAAGTGGATATGGAAAATATCGACCTGTCTGTACCGGACGGAATCAGCATTGAAGATCCGGTCCGTATGTATCTGAAGGAAATCGGAAAGGTTCCTCTTTTAAGTGCTGAAGAGGAAATCGAACTGGCACAGCGTATGGAAGAGGGCGATGAGGCCGCCAAGAAGCGTCTGGCTGAGGCAAACCTGCGTCTGGTTGTCAGCATTGCAAAGCGTTATGTCGGAAGAGGAATGTTATTCCTTGATCTGATTCAGGAGGGAAACCTGGGGTTGATTAAGGCCGTTGAAAAATTTGATTACCGTAAGGGATATAAGTTCTCTACCTATGCAACCTGGTGGATCCGTCAGGCGATTACCCGTGCAATTGCCGATCAGGCAAGAACCATCCGTATTCCGGTACACATGGTCGAGACAATTAACAAGCTGATCCGTGTCAGCCGTCAGCTGTTACAGGAGCTTGGAAGAGAGCCTCTTCCGGAGGAAATCGCAGAGGAAATGAACCTTCCGGTAGAACGTGTCCGTGAGATCTTAAAGATTTCCCAGGAGCCGGTTTCTTTGGAAACCCCGATCGGTGAAGAGGAAGATTCCCATCTGGGTGACTTTATCCAGGATGATAATGTGCCGGTTCCTGCCGATGCAGCGGCATTTACCCTGTTAAAGGAGCAGCTCGTTGAGGTTTTGGGAACCCTGACCGAAAGAGAGCAGAAGGTACTCCGCCTCCGTTTTGGTCTTGATGATGGACGTGCCCGAACCCTTGAGGAAGTTGGTAAGGAATTTAACGTAACCAGAGAGCGTATCCGTCAGATTGAGGCGAAAGCACTCCGTAAGCTCCGTCATCCGAGCAGAAGCCGTAAGCTGAAGGACTATCTGGACTAACGATTCGGGGTCGCGCAAAGGAAAAGCGGCATAGCGGTGGCTGGCAAATGGGATCCGGAATAGTGATGGTCCGGATTAGTGAAGGATGGAGAAGGTAATGTCAGGGAAAATAACAGGAAGTGTCCGGCTGTCGGAGAGAATGCTGGCGATTGCGCAGATGGTAAGTCATGGAATGCGTGTATGTGATGTTGGATGTGATCACGGCTTTATATCAATTTATCTTGTAGAGGAGGGGATTGCACCCTCGGTGCTTGCCATGGACATTGGGAAGGGACCGTTGCAGCAGGCACAGAGCCACATTGAAGAAGCAGGACTGCAGGATAGAATCCATACACGGCTGTCGGATGGCTTGACACAGTACCGGGAAGGAGAGGCAGACTGTCTCATTATTGCCGGAATGGGAGGTCCGCTCATGCAGGAGATCCTCTCAAATAAAAAGGTAGAAGATTTCAGGGAGATGATCCTTGCACCACAATCTGAAATCTGCGAATTCCGAAAATTCCTTGCGGATCACGGATTTGAAATTGTGGCTGAAAATATGGTTTTTGAGGATGGAAAATACTATCCTATGATGAAGGTTCAACGGCAGAGTGGAAGAGAGGTGAGCCGAAAAGCGTCCTCCATACCGGGAACACAGGATGAGGAAATAGCTTACCGGTTCGGACCGCTTCTGCTTGCACGCAAGCACCCTGTTTTAAGACAGTATTTACATAAGGAAGAGCGTAAAAATATTGAAATTTTGAATTCGCTGAATGCTTATGAGGGGGAACGAATCAGCGCAAGGCGGAATATACTGGAACAGGAATTATTTTTTATCCGGAAAGCGCTGCAGGAAATGGAAGGAGAAGGCTGGCATGGCAAATATTACCATTGACGGGGTGACGAAGGAATACCCGGATGGACTGAAATACGAGGTAATTGCAACGGAATACCAGCAGCAGTATGATAACATGATTGCGCTGGTTCTTGAAAACGGCAAGATCCGGGAACTGATCAAGCCGGTACATAAGGACTGTACGTTGTCCTTTTTGACCTTAAAGGATGTGATCGGGCATAAAACCTATGTCCGTACTGCCATTATGACACTGATTAAATCGGTGTATGATGTGCTGGAGGATAAGGAAATTACGAAGGTAAACGTAGAATTTGCCATCGGTCAGGGCTATTACATCAATATCAGGATGGATGAAAAGCTGACCCGGGAAATGGTAGAGAAGATCCGGCAAAGGATGAAGGAGCTGGTGGATGCTGACCGTCCGATCACCAAGCGGTCTTATCCGGTTGATGATGCGGTAGAGCTGTTCCGTAAGTATAAGATGTTCGATAAGGTGAACCTGTTCCGTTACCGCCGGGGATCTTCCGTCAATATCTATTGTCTGGACGGTTATTATGACTATTATTACGGATATATGCTGCCAAGCACCGGATATCTCAAATATTACGATGTCATGCAGTATGAGGAAGGTCTGTTACTGTTGATTCCGGGTGCAACCGAGCCGGATAAGATTGATTTCTTTGAGCCGAGGGAAAAGCTGTTCCATGAGCTGAAAACCGCGACCCAGTGGGGAGAAAGCATTGAAATTGAAACGGTTGGAGACTTAAATAATGCGATCTGCAGTGGGGATGTGAATGATATGATCCTCATGCAGGAGGCTCAGCAGGAACGCAGAATCGGTGAGATTGCGCAGGAAATCGTAAGGCGTGGGGATGTAAAGTTCGTGTTGATCGCAGGTCCGTCCTCATCAGGTAAAACCACGTTTTCCCACCGCTTATCGGTACAGCTCCGTACCTACGGACTGGTGCCGCATCCGATCGGGCTGGATGACTATTTCGTAAACCGGGATAAGACCCCCAGGGATGAGAATGGAGATTACAATTTTGAATGTCTTGAAGCCATTGATGTGGCACAGTTTAATGAGGATATGCAGCGCTTGTTAAAGGGAGAAAGAGTCGAGCTGCCTTCCTTTAATTTCAAGACAGGACTTCGCGAATATAAGGGTAATTTTAAGCAGCTAGGACCGGAGGATGTGCTTGTGATTGAAGGAATCCATGGATTGAATCCAAAGACCACAGCAGAACTTCCTGACGACAGTAAGTTTAAAATTTATATTAGTGCCTTGACAAGTCTTAACATTGACGAGCATAATAGAATACCGACGACTGATGGAAGGCTGATCCGCCGTATGGTAAGGGATGCCAGAACAAGAGGCGCCAGTGCGAAGCGGACGATTGAGATGTGGCCCTCCGTACGCCGTGGTGAGGAAGCATATATTTTCCCTTTTCAGGAAAGTGCGGATGTGATGTTTAATTCCGTGCTGATTTATGAGCTTGCTGTACTCAAACAGTACGCAGAGCCGTTGTTGTTCAGCATTCAGAAGGGAGAGCCGGAATATTACGAGGCAAAGCGACTCTTAAAATTTCTTGAATACTTCCTTGGCATTGACAGTGAAAACGTTCCCAATAACTCCATCTGCCGTGAGTTTATCGGAGGAAGTCTTTTTAACGTCTGATAACTGATAATTAAATAAAAAACATAAGCAGGACAGGTGATCGCGGCCGTATTTATACGGGTGAGGAAAGTCCGGGCTTCACAGGGCAGAATGCCGGATAACGTCCGGTGGAGGTGACTCCAAGGCCAGTGCAACAGAAATATACCGCCTCGCAGGAGGTAAGGGTGGAAAGGCAGTGTAAGAGACTACCGCCTGCCTGGTAACAGGCGGGGCACATGTAAACCCCATTCGAAGCAAGACCAAAACGAAGGCGTTAAGGTTTGCCCGACCAGCCTTCAGGTGGGTCGCTTGAGGCTATTGGTAACAGTAGTCCTAGATAGATGATCACTCAACGACATAACCCGGCTTATCGTCCTGCTTATTTTGTAACTGAATAGTTATCTTATTTTTTATAATAACGATTCAGAACCAGACAAAACTGAATCGTTATTTTTGACAAACAAAAAACCTCAACTCACATGACGGTATGAGTTGAGGTCTTATATTTTCGTTAAAAATCAGGTCTTCCGATAATTAAGCCATCTTGTTAACAGCCTGAGCTAAACGGGATACTTTTCTGGAAGCTGTGTTCTTATGGTAAACGCCCTTGCTGGCAGCCTTATCGATTACTGTAGTAGCAGCAACTAAAGCTTCCTGTGCAGCAGCCTTGTCATTTGCTTCAATAGCAACAACAACCTTCTTAACGGCTGTCTTAACTCCGGACTTGATTGCCTTATTTCTTTCAGCTCTTGTTTGATTAACTAAAATTCTCTTCTTTGCAGATTTAATGTTAGCCACGATGTACACCTCCTATTAAAAATCGTAAGTTACTGAGATGTTTCATTAAAGCCGGACACGGACGTCTTAATGTAAACACACGCATATTATTGTAGCCGTATCCTGCAAATATGTCAATAACAAAACGAATAAAATATGATAATTTTGGAAAAATAACAAATAATCATGAAAAAATTTCGGAGGGCAGGAAAATGGAGCAGGTACAGATCCGGACGGATTTGGCTTTAGAAGCACGGGAGAGTGTCTCAGAGAAGGAGGAACATCTTCATGGGGTGCAGGTGGAGGAGGAATATAAGGAAGAAAGTGAAATCAGGATTACACGGGTAACGATCGGGAGTAAGAATGGGGCACGCCTTCTGGGAAAGGCAATGGGAACCTATGTGACACTGGAGGCTCCTAATATGGCACATCCTGACGAGGATTACCATGAGGAGATTGCCAGGGAACTGGCGGATCAGATTAAATCCCTGCTTCCGAAGAAAAAGGAACAGCTGAGTATTCTCATTGTCGGTCTTGGAAACCGGGAGGTAACGGCAGATTCGTTGGGACCGCGTGTGGTGGATAACCTGACCATTACCAGGCATATGGTGATGGAATTCGGAAATGCGGCCTATGAAGGCCGTAAGCTACCTCTTACCAGCAGCCTGGTTCCGGGCGTCATGGCGAAGACCGGGATGGAATCGCAGGAAATCATCAGTGGTGTGGTGACACAGACCCATCCGGATCTCGTACTTGTAATTGATGCACTGGCTGCCCGTTCAATCAAAAGACTGAACCGTACCATTCAGATTTCCAATGCCGGAATTAATCCCGGTTCCGGAGTCGGAAATTACCGGAATGCCATTCAGGAGGAAAACCTGGGTGTACCGGTCATTGCCCTCGGCGTGCCCACGGTGGTGGACGCTGCAACCATCGTACAGGACGCTGTTTTTAAGGACTGTGGTATGGAGGACCAGGATTTTCTTGACCGGAAAGAAAAGATAACGGGTGCTATGGATGAGCTTTACAATATGTATGTCACAGGAAAGGATGTGGATTACGAGATCCGGCAGATCAGTCATATCATCTGCAATGCCATTCACCTGGCACTGGAGCTGTAAAACGCATGAAATTGAATGTTTAAGACAAAGCAAGCATAAAATACCCTAGTGGGGTGTGAAAGCTTGTATAGATTATGGAACAGTCATCTGGCCCGGAAGGGTATCATACAATTTGCAGCACTGGTATTGATTAGTCAGGTGGAATGGGCATATCTTCCGGTGGCGGGATATCTGCGGCAGATGGACAGCAGGGCCGCGGAGCTGTCTTTGACCGAACGCGCCATTGCCATGGAATCTGCCTATTACTATTATGGAGCATATTTGACGGCAGACTCGGAAGCGGTGGCAGTAGGAGTAAAAGACGCAGGAACGCAAGCTGCTAAAACAGAAGAATCTATAACAGACGCAGGCGTAGCAGGAGCGGTGGAATCAGAAACGGAAGCAGCTAAAACAGCAGTGGATACCGCAGGAGTGGAGAAAACAGAAACGGAAGTAACCAAAACAGAAGCGGGTGCCGCAGGAGCGGAGATCACGCAAACAGAAGGAGCAGAGACAGAGGATGCAGGGGGATCAGAACTGACAGAACGGGCTGAACTGGCAGATTTGGAAGCAGAAGGTGTGCAGGATGCACAGACAGAAGCCCTGGAAGAAATGCGGATTCAAATTGTTGATTCGGATGAACAGGGAACTCCGGCAGGGATACAGATTCAGCCGGAGATTCAGGAAGGGATGTTGAAGGAGCAGAATCGTTCAGGGAATAAAAGTACAGAGATTCCACAAGAGGAGTATTTTAAGCAGATGCTTAGGGAGAACGGAATGGAAGACGTTGACAACAATTTAACTGAAAGCGAATCGGGACAGAATGAAGAGACCGGTCAGGGGGAGGAAGAAAACGATGGTTTCTCACAGGGAGCCTCTTCTTCCGGATTTGAACTGGCGGCGGTGCCCGCTTATACATATGATTGGACGAAGCAATGGACACAGGACGATTTGCGCTCCGAGTTCTTTGCAGTGGATGGCTCCACCAGTATGAAGGAAGAATATTTGAATGCAGAACGATTATTAAATGAAGATTTAATAATAAACAATGAAGACGAAACGCAGGGTCCACAGATCCTGATTTATCATACGCATGCAAGTGAAGATTTCGTGGATTCTGTTCCGGGTGACCCATCGACAACGATTGTCGGAGCCGGTGAGCGCCTGACGGAGCTACTCGAAGAATATGGCTTCCGCGTACTGCATGATACGGGTGTCTATGATCAGGAACGGGACAATGCCTATGAAAAGGCACTTCCGGCGGTAGAGCAGATTTTGAAGGAGAATCCGGGTATCGAAGTAGTGATTGACCTGCACCGGGATGAAATGGCGAATGACCGGAGACTTGTCATGGATTTGCAGGGACGACCGACAGCCCGTTTTATGTTCTTTAACGGGTTGAGCTATTTGCGCAGGCAGGGAGAGATCTCCTATCTGGAAAACCCCTATATTCTTGATAATCTGGCGTTTTCCTTTCAGGCGCAGGTGCTTGCCAATGAATATTATCCGGGACTGACACGCAAGATTTATCTCAAAGCCTACCGTTATAATATGCATTTATGCCCGAAAAGCATGCTGATCGAATTAGGGGCACAGAATAATACGGTCGAAGAAATCATGAATGCCTGCGATCCATTAGCACATGTTCTTGCCATGGTGCTCAAAAAGAGGTAAAATGATAACTATTCAGAGCCGGGACTTTTGACCCCGACATCATTTTATATGTGTATGGCGAAGTAACCACATGAGGTAAACTACGCTGTGAAACAGCGGTTTTACGAATGCGGTTCTGAATAGTTATCAGTATAATCAGGAAAGGTTTAGAATTTATGTCACATATTGATCAGAGCAAAATCCGGAATTTCTGCATTGTAGCGCATATTGATCATGGTAAGTCTACGCTTGCAGACCGTATTATAGAAAAGACGGGGCTTTTGACCAGCCGTGAAATGCAGGCACAGGTACTTGACAACATGGATCTGGAAAGAGAACGTGGAATTACGATTAAGGCACAAGCCGTCCGGACGATTTATAAAGCGCAGGATGGTGAGGAATATATTTTTAACCTGATTGACACTCCGGGACATGTGGACTTCAACTACGAGGTCAGCAGAAGTCTTGCTGCATGTGATGGTGCCATTCTCGTCGTGGATGCGGCACAGGGAATTGAGGCACAGACCCTTGCCAATGTTTATCTGGCACTGGATCATGACCTTGAGGTGTTCCCGGTCATTAATAAAATCGATCTGCCAAGTGCAGAGCCGGAGCGTGTAAAGAATGAAATTGAAGATGTGATCGGTATTGAGGCACAGGATGCACCGCTTATTTCAGCCAAGAACGGAATCGGCATAGATGAAGTGCTCGAAGCAATTGTACATAAGATTCCGGCACCCGATGGAGACCCCGATCAGCCGCTTAAAGCGTTGATTTTTGATTCCGTATACGATTCCTATAAGGGGGTCATTATTTTCTGCCGTCTGAGGGATGGCAGGGTTTCTAAAGGGACAAGCATTAAGATGATGGCTACCGGCGCAACCGCAGAGGTTGTAGAGGTTGGCTATTTCGGAGCAGGTCAGTTCATTCCCTGTGATGAACTCGAAGCCGGTATGGTAGGCTATATTACTGCTTCAATTAAGAACGTAAAGGATACGGCGGTCGGAGATACCGTGACAGATCTTAACAATCCCTGTGCAGAGCCGCTTCCCGGATATAAGAAGGTAAATTCCATGGTGTATTGCGGAATGTATCCGGCAGACGGTGCAAAGTACCCGGATCTGCGGGATGCATTAGAAAAGCTGCAGTTAAACGATGCTTCCTTAAGCTATGAGCCGGAAACCTCAATTGCCCTAGGCTTTGGCTTCCGATGCGGATTTTTGGGACTGCTTCATCTGGAGATTATTCAGGAGCGTTTAGAGCGGGAGTACAATCTGGATCTCGTAACAACCGCACCGGGTGTTATTTATCATGTACACAAGCTGAACGGGGAAATGATTGAACTGACGAATCCGTCCAATCTGCCGGATCCGACAGAAATTGATTATATGGAAGAACCGGTGGTTTCCGCAGAGATCATGGTAACAACCGAGTTTATCGGCTCGATCATGGAGCTTTGTCAGGAACGCCGGGGCAAATACCTTGGCATGGAGTATATTGAATCTACCAGAGCACTGCTGAAATATGAACTGCCGTTAAATGAGATTATTTACGATTTCTTTGATGCACTGAAGTCCCGCTCCAGAGGCTATGCTTCCTTTGACTATGAGTTAAAGGGATATGAGCGGGCGGAGCTTGTGAAGCTGGATATTCTGATTAACAAGGAAGAGGTTGATGCGCTTTCCTTTATCGTGCACGCAGACAGTGCCTATGAACGTGGACGGAAGATGTGTGAGAAGCTAAAGGACGAGATCCCGCGTCACATGTTTGAGGTTCCGATCCAGGCAGCGATTGGAGGTAAGGTCATCGCGAGAGAAACCGTCAAGGCTTATCGTAAGGATGTGCTTGCGAAGTGTTACGGTGGTGATATTACCCGTAAGAAAAAGCTTCTGGAAAAGCAGAAGGAAGGAAAGAAACGTATGCGTCAGATTGGTAACGTGGAAATTCCGCAGAAGGCATTTATGAGTGTATTAAAGCTGGATGATAAATAAATGGAACAAAATTTGAGCTTGTATCTTCATATACCATTTTGTGTACGGAAATGTCTCTACTGTGATTTCCTGTCCGGGCCGCAGAGTGCGGACATGCAGGAGCAGTATGTAGAGGCACTGTGCCGTGAAATACAGGAGACATCGCCTGAATACCGGGAGTATCAGGTGGTGTCTGTTTTTATTGGCGGTGGAACCCCTTCGGTACTTCTGCCCGAACAGACAATACGCATTATGGAAACGTTGAAAAGTTGCTTTATCCTTACGGATACCTGTGAGATCAGCATGGAGATGAACCCGGGAACGGTGACACCGGAAAAGATGAAAGCCTACCGTGCCTGCGGAATTAACCGGATCAGTATCGGCCTGCAGTCTGCCAACGATGGAGAACTGAAAGCCCTTGGCAGGATCCATACCTGTGCGGATTTTCTGAAGGCCTATGAAATGGCAGTGGAAGCGGGCTTTACCAATATCAATGTGGATCTGATGTCTGCCATTCCGGAGCAGACACTTAAGTCCTATCAGGAAACCCTGCAGAAGGTATTGGCGCTGCAGCCACAGCCGGTACATATTTCTGCCTATAGCCTGATCGTGGAAGAGGGTACCCCCTTTTATGAACAGGAGCTGAATCTGCCGAACGAGGAGACGGAACGCAGAATGTATGAAATAACGGATGATATTTTAAGGAAAGCCGGGTATCACCGCTATGAAATTTCCAATTATGCCAAAGCAGGAAAGGAATGCGTTCACAATAAGGTGTACTGGCAGAGAGGCAATTATCTCGGCCTTGGAATCGGCAGTGCCTCCCTGATTCAGAATGTCCGGTTCCATAATGTGACGGATATTTGGAGTTATGTAAACTTGATGCTGGGTGAAAATTCGATTGGAAATGAGATTGAAAATGCAAGTAAAGAGCATGGAGAAAAGTTTCAGGCTGAAAAGGACTGTCTGAAAAAAGGTAATGCCGAAAAAGACTGTCTGAAAAAAGGTAATGTTGAAAAGAACGATCTGAGAAAAGAAAATGCCGAAAAAGAGCAAGTGGAAAAGGTTAATGCTGAAATAGAGAATATGAAAAAAAATAATATTGAAAAGAATTCTGCGGAAGAAGGTAATACAGAAAAAAATAACATAGAAAGCAGGAATGCAGCCTGCCCAGATAAAAACATGATTGGAAGGGTGAAAAAATTAAGAGAGGAAGTACAGGAGCTGCCGATTGAGGAACAGATGGAGGAATTCATGTTTTTGGGACTGCGAATGATGGAAGGAGTTTCAGAACGCAGTTTTTTTGAAAACTTTGGGAGACGTTTTGAAGAGGTATTTCCGGGGGTGATTGAGAAGCATGAGAAGCTGGGATTACTTGAAGTGACAGGAGAAGAGTTCGTTCATCTGAAACTGACATCACATGGAATTGATGTCAGCAATCAGGTTTTTGTGGACTTTATGCTGTGAAAATATTTTTGCTTATTGGAGATGTTGTAGGAACCGGATTTTTAGTTGCCAAGTATCTCTTATATCAGTATAATCAAAGGTGGTGGAAAGGTTACTGGCCGCACCGTCCGGCAGATAATTAAATTAGTGGGAAAGGCACTTGAAGACACCGCAGGTCATAGAATAATAAAAAAGACTTTGGTGGTGCCCTTTGAAAACCTTTCAACAACCTTTATCTACGGAACAGGAGGCACAATATATACAGCTTTTGCATGCGGATGATCCGGTACAGGCAGCCAGGGCGCGTGAGATTCTGATTGAGAAAAATTTACGTCTGGTGGCACATATTGCAAAGAAATATCAGAATGTGGATGAAAATATGGAGGATCTGATTTCCATAGGAACCATCGGATTGATTAAAGCGATAGAGTCCTTTGATGCAGGAAAAGGAAAGCTGAGTACTTATGCATCACGATGTATTGATAATGAATTTCTGATGCTGCTGCGCAGCAAAAAGAAAAATTCCCGTGAGGTTTCTCTTTTTGAACCGATTGGGACAGACAAAGAGGGAAATGAAATCAGTCTCCTGGATGTGATTGAGCAGGTGCAGGAAGATGTTGTGGAACGGATGTATGAAAGGGAGAGCATCCGGAGGTTGAAAATACTGATGCAGCAGGTGCTTACACATCGGGAACGTGAAATTATCGAATTGAGATATGGTCTACAGACAGGGACAGAGGTAACACAGCGGGAGGTCGGAGAACGCTTCGGGATCTCACGAAGTTATGTTTCCAGGATAGAAAAACGAGCGTTATTAAAACTGAGAGAAGGATTAAAAACTTATAACTGTGGAAGTTCCTGAGCAGTTATGAAAGCATACGGATAGGAGGAAATAATAAATGTCAAATATCCCTACAATAGAGGAACTGCTACGGGATGCAAAGCGTGCGGGAGCTTCCGACGTACATATCACAGTTGGTATTCCACCGAAAATGCGTGTAAACGGGCAGTTAATCACGATGAACTATGACCGGCTTCTGCCGCCGGATACCCTGCAGATGCTGGATCAGTTTATGGATGAGCGGCAGAGAGCCATGTTTGACCGGGATGGCGAACATGATATGTCTTTTTCTATTCCGAATCTGGGAAGATACCGTGTCAATGCGTACCGTCAGAGAGGCTCTGTGGCAATTGCACTGCGGCTTGTCGGAACCCAGGTTCCATCACCTGAGGTGCTTGGTGTGCCGGAGTCAGTCATTGACCTGTATCAGCGTAAGAAAGGTCTGATTCTGGTAACGGGACCTACCGGAAGCGGTAAGTCTACCACACTGGCGGCGATTATCGATAAAATTAATAACAACAGGGAATGCCATGTAATTACGTTGGAGGATCCGATTGAATATCTGCATCAGCATAAGAAGTCCATGGTAAACCAGAGAGAAATCGGTCTGGATTCCCAGTCTTATGCCAATGCACTTCGTGCGGCCCTCCGTGAAGATCCGGATGTGATTCTTGTCGGAGAGATGCGTGACTTTGAAACCATAAGTGTTGCGATTACCGCAGCCGAAACCGGACACCTGGTGCTTTCTACCCTGCATACCATCGGGGCGGCAAGCACCGTAGACCGTGTGATTGACGTATTCCCGCCACACCAGCAGCAGCAGATCCGCGTACAGCTTGCAAATGTATTAGAAGCGGTTGTTTCCCAGCAGTTGATTCCCAAGGCAGATGGATCCGGACGTGTGGCAGCCTTTGAGGTACTGCATTCCAACCATGCCGTCCGCAATCTGATCCGTGAGGGGAAGGCCTACCAGCTGATGAGCGTGATGCAGACGAACCGTAAGCAGGGCATGATGATTATGGATGAAGCTATCATGCAGCTTTATTACAGCGGAGTGATCGATCGGGAAATGGCGATCCAGTTCGCTACTGATCCGGATGGAATGGAGCATAAGATTATCTGATGAATTAAGCCGGAAGCATATGGAATGGGCAATTCTATGTGCTTCCGGCTTTTCTTTTTGGGTGGACAGAACTTATGTGTTTCCAGATATTTTCTTTTTGAGGTGGATAGAATTTATGTGTTTCCTGATATTATCTTTTTGAGGTGGATAGAACTTATGCGTTTCCAGATATTTTCTTTTTGAGGTGGATAGAATTTATGTGTTTCCAGATATTTTTTAGGGGATAGAATTTATGTGTTTCCAACCATTTTTTGGTGGACAGAACTTATGTGTGTTTCCAGTTGTTTTTCTTAAGGGCACAATTTATGTATTCACGGAGATGGATTGGACATAAAGAGCACTTCTGATAGCAATATATCCAAATTTGATAATAATTGATAATAATGGGAAGCTGAATGGTTGGAGAAAGGTGGAAAATTGGACATATCATTGAAGGAAAAGCAGGAAAATATCCAAAAGACAGGGCGCTCGGAGAAGGAAGACATGAAATGGAAGTGAAAATTGGACATATATTGAAGAAAAATAAGGGAAATATCCAAAAGACAGGGTACTCGGAGAAGGAAGACATGAAATGGAAGTGAAAATTGGACATATATTGAAGAAAA
>ERZ1673730.1511-NODE-1511-length-16370-cov-5.511983_pt1 | contig 16370 bp, 9 predicted proteins | sample MGYA00580200_ERZ1673730 | MGnify/ENA primary metagenome ERZ1673730 (study PRJEB41218, sample SAMN15661761) | gut metagenome | host: Homo sapiens | place: Canada: London | collected 2015-08-20/2019-03-30 | study: EMG produced TPA metagenomics assembly of...
CCACTCCACGACGTCGCCGTCCTTCACCTGGTAGCGGGAGCAGCCGTAGTTGGGAAACCAGCCGTTGACGGAATACATCCAGCCGGACAGGCTGCCTACGTCAAACTCGTACAGGTTGTGGATTCCCTCCACGTAGGCGCTGTTGTACATAGGTGTCCAAACGGACTCCATGTGGATCTTATTGTCCTGGCAGACACGCTGAAGCACATCGAACACACTCTCGCCCTCGCTGAAGGTCACGGTGGTGGACGGCAAAATCACGCCGTCCGCAGGGACGAGGGGCTTCTTGCTATCGTCGCACTTGTCCCAGTTGTCCAGAATCGTGGCGCAGGAGATGGAGAAGGTGCAGGTAAGCTCCGCATCATCGTCCCTCACCACGTCCTGCGGCTCTACCGGCGCGGGCTTGCCCTCCGGCACCGGGTCGGTCATGTATTGATCCTTGTTTTCTGTATCCTCCGGCTGCACAGGAGCAGCGCCGCAGGCGGTACAGAAGAGCAGGAATACCGCCAGCAGCAATGCCGCTGCGCATCTGTGCTTCGTACCCATGTCACTGCTCCCTCTTGATGCGGCGGTAGCGGCGCACCATGGCAAACGCCAGTATGGCCACTACGATAACCGCCAGCAAGATCGCGCCCAGCGGCGTTTCCGTCAGGGCGGCGCCCACCACCTCGAACACGCTGCTGCCCTTGCCGTCGGGGCCGAATGTGCCGTCCTCGGCGGCTTGGAGGTAGGTCAGGGCGGAAACGGCAGCAGAAGCATCCATGACCGGATCGGCGTAGACCGGCAGGCTGCCCAAATCATCCAGCGGCGCTTCCACCTCGAAGCTGGAAAGAAAGCCCACTCCATCTACATAAAAGGTCTTCATGGCGTCCGCCGCGGTTTTTCCGTTTTTCACGAAGCGAGGGTCGTCCAGAGATATTCCCAGCGCTTCCATCATTTCCAGCACGGCGAGCGTTGCCTCGCCGTTTGAAGTACCGGTCATACCCGGAAAGCTGCCATCCGAAAGCTGTACGGAGGACAGGTATTCAATGGCACGGTCTATCGCCTTGGAAATGTACTCCTTGTCCGCGTGGGGAGCAAGGGCGGTGACATTCTCGGCAGTGTACTGCACATAATCCCGGAGTATCGGGGTAACTATCCCGCTATAGCTTGCGTAAGGGTCAAATTGCCCGTCTGCCGTCTGATATTGCAGTATACCGGCGGCGTACTTGTCCACGACCGTATCCGCGTCCACGCCGCGCTTACGCCACATAGACGCATCTACCGAGTCAAAATCCATCAGCGCCTCTCTGTATTCCGCAGTGTCCATGGCAGAGAGATTTGTCAACGGTGCCAAAAAGTCCATGCCGTTTACGTCTGCAGGATCCATATCCAGCGCTTTCATGGCCTGCACCAGAACCGGCGAGTAGGTGTTCGCCTTGCGTCCCATCAGATATTCGCCGCTGGCTCCCGACAGCATCTCAACAAGGCTTTCCAGCTGTGCACGTTGCTCCTCCGGCAGCTTACCGCCGCCGGCTTCGGACATGGATAAGATCTCCTTGGCCAAATGGCTTAGAGCACCCTCGGAAACGATCGTGCTGTTTCCATCCCCGTAATACCCCTCTGCCAGCTTCTGTGCATAATCCGCAGACTGCGCCTGTAAAAGTTCACTGTAATCTATGGCATTGTCTTGACGGTTTCCCTTTTCCGGCGTGCTTGCGGACGGTGTTCCCGCCACAGCCACTGCCGGTCTGACACTACAAAGCCCTATAAGTCCCGCTTCGTTTATGTAGGTTCGCCGTTCCACAGCCTTGCCGCGGTCATCCGGGGCATCCGGATCGGACATCAACGATGAGCTGGAGGCGTACCAAGCATCCCCTGATCCGCGGTACCCCCAAAGAATATCATGTCGGTAGAACCCCTGTCCCGGCGCGGGGGCACCGTCAAAATAGCTCTCCTGATACCAGTCCATCATGCCGTCCAGCACGGTGTGGCCGTTCTTTACAAATCGCCCGTCGTCAGGGGAGATATCCAGCGCCGCCAGCATTTCCAACACGGCGGCATCCTCCTCCACGTCCTCCTCGCCGTACCTGAGAAAGCCACCGCTGTCCAGCTGCTGCATCGAGAGATAGCTTACCGCCTTTTCTATGGCGGCCCTGACCTCCGGACGGCTCTGGTAAGGCGCCAGTGCCTGCGCGGACTTTGCCGTCAGCAGGATGTAGTCGAACCGGTCCGGCTCGGCAGCCACGCCCTTTTGCTTCAGCTCAGCGGGCCACTTAGAGGTATAACGGAACTCGCCGCTGCTCTGCTGACGGGCCAGCGCCTCGGTCAGAAGCTGCTCCCGCAGCGCGCTGAACTCGTCCGTCTTACCCGCATCACCTGCGGCGTCCAGATCCAGCAGCATATCCAACCTGTCCTCGTCCGCCTCCACCATCTCCGGCCGCCGCAGCGGCTCCAGCAGGTCGTGACCGGCGAGATCCGTCACGTCCAGCCCCATGGCCGCCACCGTGCGGAGCGCGCCGGGGATATAGGCGTACCTGCCCCGCTGCTCCGCCAGCGCCAGCCAGTCTGCCAGCGCCTGCAAATACTCGTTGTAGAAGCCCTCCGGCACGTCGGCGCCGGAGACCCACAGCGCGTACACCGCCTTGGCGTTGGTTTCCTGCCGTGCGGCGGATAGGTAGTCCCTGCTCTCGCTGACGGAGTCCGCCACCAGTCCGGACACCGTTTGGTACGCCGCCTCCAGCTCCGCTGTCCAGCCGTCCCATGCAGGCGCGGCCTGCGCCGTCACCGGCAGCAGCAGGATCACAGCCAGCAACGCGGTCAGCAGCCGCGTCAGTTGTCGTTTCATTTGCTCTCCCTCCTGCGGCGGACGAGGATGCTGCCGCCGATCATCACCACTGCCGCGCCGCCGATGCACAGCAGCAGCGTCCGCTGCGCCGCGTCCGTCTGCGCCTTTACCGCCAGCACCGCATCCCAGCTCTCCACCAGCTCCCTGTCGTGTTCAGACAGCGCGCGGTACCGCTTCACGATACCGTCCACGATGGGCTTTTCCTTCAAGCCGGCGTCGGTCATAGGCAATATCTCCGCGGCGATATCCGCGTTCAGGCTCTCGATCTCCGCGTACAGCGCGTCAATCTTCTCCTGCGCCGCCGTCAGCTTCTCCATGTACCTGTCATAGCCGTCAAATTCACGGCTCATCTTCAACCGCTCCAGCAGGAAGGCCACCTCCTCCGCGTCCTCCGTGGACAACGCGTCGGGCAGCGCGTCCACGCGGCTTTGCAGCTCCTGCGTAAACTCATAGCTGCCGGCGAAGGACACCTCGCTCTCCTCCGGCGTCAGTATCTTGGAGGATACGCCGCCGGGGCGGAAGTCGTACAGCGGGCTCATGCCCTGCGCCTGCCGCCACACGGACACCAGCGCCAGTAGCGCCTGATCCGTGGCCATGCTGTCGCTCTCCCCGGGTACGGCGGAGGGATTACCCTCATCCAGCTCGTAGGAGTGGGCAAAGCCGCCGTCCTCCTGTTGGTAATAGAACAGCGCGTCCAGCAGGTTCAGTCCGTTCTTCACAAAGCGGGGGTCGTTCTGCGGGTCGATGCCAACGCTGCACAGGGAGATGATGACCTGCGAGGTGGACTCGGAGTTCCGCGTGCCCCAGCTGCGGAAATCCGCCGTGTCCAGCTGGAGCTGCGACAGGCGCTCCAGCGCTCTGTCCACAGGGTCCTTCACATTCAGGGTGGAGGTGCGGTAGTACGGCCCCATGGACTGTATGGCCATGGCCGTGATGTCCGGATCGGCGGTGCTGCCCTGCGCCACCCGCAGGTTAAAGCCGTCGTCGCTGAGCTGATAGGACAGGATGGTCTTTACCAGCTCCGTGCGGGTATAGCTGGCGCCTGCGGGGATGGTGTACTTCATGCTGTCCAGCGTAATCAATCCCCAGAGCCAGCCGTTCAGCCCCTGCCGTCCCAGATCCGCCGTTTTGCCCCGGTCATACACGCCGTCGGCGATCAGGTTGATATCCGCGCCGTTTTCATCCCTGCCGAAGTGGGTGGGGTCGCCGCCGCACGCCAGCACCGCCAGCGCGATGCGGTGCCATTCCGTCGCCTTTGTTCTGTCCAGCTTGTCCGGCTCGCGGTATTTCTGCTCCACATACGTTCTCAGCGCCGCCAGATAGCTGTCGTAGTCGTCCTCCGCGCCGTAGCGGGACAGCCCGATGGGCAGCCAGTCGGCGGCGGTGCTGCCGGCATAGGTCAGCAGCTCGCCGCTCAGCAGCGGCTGACCCTCCGCCACGCCCTGCTGCGCCCGCTTCCACGCCAATATGCCGTCGATGGCCTCGGTGATGTCCGACACGCTGTATTTCCCCTTGGGCACCACCTGTCGCTGGTTCTGCTTTTGCGCCGCCTTCGCCTGCTCTGCCGTCATGGGACTGACGGTGATACTCACATCGCCGGTGAACGTACCGTTCTTGAACTGCACGCGGCCGAGGATGTTGGAACTCTCCACCGGCGTGATACTGCCCCATGTTTCTTCGCTCCACTGGGCGTCCTTGCCTACCTGTATCTCCACCGTGCCGGTGAAGAATTCCGGGTGGTCAAGCGTCACGGACTGCACATAGTACATCCCATTGATGGAGATACCGCAGGCAGCTTCATCCTCTTTGTTTTTGCCCACGGCCAGCGACACGCGGGCGACCTTACTCGCGGGCAGGGTATGACCCTCGTTGGCCGTCAGGTTCAGCACATCCGCGCTGTCAACGCCCGCTTTCTCAAATACCCAATAGGGCAGATCATTCCCTGTTGGGGCATTGACAGTAATGCTGTATCCCGCCGCGTAGGCTGCCGGTATCATACTGAATATCAGCACCAACGCCAGCAGAAACGCCGTCCAATTCCGCACTTTCCTTCTCACAGAGGCATCCCTCCTACTTCCGTTTATATAGCCGTATTCGCGTGGACGGAAATTCCGCCCACGCGAATCGGCAGACTGCTCCCCTAAGAGCCGTCTATATCACTTATTTCTCGTCATGCTCGTCCCGCTTGACCTTGTGGTAGCGGCGCACCGCGCCCACGATGATCAGCGCCGCGATGACGGCCACGATGCTCCAGACGAGGATGGGATTCTCACGCACCACCGTGCCGATGATCTCCCACACGGAGTTGCCGCTGGCGCCACCCTCGGTATCCTGTCCGTCCGGCACATCGTCCGGGGCGTCGGAGGTCTGGGGATCGTTGGTGCTGTCGGTGTCCGGCTCGTCCGCGTTCTCGGACAGGCTGTCCATGCTCACCTGCTGGGAATCCAGCCACACAGGGAAGGTCATAGACGTGCCGCTGGCCTCCCACTTGCTGTACAGACGGTCTGCCAGTGCTGCAAGGCTGCTGGCGTACTGGCCGTAGATACTCTCATAGGTGCCGCTGGCCATGCCGCCGCCACCGGTCAGCCACGCGCTGAACACCTCCTCGCTGCCGGAGTCGATGTACTTCTGCAGCGCCTTGGCGATGGTATCGCCGTCCTTGCCGTCCACGCCGGTATGCTCATTGAGGCTGGCCAGCAGCAGAGCCGCCAGATCCTTGGCCTCGTCGGTCTTCTTGCCCACGGCTGCGGTGGCCATGTTGTCCAGACTGTTGGTCAGCAGAGCGCGGACCACGTTGGGGTTCTCTTCCAGCCACTTCTGGAAGGACTTATTCCCGCCGTTGGAGCCCCACTCGGCGTAGGCACCCAGCACAAGGCCCTTGATGTCGTACTCCACGTCCATGTTCAGGCCGTCCTGCAGGCCCTCATCGTCCTTATCGCCGGTGCCGGTACCGTCGCCGCTGCCGCCGTAGTAGTAACCGCCATTACCGCCGGGGCCAACACTGGCAAATTCGGCGTGGATAGTAACATTGCTCTCTGCGGGTATGACGATGCTCGGTGTGCCCTTAGTAGGCAGAGTATCGGTCTGGCCGTTATGTGTCCATGTCAGGGACTTCAGGCCGAAGGTGTTGTCCTTGGGCGTGGCCTTAATGGTCACGCTGGTACCCTTTATGCCGTACACGGCATTTTCCTGATTCTCGCTACTGTGGCTATTGGCTTCCAGGCTGACCGTGCCGCCAGTGCCGTACTGCACCAGTGCGCGGTAGACGCTGAACTCCGTGTTTGGGTCTTCGATGGGCTTGGGATACGCTCTACCCGGACCTGCAGGCATCTGATTTTGGCCACGCCGGGTATCCTGCGTCCAGTAGTTGGCGTGCGCACCAGTGCCGCCATCTACACCCCATGCTACCTTGCCGCTGGCGAAATCAGCCAGCGTAGCGTATTCGCCTGCGCTGCTAACCGCTGTAGCACTGCTTGCAAGGTAATAACTATTCGTCACTTTGCCATCTGCCAAAGTGTTGGGTGCGAGGGCGATGTCCTCCCCCGCTACATAGCTGAAGCAGTTTTTGAGTTTGACAGAGTTGTTACCGGTTCCCGAAATGCCGTACGCCCAATCCGATTTATAAGTGCTGATGACTTTGCCGGTATTGTAGCAGAACGATGCTCCATTAAAATTGTTAATGCCCGCTACACCTGTGCCGCTGGATCTTTCTGCATAGCCGGTAATTGTACCGGTATTCCCGCAGCGTTCAACATTAAAAGCGTTATTAGATATCCCACCTGCTAATTTACCGACACTTGTCACCTCGCCACTATTCACACAATCAGTGATACGACCTGCCGTGGCAATACCTGCGGCAAAATTCTGACCACTGACCATGCCGCTATTGGTACACCCTGTAACCGCAAAACCCGTATTATTTGTAGCGCACGCCACAATACCAGCAGCAATACCGCTTCCCGAGGCAGTTCCAGTGTAGGTCGTCTTAATTTCTGCAGAACTGTGGCAAGCAGTAATTGAAGATGAACCGCTACTACCAGCAGTACATATACCGGCCGCAAGATTATAACCCACTACACTGCTACCATTTTCGACTGTACAGTTTTTTGCGTTTATGTTAGGACAATATCCAACGAGGCCGCCAGCGTTTCCACTGCTGCTTGTTATTTGAATATTCTTGGCCGTAATGTCGACAAGCGTAATACCCACACCATTAGTAGCCAAACTACCGACCAAACTGCCACAATAATATCTGCCTGTGACCGACACATCTTTCAGCGTAAGCTTCTGGAACGTACTTCCGGACACTTCGCCAAACAGGCCTGCATTTGCATTGTTATTGGTAGTATTGATACTCAGATTTCGAATTGAGTACGTCCCCCCGTCCAGATTGCCCGCAAACGCATTTCCAACAATACCGATAGGCGTCCAGTTGTCAAACTGCTTCATATCAATGTCATTTGCCAATCTGAACCACTTACTCTTGTAGTTAAAACCCTTGTCGTTGACCTGCGTCTGCAGGGACTGAAGATCGTCCGGAGTCTTGATCAGATAAGCGCCATCCGCATCGGTGTCCCAGATATTCTGCCACATCGCATAGAGAGTGACTGTTTCACCCTTTTTAACGCTAATTTCCGCAGGAGTGATGGTGCCCTTAGATGCATCAAACTTGTACCCCGGTGTCGCAGCATTTGACTTCTCATCCCAGCCGAGGAACGTGCCGTTTTCGTGCTTGAAGCCAAGATCAGTGTCCTCGACGCTCTTGATCTGGAAAACAGCGGACTCGGCTCCAGCAGCCACGGTTCTGTTAATTTCCACAGCCCTGCCGGTAGTGGCACCATTAGGATCGTAGATCAGCGTAACTGCGTCAATGCCTTCTTCAAAGCTGCCATCCCACCTCCGGATGTGAATGGGGTTATACGGTGATTTGGTTTTATTGGTCCATTCAATGTAGATACCAAGGTTTTCCGGCGTGTTCAGCACCTCAACCAGTTCTTGTGCATCATCACCGGTGCCGACGGTATAAATGACTTTACCGTGTTCACCCGATGCTGCAATAATGTTCTGCCCTGTGCTTTCCTTACCGTTCTTGATATAACCGGATCTCTCATCGGTGCCGACAGTGCAGATATAGTAGCTGTTGACTACCGTACCACTGCTGATGCCGTAGGCCTTATTTGCCGCACCGGTCACACTGCCGAGGTTATAGCTGTTGGCCACTGTGCCGCTGCCTGCGATGCCGCCCGCAGTACCGCTGCTCGTGACCGTGCCAAAGTTGGCGCAGTTGGTCACCGATCCCGCAGCCTTGCCGACAATGCCGCCAGTCGTGCTACCGCCGGTCACACTGCCCTCATTCCAGCAGAGATTTACTACGCCGACACTTGTGCTATTGCCAACAACACCGCCGGCAGACGCACGTGTGCCCTCGGCGTTGACGCTTACCGCGTTCAAGCAGTTTTTCACCGTGCCACCGTCGTTGTATCCCACAACGCCGCCGATATAGGACACGCTGCCACTTGCCTTTGCACTGCCCTGGACCTGCAAATTCTGCACGGTGCCCTTCAACCAGCCGAACAAACCGGCATATCCTTTTGCCGCATCCACATTCAGGCCTGTTATAGTATGGTTGTTGCCGTTAAATGTACCATCAAAGCTATTGCTCACGCCGATGGGTGCCCACTGGATATTAGTAAGGGCAATATTCTGTTCCAGAGATAATTCCCACCCCGCAAAAGACTCATATTTGCCGAGTTCACCGTTGACCAGTAAGGAGAGTCCCACCAACTCCTTCGCGTTCTTGAATGCGTAAGTTTTGGTGTCCTTGCTGTTCTCGTACCAGCTGATGTCTGCCTCGACCAGCGAATAGGTATATTCAGCGCTGGATTTTACTCGAAGTGCAAGCCCATCGTCTGTACTTACCGGTGCATACGGCAAAAACACGATCTGCTGGCCCGCAGGAATCCCCTTTATCGTCAGCGGCACATCAGCTCCGCTTGCAGCGTAGAAATACTGCTTGCCGTCAGTACCCGTTAGGGTCCGCTTATCACTGTCGTTGCCTATTGTTACATCAACGCCGTCCTGTAAATTCGCGGGTTTGGTCAGCGTCAACTCTCCTGCATAAACATAGCTCGACAAAACAGGCAGCTTCTTCTGCGCGGTAGTATCATATCCCCAGCCCAACTCGTATGCCACGCGACCCAAGTCAAATTCATCCTGCGTCCGGGCGCCGGTATCGTCATCGGTATCTTTCTTGTCATAGGTAGAACTTTTTGCCATGTAGTAGCAGTTGGTATACATACCCACTCCCACGGGCTTCAAATCCTCCATACCATAGCAATATCCTCTACCCACGGCAGTTGTGCTGTCATTCTTGCCCACAAGACCTCCAATAACAGCGTTTTGACCACTGCCGCTGACCTCCGCGGTACAAGCACAACTGTACACTCCACCAGACCTCAGCCAACCTACGATACCGCCCACGTTGGCTCCGGCGGCAGCAGATGTCACTTTGCCGTCTTTGACGGTCACATTCTTAATCGTGCCGCCGTCCACCACGCCGAACAGGCCAGCGTTGGCATAGTTGCCTGCAACGGTCAGACCGAAGATGACCTTATTATTGCCGTTAAACGTGCCCCTAAAAGGATGATCCGCATCCTTGCCGATGGGAGCCCAGTCCTTGATACCGCTTAGGTCAATGTCCGCATAAAGAGTGATCGTCTTCCCGGAAAAGTCGATGTGCTTGTCGTTGACCAATGTGGCGAGGAAGTGCAATTCCTCCGAAGTCTTGATGGTGTAGCTTTTGCTCGTCTGGTTGTAATACCAACCACTCTCCGCCAGATCAGCCATAAGCTCGTCTTTGGTCCCGAAGTACAGGGTAATGATGCCCTGTTCATCCACGTCTTCCGCTTTCACAGTGTACGGCGTCGAAGTCGGCGCCAAATCCGCTTCCGTGATCGTAACACCATCTCCCTGCGGATTTTTGACCGTGTAATAGACATCGCCAGTCCCATCTGCCGCCGTCAGTGTAAGTGTTTCACCACTGTTCCGCAGTATCTGCGTCAGATCGTTACCAATCTTAACCTTTCCATCCACAACGGAACTCTTAACCCCGGTAGCCAATTTTACCAGCGCATCATACTTCAACGTTGTGTCGATAATGAGATACGAACTCCCCACCTTCCACAGAGGCAGGCCATTCTCATAGGCATAGGGGTTCAGCAAATCTGCCACCGTGCCATCCTTAAATTGAGCTTCCGTGCAGACCGTTGTTCCGCTGACGCTTTTGTTCACATTGGTGTAGCAGTTTATGCCACTCCAGCTTCCATATACACCCAATACGCTCGCACCATCATCTGTACGGCAATACCAGCAGTTCGTGGCAGAACCCTGACCTACCACACCACCGGCATTGGATGTACCGGCGGTCACAGCACCGTAAAAACCGCAGTTCTGCACCGTGCCGCTGCTCTTTGCCGCGATGCCGCCCACGACAGCGCTGTTGGGTGCATGTACCGTGCCGGTAACGATAAGGTTCTGCACCGTGCCGCCGGCGCCCAGCACAGCAAACAGGCCCTGGCCGTTTGCATCGCTGTTGATATACAGGCCGGAGATGGTATGACCGTTGCCGTCAAACGTACCGGAGAAAGGCTTATCCTTTGTACTCCCGTCCACATACACGCCGATAGGTGTCCAGGCGACGGGGTTATCCTCGGCAGTCGGTACATCCTTATCGTTCAGCCGGATATCGTTCTTCAGCCGAATGAACTTGCCCTGGAAGCTATTCCCCTCGTTCACCAGCTTGGCCAGATAGGCCAACTGCGCGGCGCTGCCGATCTCATAGGGTGTCTCCGACGTGCCTTCATCCTTTTTATACCAGGCTCCAGCCTCCATTTCTTCGTCGCTGGCAGCATAATATATACGGACGGTCTGCTCGGTCGCGTTGATCTGTATCGACCTTTCCCCACTGAAGGAGTCCCAGTTTTTCCCATCAAGGCTGTACCAAACCGTGCCGGTAGGCACCAGCGTGACCTGCCCTCCGTTCTCCACAATGATCTGGCTTACGAGTTTCCCGGAGACATCATCCTTTATGGACATAGCCGCCGTCGAGGTGGGCAGATACTTATCCAGTATCACCACTCTTTCGTTAGGCCCTGGGAATTCCGGATGCTTCGTACCGACCTTCCACAGTTTGTCGCCATCGGACAGCGAGGCGTTCAGCTTCTCCGTCACAGTGTCGGCAAAATTTGCTTGGACATACGTTCCTTTTGCACTTGAAGACACATTCTGATAGCAATTATTCCCCGCCGTGCCGCCAGACACGCCGACCTTATAGCCATCTGTGTCACCGCTGTAATAGTACCAACAATTCTTGGCCACATTGTTGCCGAAGCCAACCACACCGCCGACGTTACTATTGCCACCAACTACGTTACCATAGAAACCGCAATTCTGGACAACAGTCTTCCACGCAACGCACCGGCCCGCAATGCCAGCGACATAAGTCTTTTTATCACAATCTACCGTGCCCTTGACAATTAGATTCTTGATCACGGCAGAATTGCCCAAATTTCCGAACAGGCCAAGATTCCCTGCTCCGGATCCTGTAGCAGTGATATACAGTCCGCTTATGGTATGACCGTTGCCGTCAAATGTTCCGGAGAACGGTTTGTCATTCTTCCTTCCATCAACATACACGCCGATAGGTGTCCACTGATATGGCCCAGTCTGACCTTCGGCAGCTTTTGGCATACCATTTTCGTCCAGTTCATTCAGTTGAATGTCACTCGTCAGCGTAAAATATTCGCCAGAATAGTTTGTACCCGCATTGACCTGTGCCGCCAGCCATGCCAGCTCCGCACCGGTGCTGATTTGGTAGGGATCAGACTCCGTACCAGTACCATCGGCGAATTGTGTTGCAGTCGAGCCGTCCCAGACAGTGACCGCATCGACCGCGTTTTCGCCTTCGTCCTCCAGCGTGTCGATCTCCTCGGCAGGCTGCTCGTCCTTATTTTCCTCGTCCTTTTTATCTTCGTCGGGAGCCTCGTCCTTCTTATCCCCATCGGGGTTTTCTTCGCCCTTCTTATCCTCACCGGGCTTGTTGGCGTCCTCGGTGTCCTTGTCCTCGTCGTCTTTGTTTTCGCTGTCCTTGCCGTCAGCGGGAGTACTCACGTCGCCGCTGCCGCCATTCCCGGCGTCCCCGCTGGGGGTGGTGCCAGTTGTACCAGCGCCGCCCTCGACGATGGGCGTGCCGCCAGTTGTACCAGCGCCGCCCTCGACGATGGGCGTGCCGCTGCCGCCGTTCCCGGCGTCCGTCGACTCCTGCTGCTCCTGCTGCTGGCCGTTGTCCGGCATGTCACCCTCGGCAAAGGCCGCGGGAGTCACCAGCGTCAGCGTGAGCACTATGCTCATCAGCAGGCTCACGATGCGCCGGGACAGATTGCTTGTCCGTTTCTTCATGTGTGTTCTCCTCTCTTTGTTGAACGTATCTATGTAAAAACTTTTTCAGTTGCCGCTTTTCGGCATCACCACATACAATTTGCCGGTTTCGGGGTCCTCGTACACCGTGCCCTTCTGCTCGAAGCTGCTGGAGGATTGGATGTCCTGCTCCATCTCCTCCGCGTTGTCCAGCTCCTGCATCTGCTCCCGCTGGAGGATCTCTACCCGCGTCTTGCTCAGGTCCACGTTCCAGTTCAGAATGACCGCCGCCATCAGCCCGCAGGCGAACACCAGCATCACGTCCGCCAGATTCGCCACGCCAGCCATGGCGTCCACCTCCTCCGTCACATGACGGCGGGAGGAAAACTTACCCTTCAACATCGCTCGTGACCTCCTCTAAAACTGCCTCCATCAGCGTTTCCAGCGACATCATATCGTCGTTGTACCAGCGCTTGCGGATGTGGGAGATAACGCTGGCCACCGCTGCGCTGATAACGCCCGCGATGGTGGTGTCGAACGCCACGTTCATGGACTCCGACAGCGTCACCGTGTCGCCCTGTCCCAGCGCCACGATGCCGGGACCGAGAGGTATCAGCGTGCCCAGCAGGCCGAACATGGGGCCCAGCTTGGCGATCATGTCCGTGATGGAGGTGGTGCGGGCGTTCCGCGCCTCCTCCGTGGCCAGCAGGCGCTCCGCCAGCGCCGTCAGGGTGTCCTTGGGCAGCCCCCGGCTCTCCGCCAGCTCCAGCAGGGCCTTCTTCTGCCGCCGCAGCAGGCCGCTGTTTTCAATCAGCTCCGCAAGGCCGTCCGCGCCCGCCGCGTGTACGTCCCGCAGCAGCTGGGGGACGTTACACTTATGCTTGCGGCGCTCCGCGATGTACTCCACCACGATGTCGCCGATCTGCCAGACCGCGCCGGCCATGAGGACCAGCAGGATGATGAGGCAGGGGATCATCAGCGCCTGGGCGATGGTATGCAGTATTTCACTCAAAGAGATCATGTGTGTTTGCTCCTATTCCTGTTTCTCGCCCCGCAGATGGGGCGTATTTTTCCCGTTACCTGCCCCGCAGGGACGGGTAACATATTTGCTTTTGTATGTGGTTTTGGTCTTGCCGTTCAACAAAGAGAGGAGGTGGGAGGGGCGGCTTTTCCCCTCCCACCCTTATGGAAAGCTGACAGTCTCCGTTCAGACTGTCTCGGCTTGACAAGGGTAATTCAGCAGGACACCTCCTGCTCTGCGGCCTTTGCCGCTTTCTCAATTTCGCGCTGGCGGGCAGCGGCATCACGAGCCTCTTTCTTTTCCTGCTCCAGCCGCTTTTTCTCTTTCAGCCGTGATTGCTGCGCCGCATGACTGGCTGCGGCCTTGGCGCGTTTCGCCTTCTTCTTGCGCTCGGATTCCTCGTAGAACAGCGGCTCCTGCACGGCTTTTTCCCGCTTGTAGCGTGCGGTGTCTTTCAACTTGGGCTCTTTCGCCGGTGGCCGCAGACGTGCCATCTCCAATACTGCGGCCCAACCGCCGAAGCGCTCCTCGATAAACGTGCCGCCGTCTATCTCGCAGGGACTGGGCGTGTGCCGCAGCAGTTCAGCACGATTGCCGACGTATTGCGCCAAATGCGCCAGCGGCGTATCCGCGTGCTTTTCGGCAAACTCCGCGTCCCGCGCTTCCAGCGCCGCCACGGTACGCTTGGCCACATTACGCTCAAACCAACTCTTGTAGTCAAATCTCTCGCGGGGATTCCTGTTGGACATAGACGTGATCCTCCCTTACAAAAAAACGCCGGTTTTCCAAAGAAAACCAGCGGTGATCCGGCAGAAATGAAAATGCGCTGACGAATCTCGCCAGCGCGCACTCCCGCCTATGCCGTCAGGGAGAGATCGCCCGCTGTACAACACTGATCCTCCATCGTGCAATTCTTCTGCCCTAACGTCACGAAGGACGTTTGTCCTTCTCGTACCTGAACCTACCTTCTCAGAGCGTTCGCTCCAATGGCTGCTATTCGCCACACGACATTTCTGCCGCTTGAGTCCATTCCTTACGTCAACAGCGCCGTCCGCAGGGGGCATCACCCCATTCCTTCAAAACTGCCGCCTGACGGTAATGATATACCGCCTTTACAGTGACAGCCACACGACTTCGCAAGACCTTTTATTCAGTTTTTGGCCTCGATTTTTTTCGCAAAGTAACATACTTTGCGAAAACGCGCGGGACGCCTTGTGCTGCAAGGCATTCCGGATTTATGCCAGAAAAAAGTCGAAAATTAGAACTCGTTGTTGACACGGAAAAACGGCTGGTATATACTGTTATTCGGTTGAAATTGGAAAGTTTTCGCAAAGTATGTTACTTTGCGAAAATTTTTGCGTTGACAATATGTTTTTTATCACATATAATATGCATAGGAAAAGAGGCGGTGGTTATATGGATTTCATGGTGGAATACTATGAAAAAGCGGATGGTTCACGGCCTGCCGAGGAGTTCATTCTGTCACAGGACAACAAAATGCAGGCAAAGATATTCGCCGCCCTTGAATTGTTGGAATTGAAAGGCCCAGCACTGCGAGAACCATATTCCAAGCCGCTGGGTGACGGCATTTTCGAAGTCAGGGCAAAGCAGGGGTCTGACATCAGCAGGGTGCTGTATTTCTTTGTAGTGGGAAAACGGGTCATCCTGACCAACGGATTTGTAAAGAAAACCGCCAAAACCCCGTCCCGCGAGGTCGAACGGGCGAAGCGGTATCGGGCTGATTACGAAAGCAAGGAGGTATGACGCTATGGGAAAGAATTTTCGTGATACGCTGAACGAGCGAATGAAAGATCCCGCATTTCTGGCAGAGTGGAACGCGCAAGAGCCGGAGCGTCAGATTATGCGTGCGATTGCCGAAGGCCGCGAGGAAAAGGACATGACTCAAAAGCAGCTGGCAGAGATCACCGGCATCACGCAAGCTGACATTAGCCGTCTGGAAAGCGGCACAGCCAACCCCTCGCTGCGGACGCTCAAGCGTCTGGCCGCCGGTATGGGCATGGCTCTCAAGGTAGAGTTCGTCCCCATTCAACCATAAGCAAAAGAGACAGGTATTTGCCTGTCTCTTTCATGTTATTCCCTTGAGAAAGCCTATCCCCTCCACAGCCCTGCGCTTGTAGTCCATGGACGAGTGAACGTATAGCCGAAGCGTGGTGCGGACATCGGCGTGGCCCAGAAGCTCACTGACGCTTTTCACGTCCACCCCCCGCTCCACACAGCGTGTGGCGTAGCTGTGCCTCAGACAATGGAAATTCCGATACCGCACGCCGCAGCGCTCCAACAACGCCTTATAGCGGTATTGCATCGCCCGCGGGTCAGGGACGATCTCCCCGCCGGTCAGCAGGTAGCTGTCCGGCTGCCTTGTCTCTGGCTTCAGCATCCGCAGCATCTCTTTCGGAATGGGTATCCAGCGTTCGGAATTTTCCGTTTTCGGTGGCTGCACCGTCAGGCACGTCCCGCCGCCTATCTGCGCGATGCGCTCCACCGTCCGCTGGATGTGCAGCAGTCCCGCGCCGACGTCCACGTCCTGCCATTGCAGGCCGCACAGCTCTCCCAGCCGCAATCCGGTGTAGGCTGTCAGCAGCACCCCCAGTCCCGTCCTGTCCGGACGGCGCAGAATGACCTGCCCCATCTGCTTCAGTTCCGGCTCGGTGAACACCTCCACGGCCTTCTGCCGCACCTTCGGCAGCGTCACATCCTCGCCGTAGCCCACACCGGCCATGCCCACGATCCGCAGCAGAAGGCCACCGATTTCTCGCACCAGCTTGGGCGAATAGTCCTCCTGTAACTGCTGGATGTAGTCGTTGATCTCCGCCGCCGTCAGTTCCGCCGCCACGCGCGCTCCCAGCGCCGACAGGATGTGGCATTGGATGTTGCGGCGGTAGCACGCCAGCGTGGAGGGCTTTACGCTCCCCTCCATGTCCTCCAGAAAGATAGCGGACAACCGTTCCACCGTGGTGTCCCTGCGGACGTATTTCCTGCGTTCTCCCATTTTTTCAAGCACCTTTCCGTCCCCGTAGGTGCCCTGGCTTCATGCAAAAAGCGCCGGCAAATGCCGACGCTTCTCTCGTGTAAACGGGCGCGAAGCCC
>ERZ1673730.1517-NODE-1517-length-16271-cov-6.667859_pt1 | contig 16271 bp, 7 predicted proteins | sample MGYA00580200_ERZ1673730 | MGnify/ENA primary metagenome ERZ1673730 (study PRJEB41218, sample SAMN15661761) | gut metagenome | host: Homo sapiens | place: Canada: London | collected 2015-08-20/2019-03-30 | study: EMG produced TPA metagenomics assembly of...
CAGATCGCGGTGGCGCTGCGGTAGCGCGCGCGGAGATCCTCATCCACAAAGGCGGCATAGTCCTCCGGCGGGCAGTTCATCGCCCTCAGCCCCTGCGCGCGCAGGACGTCCATGGTGTAATCATAGATCGCGCGGATGGCCGCGGGCAGGTCGTCCGAAAGGAAGCCCGCCTTGCGTCTGGCCGTCTTTTTCCGCTCCCAGACAAGCCAGAGCACGAACAGCACAAGCAGCGCCGCGGCGGTCAGGATCGCCAGCGCCAGCAAAATCTGGAGCCGGTGGCGGAGCCAAAAGTCCATCAGCGTGGGATCCTCGGTATCGTCGCTCTGCGGCTGATCCTCGGTGTTATCGACCGTGCGGTCATGCGGCTGCTGGCCGATCAGGCCGGAAATGTCCTGATAGCGTTCCGCCTGCTCCATCGCGGAGAAGTACGGCGGCGTCACCTCAAACGGCAGCCAGCCCACGCCGTCCTGATAGTATTCCACCCATGCGTGTGCCGCCGCGCCGGTGAGCGAAAGCGTCTGCCCGGCGGAAAGCACCTGCGCGTCCTGCTTGGTGACCAGAAATCCCTCGACATAGCGCGCGGGGATGCCGTAATAGCGGAACATCAGCGCCGCAGCCGTGGCATAGTGGATGTCATAGCCCTTCTGCGTGCCGTCGAGGAAGTTCAGGACGAAGTCGATCCCGTCGCCGACGGGCGCGAGGTTCGTTTCCTCGTAGTCTATGTAGCTCGTGAGGTAAAAAAGAATATTCTGCTTTGCATTCTGATAGTCAAAATGCGTCTCGCCCTCCTCCACCGAATAATCGCCCAGCTTTTCCGCGAGATAGCTGTGGATGTCCGAGGGAATCGCGGTGTAATTCTGATAGGCAAAGGCATTGTAGGCCGCCTCATCGCGCAGGAACTGCGTGTCCTCCGGAAGCTGCGCAAGCGAAGCGTTGATCTTCTGGTACTGTGTGATCAGCCCCGTCCCGGCAGAGAGCGTATAGCTGCGTTGCCCGTAGAAGCCCTGCGCCGCAAGTGTGCAGTCGCCCACGGCGGACGCATCCAGCCCGGCGCTGTCCGGCAGCAGCTCATAGGGGGCATAGAGATAACGCGAGGAGAGGCCGACATTTTCAACGGTGAGGCTGTTCTTCGTTTCCAGAAGCTCCGGCAGCACCGAATCCGCCGCCGCAGCGATCTGCGCCTGCGCATAGAAGCCGTCCTGATGCAGCCAGTAGAAGCTGTCCGAAGCGGGATAGAGCGTCTCGGCATCCAGCGCGGTCCAGCGGTTGTTTTCATAGATCTCGCCCGTGAAGCCGCGCAGATAATAGGACGCAGGCGTCTGCATGGTGATGTTCAAAACGGTCTCCTGCGTGGTGCGGCGCGGGCCGACATTCTGCAGGTCACCCTCCGGCAGACCCGCGGCGGCGTTGCTTCCGTAGCGAAGCGTCTGCACCTGCTGCCGCGTCCACTGCACGGCGCGATCCAGAAGCGCGGGCTTTGCGCTCTGCCAGCCGTTCAGCGCCAGCGCAAACGCAAGCACCAGCGCGGCGGCGCGGAGCCATGCGCCCATGCCGTCGCTTCCGCCAAAGAGCAGAAGGTAACCGAGCAGCTCCGCCAGCGCGGCGGCGAGCAGCCAGCCCGCCGTCAGGCGCGGCGCAAAAAGCAGGCACAGCGCGGCAAGCAGCGCCGTCAGGCACCAGAAGCCGCCCGCGCTGCGGCGGCGCGTCAGGCTCGCGCTCCACACGCCGAGCAGCGCGCCGAGCATACACAGAAGCAGCGCCGCGCCGCGTTCCTCCGCGACGGCGAACAGCTCCGGATTCCCGGCGTGCAGGTGCTTCCATGCGTCAAGCACGCCGTTTGCCAGCGCGGCGACCCCGCTCACAGCCGCCCGCCAGAAAACTGCCGCCGTGACCGCGCAGGCGCCCAGCCACAGAGCCGGCGCCAGCCAGACACGCCTGCGCCAGAAGGCCATAGTAACAGCCGCCGCTGCCGCGGTCAGCACGGGAAGCAGGCAGCTCTCCTCCGGCAGGAAGGCCGCCGCCGTCAGCCAGACGAGTGCCGCGGCAAGCAGCGCCGCGGCAAGGCAGGCGCGCAGGCGGGAAAGCAAATCATTACAGTGCAAGGAACACGCCTCCCTCCCGATCGAGCCGTCCGGCGCGCAGCACGGTCACCGCGCCGCCGTCCGCTGCCTGCACATCCTGCTGCTCCTGCCGCAGCGTGAGCAGGACGACATGGGCATAGTTCAAGGGGCCGCGCGTTGTAAGCCAGCGCTGCACCGTGGTCGTTTCGTCCGGAACGATCTGCGCAGCCAGCAGCTCGGCCAGCGCCTGCGTCAGCGTGTCGTCGCTCTCAGCCTGCGCCGTGGCAATGCAGTCCTCTTCGCGGTCAAACCATGCGATCTGATGCGCAAAGCCCGCAGAGCACAGCGCGGCAGAAACCGACGCGGTCAGCTCGCCCAGCGCCTCGCAGTTCTCCGGGGCGCAGGGCGCGGACACGCTGTTGTCCATGAGCAGTAAAATGGAATGATTGACCGGCAGACCGAGCTGGCGCACGATCACCTCGCCGGTCTTTTCCGTCAGCTTCCAGTGGATGCTGCGCACGCGGTCGCCGGGGACGTACTCGCGCAGGGCGAAGGTCTCGCTGGGGTCGTCGCCCGGATGGTGCATGGAGTATTCGTCACTGTCCAGCTCCACGCTGGAGCGGTCGGAGAAGGATAGCTGTACCGGGTACAATTCCGGCAGCACAAGGCTGTAGGCGCGTGCGTCACAGGAAATTTTTCTTCCGTACAGGCCAAACAGATCATAGACCCGCAGGTCGCGCAGGGAAAATTCGAGCTTGCCGCAGCGCTGCACGGAGAACGCCGCTGCGGCGCTGCGCTTCTGCTTCCCCGCGACCGAAAAGCGCAGACGGCGCTCGCCCTGCTCGCCCGTCAGGAGGTTGCGGCAGCCGACGCGCAGGCAGACCGCCGCGCAGGTCAGAACGGAGCCGTTCTCCACGGTGAGCAAGGCTTCCACCGTTTCTCCCTTCTGCGCGGAGAGCTGGGCGCACAGCGACACACGCAGGTATCTGTCGGCCAGCGCGGTCAGCGCGATCTCAAGCGCCGCAGCGCCGAGGCTTCCGGCCAGAATACAGCCCGGCATCGCGCTTTTGCTCAGCGCCCAGACGAGAAGCCACCCAAGAAGCCACAGCCCATAGGCGATCCGATGTCCGACCATGGCTCAGATGTGATCCGGGCGGCGCACCTGCTCCAGAAGCCCGGTGAGCACGTCGGCCGCGGTCGTGTCGGAGATCTTTGCCTTGGGCGCGAGGAACAGACGGTGCGCGCAGACGTCGATGAACACGCTCTGCACGTCCTCCGGGAGAACATAGTCCCGGCCGTGCATGAAGGCGCGGCTCTTTGCCATGCGGCACACAGCCAGCGCGCCGCGCGGGCTGACGCCCAGCAGCACCAGAGGATGCGCGCGCGTGGCCTCGGTCAGGCGCGTCACATATTCCAGCAGGGGGTCTGCCATATGGACGGACTGCGCCTGCCGCTGCATCTCCAGCAGCGCCTCGGCCGAGGAGACCTCCCGCACCTGCGTCAGCGGGTCGTCCTGCTGACGGTCGCGGAGGATATTGACTTGACTTTCAAAATCGGGATAGCCCATTTCCAGCCGCACCATGAAGCGGTCGAGCTGAGCCTGCGGCAGGAGCTGCGTGCCCGCCGAGCCGACGGGGTTCTGCGTGGCGATGACGGCGAAGGGCACGGGCAGAGAATGCGTCACGCCGTCCACCGTGACCTGCCGCTCCTCCATGACCTCCAGAAGCGCTGCCTGCGTCTTGCTGGAGGTACGGTTGATCTCGTCGGCCAGCAGAAGATTCGTCATGACCGCGCCGGGCTGATAGACGAAGGTCCCGCTTTCCTTGCGGTAAATGGAGAAGCCGACAATATCCGAGGGCAGCACGTCGGGCGTGAACTGGATGCGGCCGTAACGCAGGCCGAGCGCGCGGTGGAAGGCCAGCGCAGCCGTCGTTTTGCCGGTGCCGGGGACGTCGTCCAGCAGCACATGACCGCGGGAGATCAGCGTCATGAGAATCTTTTCCATCACGTCGTCCTTGCCGACGATGACTTTATGTACTTCTGCGAGGATCTGATTTACGTTGCTGTTCATGCGTTTCTCCTTTACCATTCTTTATAGTAGTTTCCGTTGCTGTTGCCGTAGTTGCCGCCGGTCGCGGGAGAGAAGCCGCCGATGTCCTTGCCGAGGGCAAGCGTGAAGCGCACGCGGATCACCGCGCCGTCCTGCGGCTTGCAGGCATTCATGCCGTAGCCGGGATAGCGGCCGTTGTAGGAGTACATCCAGCCCGACCAGCGGTAATAGTCGAATTCGCCCAGAGAGTCCATGGAGGCCGGCCTCGGGTCGTCGCCCGCGCCGAAGGCGTCCATGCCGTCTTCAATGATGATCTGCTTCAGCTCCGGGTCGATAGAATAGCCGTTGTTGATGCCGGGCTTGCCGATAGAGGCCAGATAATAGCTGCTGGCGGAGCAGGTGTAGCCGTTCTCCTCCAGAAGATCGCGGACGATCGTCAGCACGTCCGTGCCGCCCGGCACCGTGACCTGCGTCGGCGGGATCAGATAGCCCAGCCCGACGGTCGTGGCCTCGACGCTGACGGTGATGGTCACGTCTCCCTTTTCATAGTAGACCGTCCAGCTGCGCGTGACGCTGTAGCCGTCCTCGTCCGTTGCGGTCACGGTGATGGTGTTCGCGCCCTCTATGCTCAGGTAGGTGTTGTAGCCGAAGCTCGCGCCGGTCTGGCTGCAAGGCGATTTGATCCGTGTGCCGTTGATATAGACCTCGTAATTGTTCAGGTAAAGCTGCTCGTTGTTCCAGCTTCGGGCGTCGATGACCGTGATGATGTCCGGGCTTTTCAGAACCAGTCCGTCCTCCAGACCAATCACCGTATCGCCGACCTCGATGGTCGCGGCAATGCTGGGATATTTGTCCGGCGGGGTCGTACCGGGATTGCGGTGGAAGCGGACCGTCCATTTATAGCTCTGCCGCTCGCCATCGGCGTCCAGATAGCGCAGCAGCAGATATTTCGGCCTGCGCGTATCGACCTGCACGGTGTACCAGCCGTCGGCGCTGGGCTGGAGAAGGTTGTCGTCATAGCGCACCTGCGTGATCTGCTCCTTGCCCGTTTCCTGATTCAGATAGAAGCGGAAGCGGAATTCCTTGGAGTCCAGATACAGCGGCAGCTCCTCGCTGACGTGCTGCGGTTGCTTGGTGTCGTTGTCGATGACGGTGTCCGAGAAGCTCGTGGTGATCTTGAAGCCGTCCTCGCGGTAGTCGATGCGATAGGTTTCCGAGGCGCTGCCGACGCGGTCGCTGGCGCTGACCTCGATCACATTCGTGCCGAATTGCAGCGTGACGTCGAAGGTGTCGGAAGAGGACGTGACGGTCTTGCCGTTCAGCCGCACCGCCGCGCGCAGCGGCAATCCGTCGCGCAGACCGTAGGCCACGAAGCGCAGCCCGCTCTCGACCGTGCTGTGCAGCTCGCTCAGAGGCGTGCTGTCCTGCGCGCGGTAGGCGACGATCACGGTTTCGCCCGCGGGGCTGTAGCTGACGGTGTAGGCGCGGGAAGCGATGATGTTGTCCGTGCCGTCAAAGTAGGCCACGCGCACGATGATGGTGTTCGTGCCCTCGGCCAGCCGGATCATCACGCTGGTGGACGCGGCGCGGAAGGAGAGCTCCTCCCCGTTGACGATCACCGTCAGCCCGCGCACCTGCAAAAGCGGCTTTAAGTGCCGGATGGTGAAGGTATAGTCGCTGTAATCGACAGTATCGCCGTCAATGATGCTGGTTTCAAAATAGCGGTCGGGGTCGCCCACCTCGGAGCTGCCCGGCTCCTCGGACGGCTCACGCGACGGCGTCTGGCCGCCGGAGCCGCCGCCGCTGCCGCTGATGTCCAGAAGGTCGCCGATGTTCGTGCGGCCCGGCGTGGTGACCGGTTCCTCCGCGGAAACGTCGCCGGGATCGTCCGGCGTGGGAATGGGATCCTCCGGCTGATCCTGCGGCGGCGCGGTCTCTTCGGGCTGCTCCGTCTGTTCCGGCTGCTCCGTCTGCGCCTCGCTCGGTTCGGTGGAGGGTTCCTCCGGTTCCGTCGACGGTTCGGTCTGCTGGTTGTCATTTGCATTGTCGAGCCGCTTCAGACTGTCAGCGTCGTACAAAAGCTCGGCATCCGACAGCAGCATCCGCGAGGCCGGCTCCTGCTCCTGCCGCTGCGGCTCGCCCTTCTGCAAATTCAGAAAGGAAAAGCCCAATGCAAGGCATAAAAGAAGAAGCAGCCCCGCTCGGAGAAACGGCTCAAATCGTTTTTTCACAGATCTCACCTCTGTTTCGGAACATCACGGGAAGGAGAAAGTCAGATTTGCCCTTCTCCTTCCTGCGTTACATGACTTTATTTTTCTTTTGCGCGCTTCGCGGCCCGGAACCACTTGACCAGACCGAAGATCAGCGCGGCTGCGCCCAGAATTCCGGCGATCAGCCAGACGATCGTCCAGTCGAAGCCCCTGTTTTCATCCTCCGGCTTCGGCTCGCCGGGCTCAGTCGGCTCCTCGGAGGGCGTCTGTCCATCGAGCAGCGCCTGATAGGCTGCGACGGCCGCGTCCAGCGCCGCCTTGTCCTCTGCGGGCAGAAGCGCCTTCTGCGCATCGGTCAGCGCATTGAATGCGTCGAGCGCCGCTTCGATCGCGTCCTTACGTTCGAGCGTCACCTCGCCGATGGCGTGGATCAGGTCGGAAACCGCCTTGACCGCCTTGTCATCCGTTTCGGCAGGCTCTGTCGGCTTGCCGGATTCCGAAGCGCCGGGTTCCGTCGGTTTGGTATCCTCCGGCTTCTGCGGCTGCGAGGGTTCCGTCGGCTTTTCGACCTCGGCGGTGCGGTAGTATTCCTCCGCAGCCTTCAGCTCCTCCAACCGGGTGACATACTGCTTCTGTGCATCGGTCAGCGCGTCATAGCGCTCCCGCGCGCGGCGCAGATTCCGGTTCAGCTCCGCGAGGGATTCCTCCGTCGGTTTCTCCGAAAGCGTGCCGATCTGCTCAATGAGAAGGTCGGCAACCTGCGCGCAGTAGCGGTCCATGACCTTCTGCGTGTCCTCCTGCGAGGTGCAGGCGCCAAGCTCCGCGGCGGCGGCATCTGCCAGCGCGCCGATGCGGTCGCCCAGCGCAGGATATTTTACCTGATCCTTTGCGCGCTGCGCCTTCAGATCGTCCGCCGCCTTGCGGTAATCCGCAAGCAGCTTCTCCGCAGCTTCCAGCGCCGCCGTCTTTTCTTCCGGGACGAGCGCCTTCTGTTCCTCGGTCAGCGCGTCATAGGCGGCGCGCGCCGTCTTGAGCGCATTCTCCTTCACCTCGGCCATGGTCGTTTCGCCGGAGGTAAAGGCAAGATCGTCGATCAGCGCGCCCGCGATGTTTGCGCAGTAGCGACCCAGCGCCAGAACCGCGCCGTCCTTGTCCGTGCAGGCCAGCAGCTCGGTCTTTGCCGCCTCGGCCAGCGTCTGCACGGCTTCGGCGATCTGCGGGTAGGAGGCAGCGTCCGCCGCCGCCCATGCTTCGACCGTTTCCGCGGCCTTGCGGTAGACGGCAAGGAGTTCCTCCGCCGCCTCTAGCGTCTGTTCGCTGTTTTCCTCCAGCAGCGCCTTCTGCGCCTCGGTCAGACCGTTCAGCGCCCTGCGTGTGCGTTCGAGCTTTTCCGCAGCCTCGTCCAACTCGCCCATGGTGGTCGTCCCGGCGGCGAAGCCGACATCCGCCAGCAGCATCCGGACGACATCCGCGCAGTAGCCGTCGAGAACGGGCGCAAGCTCTTCCTGCCTGGTGCAATTGCCCAGCTTCTCCTGCGCCTGCGCGCTCAGCCCGGCGAGCTTTTCCTCAAGGTCGGGGTAGGCTGCCTTGTCCTCGGAGGCCCACTGCTTGAGCAGATCAAGATCCTTTGCATAGAGCGCGGCCAGCGCCTGAATGTCCGTGAGCTTCGCGTAGTCCTGCACCAGCGCCTGCTGTGCCTCGGTCAGTGCGGCGTAGGCTGCGTCGATCTCCTCCGCCTTGCCCGCAAGCTCCTTCATGGGCGCGCCCTGTGCGGCAGCGACCAGAAGATCGACGACGTGCGCGGCAAAGCCGTCCACGACCGTCTCCGCCTGCGCGGCGTTTGCGCTCTTGGTAATGGCATCGCAGTCGGACGTATAGCGTTCGGTCAGCCCGGCCTCGATCGCGGGATAGGCCGTCTTTGCCGCCTCATAGGCCTCGGTCAGCTTCCGGAGCACGGCAGCGCGCGCCTCGTCCAGCAGCTTCTCCGGGTTCATGGCCTCCAGCGCCGCATGGTAAGCGTCCACGATGCTCTGCGCGTCCGCCGCCGTGCGGATGGTCTCCGCCGTCTGGCCGAGCATTGCTTCCAGCGCCGTGCGCTGCGCGTCGGAGATCAGGGATTCTACATTCGTATGGTAATATTCGTTCAGATAGGCGATCACCGCTTCGCGGTTGTTCTCCAGCAGAAGCTGCCACGGGAAGATGGGATAACCGCCGTTGAGATCGGCAATGCTCTCGATCAGGCCGTCGAAGATGTCCGCCGTCAGCATATCCACGGCGTAGATGCGGTCGCCCTGGCTGCTCTTCCAGCCCAGCGCCGCGCGCGCCGTCCCGGAGAGGACATAGAGGTTGTCGCAGTATCTGCCGTCAATGGGGAAGCCGGCGAGCGTGCCGATGTGGTCGACCTTCGTGCCGGTGTCCAGAACGCCCGCGTTGTAGCAGTTTTTCACAACGAGCTTCTTGCTGCCGGTGGAGGTGGTCTTGCCGTAGCTGCCGCTCTCGCCGCCGAGGATGCCGCCGGCGATGATGCCGCCGGAGATCACGCCGGTGTTATAGCAGGTGTCGATGAGGAGGCTGCCGCCGCCCATTCCGTCCGTGACGCCCACGATGCCGCCGATGCCGCCGGCAGGCCATTCGCCCGTACCGATGACAAAATTCACGTCGTTGGAGATGTGGCCGGTGTTCAGGCACTCGTGCAGTCTGGTTTCGTCATCACCGCTGGCATAGATGCGGCCCGCGATGCCGCCGACGCCGGAGGCCTTGTTGACCGTGACGTCGCCGGAGTTCACGCAGCGCTCCAGTGTTGTATACTTGACAAGGCCGATAAAGCCGCCGAGTGCGCCGCCGCTGTAGCTGCTGTAGCCACGGCCAAGGTAGCCGCTGCCGGTGTACTGGCAGGTGATGCTTCCCTCAAAGCGGCAGTCGGTGAAGGAGGTCGCACTGGCCACGCCGGTAAAGCCGCCAAGATTGGCGTTGCTGTTGGTCAGGCCGGTGATGGTGATCTTCACGTCGGAAACGCAGTTTTCAAATTCGCCGGCGGAAACTTCCGCGGCCACACCGCCCACGGAAACCTTGCCGACATCCGCGAGCGCGATCTCGCCTCTGACGGTCAGGTTGGAAACCTTCGTGCCACCGTAGGCAAGGCCGATCAGGCCGGCATAGCCGGAGCCTGCCTTGCTGATGTACAGGCCGGAAACGGTGTGGCCCTGTCCGTCAAGGCTGCCGCGATAGGCGCGGCCGCTCGTCTGTCCGATGGGCGTCCACTCGCAGTAGCCGAGGTCGATGTCTGCGGTCAGGACCGCCTTGGCGGAGGCCGAAACGGTGTTGTCGTTGATGCTCTTTGCGAGCCAGGCAAGCTCTGCCGGCGTACCGATCTGATAAACGCCGTCCTTCTGCTCAGGCTGGGTAACCGTTTCGCCGTCCCATGCGTCCGCGTTGCGCGCGGAGGCAAGGAGGTTCGTTAGCTCCCGCTGCGCGGCCTCATAGACGTCCTCCAGCTTCTGCGCGGCGGACTGCCGCAGCGCTTCCAGCTCGGCATAAGAGGTGATCTCATCCAGCGCGGGCGTCGCTGCCGTGTGCAGGTCGGACTTGCTCTCGTCCAGCACCGTCTGAATGGCCTTCTGCCACCGCTCGGCAAGCGCGGTCAGGTCGCCCGCCTGCCCGGTCAGGGCGTCTGCGTACTTCTTTTCCAGTGCGGCCAGCTCGTCGAGGATCTCCTGCCGCGCGAGCTTCAGCGCATCCTGCGCCGCCTGATCCGGATCCGGCGCGGTGTCACCCTCGGCAAAGCCCTTGACCAGCTCGGTCAGCACCTTGCGCGCTTCGGCATAGAGACGCTCGACCTCTTCGACCGTCTTTGCGCCATCCAGCTTCAGCCTCCAGCCCTCGTAGGCGCGCAGGAGCGCCGCCGCATCCTCCTGAGAATACTTCTTTCCGTAGATAAATTCGTTGTAAAGGCCATTCGCCGCCTTGGTGGGGTAGGTCTCGACCTCCTTGAGCTTGCCGTCGATGTTCTCGCTGCCCAGATAGGTCTGGCGGACGTCCGTCACGTCGGAGAGCTTCTTCGCCGCATCCAGCGCGGCGTCGGCCTCGGCTAGAAGCCCGTCGATCGTCTTTTTATTCTCGGCATCGTAGAGATTGCCGTCCACGAAGGCGTGCATCTCCTCGCGCAGCGCGGCCTTGGCGGCCGCCAGCTCCGTGGGAACCTCGGCGAGGGTCTTTTCCGCTTCTTCCAGCGCGGCGTCGATCTCCTCGGCGGTGGTGCACAGCTCGACCTTGCGGACGCACTGCATGACGGTGTCATTGTAGAGCTTGGTCTGCGTTCCGTAGATCTTGTAGTTTTCGTCGCGGTCGCTGACGCGGATCAGTTTGCCCAGAAGGGTACGCGTTGCGGTGAGCTTCTCCCACATACCGCCCTTGACATTGACCGTCGGGGTGATCTCGCCCACGCGCATGGTGTCGGTGCCGTTCGTGCCGGTCGCCGCGGCATAGCCCCAGAGGGTGTTGTCCACACTGCTGCTCTGGGCGTGCCGCACGTCGCCCGCGCGCCAGTTGCCGACAAGCGCACCGGTCATCGGCGCAGTCGCGGAATACTCATAGGCGGCGTTATACTGGTTGCGGTTGGTCTCGCCGTAGATCGTGCCCGCGTTGTAGGCGTATTGCAGGCAGAACGTGGTCTTCTCGTCGGCGTAGCCGACGATGCCGCCGGTGCCGTGGGTATCGGGATTAGACGCCGACGCGCCATACACATCGCCGTAGTTGGTCACATAGTCAAGCTGCGCATTGCTGTCCTGAATGACATAGCCGAGAATACCGCCGACCCTGAGCTCGCCGCGTACCTCCGCGTAGTTGACGCTTTCGCGCACCTTGGCAATGCCGGAGATCAGGCCGACGATGCCGCCCATACTGCTGCCTTTGCCGCCAAGATAACTCAGCTCGTAGCCGCGCAGCCGCATATGGTTCTCGCAGTAGCGGATCAGGCAGCCATCGCTGGGCTCACTGGCCCCGGCTGCGCCGGCGATGCCGCCGATGGAATTGACCATATTGCTGCTGTATTTGCTGTCATCCGTCGTCAGGAAAAGGCCGTAGGTGCGGCAGTTTTCGATGGAGCCGCCGGTCATGCAGCCCGCAATGCCGCCGATGGCGGAAATGCCCTTCCAGCTGCCGAGGAAAGCAGAAACCTCGCAGTTGTAGATCTCGCCCGCGTTGGAACCCGCGATGAGGCCGGAGCCGGCAGACTGCACGGCGCGGATGCGTCCGGCAGCCTTCACGTTTTTCACCGTGCCATAGTCGCTGCGGTTGGAATAGTTCCGGCCGATATAGCCGAACAGACCTTGAATGGTGTTGCTTTCGTCGGTGCTCCAGATGCCGTGGATGATATGGTTCTGGCCGTCGAAGGTGCCCATGTAGGGCTTATTCTTCGTGCCGATGGAGGTCCACTCCTGACGGTTCAGGTCGATGTCCGCCGTCAGCACGGCGCAGGCCGAAGCGCTGCCGCCGTTGACCTTTTCGGCAAACCATGCCAGCTCCGCGCCCGTGCCGATCCGGTAGGGGTCGGCCTTCGTGCCGCTGCCCGCGGGCTGGGTCTTCGTCGTGCCGTCCCACTTGTCCGCCACGCCGGAGTCGATCTTCGGCACGGTGTACTTCTCGCGCACGGCAAGGAGCTTGGCATTCCACTCCGCCTTGGCCGCGTCCAGCGCTGCCTGCGTGCGAGTGGCTTCCAGCGCGGCAAGGCCGTCTGCCAGCGTCTGCTCCAGTGTCTTTGCCATCGTTTCCAACTGCTCAGAGGCTTCCCTCGTCCCCGGCAGCTCATGCCAAACGGCCGAGAGCATCCCGCGGTCGGTGTCGAGCGCGTAGAGCTGCTTTGTGTAGGTCGTGTAGATCTCCTGCTGCGCCGTAAGCTTTTTGCCCGCAAATTCCTTCTCGGCTCTGATGGTAAGTACCCCAGCCATGTTCTTTAGCGCGGTGTCGGCGATTCCGGTCAGCAGCGCCGCCTGACGCTCGCCGTCGGCGGTGATCGCCTTCGGTTCCATGCTCTCCCAGTCCTCCGGCTCGACAAAGCCGACTTTCAGCTCCTTCTTGGCGGTATTATAGTACGCCGTCAGAAACTCCCAGTTCTCGTCGCTGTAGTGGTAGTAGCCGTTCTGATAGTCGCTGCCATAGTCACGATTTTGGCGGTAGGTATAGGTGTTGTAGCCGACATATTTCGTGCCGTCGATGGTCTTGCCGTTGTCCAGCGCGTCCAGTGCGGCAGCCCTTGCTTCGTCAAAGGCTTTTTGGGCCGAAACCAGCGCCTTTTCCTGCGGCGTATCCTGGGAAGCCGGCTTTTCCAGTTCCCATGCCAGTACCGGCCAGCCGTCGCCCATTTCGCCAGAGACCGTGTAGTAGGAGTCATCCCCGTTCAGATACGCCACGGCATCCCCGACGCTGTTGGAATAGTCCCACGCGCGGCAGATCTGCTGACCATCGCCCCACTCATAGGGATTCAGACCGTTTTCTCCCTCGATTGCCTCGGAGTAGGTCATGTTGTGCGCCAGATCGCTGCCGATCCCAGGAGCACTGCCGAAGAAATCACCCGCAGCATAGTCGGAGGTAATCGCGGCGGTGCGCTGGGCCCATTGGGGATTCAGGTAATCGTTATCATCCGTGGAGGCAGAAGTATAACAACCGACGATTGTGGGCGTACCAGAGCTAAGGCCGATCAGGCCGCCTGCGTAACCGACGCCGTCCCCCCCGGACGCATGAATGGCAGCAGAGTTGTAGCAATATTCCAGCATGATATCCGAGTCTGCCCAGCCAACAATACCGCCGTAGCCGTTTGTACCTTCTTCATAGGTGCCGGTGATCTCGCCGTGGTTGGCGCAGGCAATGATCTCGTTGTCCGTATCGTAGACATAGCCCACAATGCCGCCCACGCCATTGGAGGCATCGCCAATGGAAAACGCCACATTGGAGCTGCAGTTTTCGATCCGGTTCCTTCCGCCAATCGCAGCCGCAATGCCGCCATAGCAGAGGTACAAGTCTCCGCTGTCCTCCTCGGCCGTGACCTTTCCCTCCACACGGACATTTTTGACGGTTGCCCGTTCCAGCGTATCAAAAAGGCCCACATAGCTATGGGTCCAATCGGCATTGACGGTGATGTCCAGCGTCACGGTATATCCGTGACCATCAAAAGTGCCGCTGTACGGCTTATCCTTAAGGCCGCCGATGGCAGCCCAGTCATACCCCGTCAGGTCGATGCTGCTCAGAAGCTCGCCGCAGACGGAGGTGTTCCCCTCGTCAACCAGTGCGCCAAAGGCCATCAGGTCTTCGGCATCTCTGATCTGGTAAGGGCTGTCCTTGGTTCCCTCGCCCTCGAGCGTGCCGCCCGTGGCAAAGACCGTCGCCGGGAGCGTGCCGAGAATCAGCACAAGCGTAAGAAACAGCGCAATTCCTCTTTTCATGATAATTCACCTCATATTTTATGCTATATAACAAGGGGCAGGCGCCCCGCAGACAAGTAAGACGGCTCCCGATACGAAAAAACTCCGCACGACACCCAGCCGTGCGGAGTTGCTCCGTTTCATAAAATCGCAGCTTCCCGGTATGGGCAGGAACCGACGCGCGACCCGACGTATCTGACGTATCCGGTTTTCCCGGCATCACAGTGACCCGCTCGCGGGGCTTCTCACCCCATTCCGTCTCCGGCGAAAGCCGGGAGGCAGCGCGTTTTATATATTTCATCAAATAATCAAACCAATTATACCAGCTTCTGCAAATAAATGCAAGACAGTTTTCCGTCTTTTTCCTGTTCTTCTGCAAACTCTTTCAAAACCCGCGCGGGCTTCCTCATCCCAGTTCCTTTAAAAACTCCCGGATCGCCCGGACGAAGGCGTCCGCCCTCAGCACGGTGGATAAATGGCCGCCGGAAATATAGGTGATTTTCGGACTATGCATCAGGCGAACGAGATCCTGCTGCATTTTCCCGGAGAAAAAGTCCTGATCGGGCAGGATGAGCAGGATCCTGCCTTCCAGCGCCGCAAAATCCGCCTCCGTCACCGGCGTCTGGTTCATCACATCCGCCAGCAGACCGGAGATATGCACATCCTTCTCCTGCTTGTAATCCTTGAAGATGGTTTCGAACATATCCCGGGCGTAGGCGATCTCCTCCGCGCTTTCGTTGCGGATATGGCGCATGCTGGCCCGGATGAGCTTCGGCTTCAGCTTCTCGTAGTTGCAGTGCTTCATGTACCACAGCATGAGCGGCGCAAGACGGTACTTTTTCTTCAGGCTCTTCAGCGTGGCCTCGTCCATGCCGCCGGTGGAGATCAGCACCAGTCCTCCGACCTCTCCGGGATAGCTCTGCACATAGATCTGCGCCACCATGCCGCCGTCGCTGGCGCCGATGAAAATCGGGTTTTAGATGCCGAGCGCGCGGAAGAAGGCGTGCATCCCGGCAACCAGCGCCTGATTGGTGCGCAGCTGCTGCGGATAGTCAAACAGCCTTTTCGGCTTCTGTCAAGCAGAATGGGAGCCGTTCCGGACGGAGCGGCTCCCATATTCCCTATGTATTATAAGCACAGGCATTTGTCTGTTTGCAAGGAGAAATGAACCGTCCGCCCCGGCTGCACCTGCGCGTCCTTTGGCGCGACGGCACGCAGAAGCGGCGCGTCGGCAGTTCCGGCAGGCCGGAGCAGCAACACGGTGGAATTCAGGTCGGAGATGACCCGAAGCACCCGGGCCTCGTGCGGGCCGATGCCTATGGCGACGGCCTCATCCGGAATGGCGACGGTCACGCGCTGCGCCGGCGCCTCCAGCGGCAGCACGATGTTCCAGCCTTCCAGCTCCACACCGCCGGCGCAGGCGCGCGCGGGCAGAAAATTCCGGCAGCTGGTCAGGCGCGCCGCGCCCTGCATGGTGGGATGGTGCGCCAGCTCCTTCATGTCCAGAACGGCGCCGGACCGCCCGTTTTCCATGACGCAGACGGTCTGGCAGTTGCGGTAGCATTCGCCGAAATCATGGCTGACCCAGAGAATGGGATTCTGAAAATCCGACAATAGATCGGACAGCTCCAGCTCCAGATTCCATTTCAGGAAGCTGTCCAGCGCGGAAAACGGCTCATCGAGCAGAATGGTCCGCGGTTCGGAAACCAGAATTCGTGCCAGCGCGACGCGCTGCTGCTGGCCGCCGGAGAACTGCGCGGGATACTTTTTCTCCAGTCCTTCCAGACGGAAGCGGCGCAGGCTGTCCTGCACCTTCCGGCGGCGTTCGGCCTTCGTACCGGAGCGAACGCCGCAGAGGATATTCTGCATGACGGTCATGTTCGGAAACAGCGCATACTGCTGAAAGAGGTACCCGACCCGCCGCTGCTGCGGGGTCAGGTTGACGCGCGCTTCGCTGTCAAAGAGCGTCTTGCCGTCCAGCACGATGCGGCCGCGGTCCGGTGTCATGATCCCGGCGATGCACTTGAGCGTGACGCTCTTGCCGCTGCCGGAGGCGCCGAGCAGCGCCATGATCCCGCCGGAGGTTTCAAACTGCGCGTGCAGGGTGAAGGAGCCCAGCTTCTTTTCAATATCGACCAGAAGGCTCATGCAGCTCCCCTCCTTCCGCGTCCGGCAGCCAGAAGATTCTTCTTTTCCAGCATATTCACGATCAGCAGGATCACCGCGGAAATGGCGATATTGATCAGCACCCATTTCAGCGCAAGTGCGTCGTTGTTGATCTGCCAAATCTGTTACCGTTGTTGATACCATATCAACAACGGTAATTTTTTATTTTCCGCCGTCTGAGGAGTGGTTTTTGCGAAAAGCAGGACTTTACCCGAACATTTCCGTCCATCGGCACGATGTACGCCCGGATTTGCAGCGGCCATGATGAGAAAGATAAGGTACAATAACTTGCGCAAATTGAAAAGAGCAAAAAGGAGACATAGCTTGCAGGCTCTGGTAGAATGAAGTTACCACACAAACATTCGAAAGG
>ERZ1673730.1519-NODE-1519-length-16261-cov-10.232013_pt1 | contig 16261 bp, 10 predicted proteins | sample MGYA00580200_ERZ1673730 | MGnify/ENA primary metagenome ERZ1673730 (study PRJEB41218, sample SAMN15661761) | gut metagenome | host: Homo sapiens | place: Canada: London | collected 2015-08-20/2019-03-30 | study: EMG produced TPA metagenomics assembly of...
GGCTTGACCAAAGCAACTCGGAAAGCAATCTGTATGAAGTTTTGAAGGTATGTTACAAAACAAACCTATTGTGACGTACTTGTACGTCATTTTAGCATATAGGGGTGTAGTTCATCGGTAGAATAAGAGTCTCCAAAACTCCAGAGGAGGGTTCGATTCCTTCCACCCCTGTTCTTTAAAAGAAAGTATATTCTATACTTTCTTTTTTTTACTTTACAGGAAATTGCTTTCCTGTAAAGTAAAAAACGCTCTGCGAGGATGCACACTGCGGCGTATAAGGTAGATGTCGCAAGCGACCGCCGCAGGCGCGAGAATGTGCCAAGGCACATTCTTTGTTATGCGAGTAGCGAGAAACTCGCAAAGCATGTTTCTCGTAGTTGTGTCAAGTATTCGTAAGAAGCTACCGGCAGACTTAGCATGAATTCACAAACAGCTATTAGCAGTAAATTTTGTATAAAAAAGAAAAGTGGTATAAAATAGACAAAGAGTGTTAAAATCTAAGAGAAAGTAATGAAAGAGAAGTTTTATAAAGGGCAGTCTACTGACATAGAAGAAAATATGTGATGAATGAAAACAGGATTATGAGGAAGGGAGCTGTAAGAGAAATGAACAGGTATTGGTTGCATGCGGCATCAGGAGAACTTTCTTTAGCAAGGGATAATGGGAAAAATATAGAAAAGGAATCTGAACCGCAGATAATACTATTAAATATGGAAGAATTTCAGCAATTAGAAGGAAATTATCCGCATCGAAAGAATCTGATTAGCAGCATGCGTTTTATCCGCTATAGCAAAGTAGAGGCATTTCATGAATGTGTACAGGGGATTATACATGTACCAAAACAGGGAAGTAAAAAGGAAAAAGAGTTTTCCTTTGGCTTTTATCTCTTTGAAAATAAACTATTTTTAATAGAAGAAGATGAGGAATTACAGGAAATATTGGCAAAGGTTAAAAATGATATGTTTGATGGCTGCACACTTCATATGGTGTTGCTCTTTATTTGCAATGCATTAATTGACAATGATATTCTTTATCTGCAAAAGATAGAGGAAAATTTGGAGAAGGTAGAGGATGTTGTAATTAAGAGGATACCGGAGCATTTTAATGAAGTAATTATGCGTTATCGGAAGCAGCTTTCAGAGAGCCGGGCATATTATGAACAGTTGATGAATATGGGAGATTTCATGCAGATGTATATGAACCGGGAGTCTTTAGTAGAAGAGGAACAGGGCTGGGAACGCTATATGAATCGTGTGGAACGGCTGCATAATTACGTAGAGACAATCCGCGAGTATTTACAGCAAATCCGTGAAATGTATCAGACGCAGATTGATATTCACCAGAACCGGATTATGAGTATTCTGACCATTGTAACAACTCTTTTTTTGCCATTGACACTAATTACAGGCTGGTATGGAATGAATTTTCCGGGAATGCCGGAATTTCAATGGAAATATGGTTATCTGGCAGTAATCGGAGTGTCCGTTCTTCTTATTATTATAGAGATAGTATATTTCAAGAAAAAGCAGATCTGGATATCTTCGAAAGACGTAATGTAATGAGCGCAAGCGAGTCAAGATACTTGCATGATTGACAATCGGCGAAATTAATGAGTGATACAATCACGTTATAATACACAAAATGTCCACTTATATGGAAAACCGCTGAATGTACGGAAAAAAGTGCAATAGTAAGTATTATGTAAATGTTATGTGTAGAAAGAAGTTTAGGAATAATGATGGAATTTGGAGCTTTTTTGAAGACTTTTGAAGGAATGCGAGGCTTATTACCTTATTTTTTGACACAAAAATTTGTGAAAAACGATAAAAAATATTGACTGAGTAAAAAAAAACTTGTAAATGTGACTAAAGTACCATAAAAAACGACAAAATGTGACAGGCAAACTAATTTTGGTAAGACCAAAATAGAGAAAAACAGAAAAATTTATTGTGTAAAATGCTCATAAAATTCATATACTAAGATGGTAAGCGAAAATTGACAAAAAAAAGAAATGGTGTCATAATGCTCAAGAATCAAAAGTAAATCAGTTTATTTTTTTGAGGATGGTGAAAAAAATGAATGAAAAGAAAATCAAATTAGCTGGCACAGAAGAGGTTAGAGACTTTGTACGTGAGGCAGGAAAATGTGATTTTGACATTGATATTTCATACAATAGAGTAATAATTGACGCAAAGTCTTTTCTTGGAGTATTAAGTCTTGATCTGAATCGAGAGCTTACTGTTAAGTATGGCGGACATGATATGAACTTTGAGAATGTATTAAGCAAGTATGCAACTGCTTAAATGATGGTACAGGTTTTCTGGCAGCCAGAAAATACAGGTTCATAAGGTAAGAAGAAATACCGGGTAGCGGACAATTTGGATATTGTCTTTTCTATCTGGTATTTTTTTGTTATTATGAAATGAGAATACGTTTCAATTCCTTTGAAGTCTGCTAGAAAAATGAGATTTTTCAAAAATTGATAAATAGAAAAAATAGTGAATAGCATAAATAGAAATAAGTATAAGATGGGATGAAAAGGGGTGACAGCGGAATGGAACGTGAGCAGATAAGAATATCGGTACGAAATCTGGTGGAGTTTATCTTGCGTTCCGGAGACATTGATAACCGCAGAGCCAGTCTTGATACGATGGAAGCCATGCAGGCGGGCAGCAGACTCCATCGGAAGATTCAAAAGAAGATGGGAAGCACTTACCATGCCGAGGTTCCTTTAAATATTATCATTGAGGAAGAAAATTATGAGCTTGGAATCTGGGGACGGGCAGACGGCATTATAATAGAAGAAACAGTTACCATTGATGAGATAAAAGGCGTATATTTAAGCCTTGACTTATTGGAAGAACCCGTAAAGGTACATCTGGCACAGGCAAAGTGTTATGCGTACATATATGGAATCCAGAATGATTTACAGAAAATCAATGTTCAGATGACATATGGAAATCTCGATACCGGAGATTTAAAATATTTTTCTTATGAATATAGCATGCAGCAGCTGCAGGAATGGTTTTCAGATTTGATTTTAAAATATAAGAAATGGGCGGATTTTCAGTATGAGTGGCGGAAGAAACGGCAGGCATCCATTAAAGAACTGGCATTTCCGTTTCCGTACCGGGAGGGACAGAAAGAGTTGGCTGCCGGGGTTTACCGTACGATAGCCAGAAAAAAGAATCTGTTTATTCAGGCACCCACCGGAGTAGGCAAGACCATTTCTACATTATATCCGGCAATCAAAGCGGTGGGAGAAGGATTAGGTGATAAGATTTTTTACTTAACTGCCAAGACTGTTACCGCAAATGTGGCAAAAGAGACCCTTGGCATTTTATGTGAAAAGGGTTATCGGGCAAAGAGTGTGCAGATTACAGCGAAAGAAAAATTATGCCCTTGTGAGGAAGTGGACTGTAATCCCGCAATCTGCCCTTATGCAAAGGGGCATTTTGACCGGGTAAATGATGCGGTTTACGATTTATTACAGAAAGAAAATAATATGACAAGAGAAGTTTTGCTGGCACATGCAAAAGAATATCAGGTCTGCCCGTTTGAAATGTGTCTGGACACGGCAACCTGGGCAGATAATATTATCTGCGATTATAATTATGTCTTTGACCCGAATGTGTATCTAAAGCGTTTTTTCGCAGATGGCATCAAGGGTGATTACATCTTTCTGGTAGATGAGGCACACAATCTTGTGGAACGTGGACGGGAGATGTATAGTGCCGCCCTTGTCAAAGAAGATATTCTTGCAGTGCGGAAAATTATGAAGCCAAGAAGCTCTGCCATTGAGAAAGAACTGGGTAAATGCAATAAGCTGATGTTGGAATATAAGAGAGAATGCGAAACTTATCAGATTTACGAAAGCATTCCGAATCTCATTTTCTCCTGTATGCGTCTTGCAGCAAAAATCGAAGAATATATGCAGAAGAATCCGGAGTTCCCGGGGCGGGATGTGGTTCTTGATTTCTATTTTGAATTGCGCAATTTCTTGAATATCTATGAGCGTGTGGATGAGCATTATGTGATTTACGGACAGCATGATGAAGAGGGCAGATTTGTCATAAAGCTTTTTTGCGTGGATCCGTCCTTTAATCTGCAGGAGTGTCTGGATAAGGGAAATGCTACGATTTTCTTCTCGGCAACGCTGCTGCCGGTTCAGTATTATAAGGAGCTTTTGACGAATAAAACGGATAATTATGCAGTTTATGCCAGGACAACATTTTCTCAGGATAAGAGACTTTTGTTAATCGGAAATGATGTCAGCAGTAAATATACCAGAAGAACACCGGAAGAATACGGAAGGATTGCAGATTATATTTATCGTACAATAAAGAAGAAAAAGGGCAATTATATGGTGTTTTTCCCATCCTATCTTTTCCTGAAAAAAGTGCATGAGGCATTTGAACTGCGGACGGATGAAACAATTACCTGCATCTGTCAGGAATCCGGCATGCGGGAAGAAGAAAGAGAAGCTTTTTTAGAAGCATTTCAGGGAGAAAAAGAGGAGTCACTGGTGGCATTTTGTGTCATGGGCGGCATCTTTGGAGAAGGAATTGACTTAAAGAGGGAGCAGTTGATTGGTGCAATTATCGTAGGAACCGGTCTGCCGCAGATTAGCAATGAGCGGGAAATTTTAAAAGAGTATTATGACAAAAAAGAGGGCATGGGATTCGACTATGCCTATCGGTATCCGGGAATGAATAAGGTACTTCAGGCAGCGGGACGTGTTATCCGGACTGCAGAAGATGTGGGAATTATTGAACTTTTGGATGAACGCTTTCTGCAGAATGATTATCAGCGGCTGTTCCCAAGAGAGTGGGAACAGCGGAGCGTGTGCCAGCTATCTAATTTGGAAGAAAAGCTGGTTGCCTTCTGGGAGGAAAAGCATTTATAATGTCGGCAGTAGATTTAAGAATTCTTCTGTGGAAGTAAGAATCGGCAGATTCGGATTTACGGAGACAGCAAGCTGTCTTCGTGGAAGAGGTTCTAAAGTTTTTAAGATAAACAAATCCTTAGATTCATGTTTCAAGCAATAGTCCGGAATGCAGGCGATACCAAGACCGATACGGGCAAGGTCAATCAGAAGGTCATTACTGCTCAGTTCAATTTCCGGAATCAGCTCCAACTGATGGGAGAGGAAGAGATTGTGCATGAATTCACTGGTGGTACTCTTGTTATCAAGCATCAGCAGAGGATATTTTGTTAAATCCCGGAAACTTAATTCCTGTTGTTTTAAATTAAAGTAGGATGGATTCGCAATAAATACATCCGTAAAATCCAGTACCATTTTGCGGATGTAGGATTGATTTAATCGTACATTCGGGCAGTTAGTAACGGCAATATCGACTTTTCCCTGCTCTAAGAGGTCAACGCAGCCAAGAGAGGTTGCATTGGTAACCTTGATGGGAACGCTGGGAAATTTTTTATGAAATTCTTTTAAATAAGGTACTAAAAAATAGCGGCAGATAGTATCGCTGGCAGCAATATGAAGCTGCCCCAACCCAAGAGTATTGGATTCTAAGAGCTGGTTTTCCCCGCGGGCGATGAGATTCATGGCAGGCTCAATGTGTTTTAACAGAACCTGTCCTGCCGGAGTAAGCTGGACTTTCTTGGTGCTACGGATAAAAAGCGGCTGCTCTAATTTCTTTTCTAAGGTCTTGATGGACTGGCTTACTGCAGACTGGGAAATGTAAAGCTGCTTGCTGGCTTCCGAGAAGCTTAAGGAAGTAGCAACGTGGTAGAATACTTTATATAATTCGTAATTAATATCCATAATGGCTCCTTTATCATATCAGAATGCATATCTTACATATTTTCCTTTATTATAAGTGACGCTTATAACTGTGTCAACATTAGCAACTCTTATAAATAAAATTAAATATATTAATTGTTCTTATTCATAATGCCGTGCTATAATGAGCATAAGAAAGTAAACATTCAGGAGGTAGAAGATGAGTAAGGTAAGAAGAGTGTATGTAGAGAAAAAAGACGCTTACGCAGTACGCGCCAAAGAGTTACATGCAGAGATTAAGAGTTATCTTGGAATCAGCGCAGTAGATAAGGTACGTGTCCTGATTCGTTATGATATTGAAAACATTTCCGATGATGTATATAAAAGAGCAGTTCAGACTGTATTTTCAGAGCCGCCGGTAGATGATGTCTATGAGGAGAATTTTGAAATGGGGGATGGAAAAGTATTTTCCGTTGAATTCCTTCCGGGACAGTTTGACCAGAGAGCAGATTCTGCAGAGCAGTGTGTGAAGCTTTTAAAAGAGGATGAAGAGCCGGTTATCCGTACCGCAACAACGTATGTTATTTACGGAGATATCAACGCTGAGCAGTTAGAGGCAATCAAGCATCACTGCATCAACCCGGTAGATTCCAGAGAGACCGGCATGGAGAAGCCTGAGACTTTGGTAACAGAGTTCCCGGAGCCTGCAGATGTTAAGATTATGACCGGATTTAAGGATATGCCGGAGCAGGAATTAAAAGCACTCTATGATTCCCTTGGACTGGCTATGACATTCAAGGATTTCTTACATATTCAGAACTATTTCCATGGAGAAGAAGATAGAGACCCATCCATGACCGAGATTCGTGTGCTGGATACCTACTGGTCAGACCATTGCCGTCATACCACATTTTCTACCGAACTGAAAAATGTTGCATTTGAAGATGGTTTCTACAAAGAGCCAATGGAAAAGACATATGAGGATTATCTTGATACACATAAGAAAATGTATGAAGGCAGAGATGACAAATTTGTCTGCTTAATGGACATTGCATTAATGGCAATGAAGCGTCTGAAAAAAGAAGGAAAATTACAGGATCAGGAAGAGTCCGATGAGATTAATGCCTGCTCTATTGTAGTGCCTGTTGAAGTAGATGGCAAGACAGAAGAATGGCTTGTAAACTTTAAAAATGAGACCCACAACCACCCAACCGAAATCGAGCCGTTTGGTGGAGCTGCAACCTGTCTTGGTGGAGCAATCCGTGACCCGTTGTCAGGACGTACCTATGTATATCAGGCAATGCGTGTGACTGGAGCTGCTGACCCTACCGTATCTGTAAAAGATACCATGGAAGGAAAGCTTCCTCAGAAGAAACTGGTTCGCGGCGCAGCACAGGGATACAGTTCCTATGGTAACCAGATTGGACTTGCTACCGGATATGTCAAAGAAGTATATCATCCGGATTATGTGGCTAAGAGAATGGAAATCGGAGCCGTTATGGGAGCAGCACCTCGTCGTGCCGTTCAGAGACTGACTTCTGATCCGGGAGATATTATTATCCTCTTAGGCGGACGTACCGGACGTGATGGCTGTGGTGGAGCAACCGGTTCCTCCAAAGCACACAATACAGAATCCATTGATACCTGTGGAGCAGAGGTTCAGAAAGGTAACCCACCTACCGAGCGTAAGATTCAGAGACTTTTCCGCAGAGAAGAAGTTGCCCACATTATTAAGAAATGTAATGACTTTGGTGCCGGTGGAGTGTCCGTAGCAATCGGAGAGCTTGCAGACGGATTACAGGTTGATTTGGATAAAGTACCTAAGAAATATGCCGGACTGGACGGAACAGAACTTGCTATTTCCGAGTCTCAGGAGCGTATGGCAGTTGTTGTTGCACCGGAAGATGCACAGCAGTTCTTAGATTATGCAAAAGAAGAAAACTTAGAGGCTGTGAAAGTTGCCGTTGTAACCGAAGAGCCAAGATTAGTATTATCCTGGAGAGGAAAAGAAATTGTAAATCTTTCCAGAGCATTCTTAGACACCAACGGAGCACATCAGGAGACTGATGTAAAGGTAGAGCTTCCGGTAAAAGAAGAGAATTATTTAAATAAAATCGGCACAAAGGCTGTAGAAGAAGCAGTTGCAGCAGGCGATATGAAAGCTGCATGGTTAAATGAATTAAAAGACCTTAACGTATGTTCCCAGAAGGGTCTCGTAGAAATGTTTGATGGTTCCATCGGAGCAGGCAGTGTATACATGCCATATGGTGGAAAATATCAGTTGACCGAGACACAGAGTATGGTTGCAAAACTTCCGGTTATGAATGGAAAATGCGATACAGTAACCATGATGAGTTACGGATTTGATCCATATTTATCTTCATGGAGCCCATACCATGGAGCAGCTTATGCAGTATTAGAGTCTGTTTCCCGTATCGTAACAGCCGGTGGTGATTTCCACAAGATTCGTTTCACATTCCAGGAATACTTCCGCAGAATGTCGGAGGAGCCAAGTCGTTGGAGCCAGCCATTTGCAGCACTGCTTGGTGCTTATAATGCGCAGATTGGTTTCGGACTTCCATCCATCGGTGGAAAGGACTCCATGTCCGGTTCCTTCAATGAAATTGATGTACCGCCAACACTGGTATCCTTTGCAGTTGATGTAGCAAAAGAAAAAGATGTTATCACACCGGAGCTTAAGAAAGAAAATGATAAGCTGATGTTATTTACCATCGAAAAAGATGCTTATGATATGCCGGATTACGCACAGGTTATGAAGCTTTATGATGCAATTCATGAGATGACTGAGACAGGCGTTATCGTAGCAGCTTATGCATTAGACGGAAAAGGTCTTGCAGCAGCAGTCAGCAAGATGGCATTTGGTAATAAACTTGGCGTTACTGTAAATGCAGATGTAACAAAAGAAACATTATTTGCACCGGGCTTTGGAAATATCGTAGCAGAAGTTCCGGAAAATAAAGTTGTAAAAGCACAGGAAATCCTTGCAGCAGCAGGTCTTGCAGCAAACGGAGCTGTTGTGGGTGCAGTAAATGACAGCAAGAACTTTATCTATGGTGATATGAGCATTTCCATGGATGAAGCAATCGAAGCATGGGGACAGACTTTAGAGAAAGTATTCCCAACCAGAGCAACCACCGGAACAGAAGAAGTGAAGAGCGGACTTTACGATACAAAAGACATTTATGTCTGCAAGCACAAAGTTGCCCGCCCGCATGTATTTATTCCGGTATTCCCGGGAACCAACTGCGAGTACGACAGTGCGAAAGCATTTGAAAATGCAGGTGCAGATGTAACCGTAAAGGTATTTAAGAACTTAAATGCAGAAGACATCCGTGATTCTGTTGATGTATTTGTAAAAGCAATTGATGAAGCACAGATTATCATGTTCCCTGGTGGATTCTCCGCAGGAGATGAACCGGAAGGCTCAGCAAAATTCTTTGCAACAGCATTCCGTAATGAGAAGATGAAAGAAGCTGTAAACAAGCTTTTAAATGAGCGTGACGGTCTTGCACTTGGTATCTGTAACGGATTCCAGGCACTGATTAAATTAGGTCTGGTTCCTTACGGCAAGATTACACACCAGAGACCGGATTCACCGACTCTGACCTACAATACCATCGGACGTCATATTTCCAAGATGGTATATACCAAGGTAGTGACCAACAAGTCCCCATGGTTAGCACAGGCTGAGCTTGGCGGCGTATACTGTAACCCGGCATCTCATGGAGAAGGTCGTTTCGTTGCTCCGAAGGAGTGGTTAGACAAGCTTTTCGAGAATGGTCAGGTGGCAACCCAGTATGTAAACGAAACCGGTGTTCCAACCATGGATGAAGAATGGAACGTAAACGGTTCTTACATGGCAATCGAAGGTATCACCAGTCCGGACGGACGTGTCCTTGGTAAGATGGCACATGCAGAGCGTCGTGGAGAGTCTGTTGCAGTCAACATTTACGGCGAGCAGGATATGAAGCTGTTCGAAAGTGGAGTAGCATACTTTAAATAAAATAGTAAAATAAAAACCGAGCGGTTCTGTTAAAAGCAGAACCGCTCGATTGCGTATGCAACACCATCTTCTTCATTAGAAAGGGAAATGAAATCAGCCGAATCTTTTAAGAGCTGTTGCGCATTTCCCATGGCAACGCCAATGCCGGCAGCTTTGACGATATCGAGATCATTTTCGCTGTCACCTACCGCCATGGTATCTTCCATGGAAATGTGGAGGTAATCACAGAGGAATTTAAGTCCTTTGGATTTGGCAATGCCGCATCTGGTAACTTCTAAGTTATGAAAACCGCCGGATACATAAGTGACTTCCGGGAAGGTGTCTAAGATTTCTTTTGTTTTTTCTCTTGTGGTATAGCTTCCATCTGCATCCGGTGCAAAGTTTAAAGTCAGTTTTGAAACACAAAGTTTATGTTCTTCGATATAAGCAGCTAAGTCAGTAATCGTCTTCCGGGTGGTCTGGATATATTTTTTTAAGGAATCCGGAATATCTAATAGGTTGGTAAGCTCGCTGGTGGAAAACTGGGTATAGCCGTCACCATTGATAAAGGCATCGATATGAAGAGACTGCGTATAGAGCTTGCGTAACAGCCGGACACTTAAATCGGTATCCATGCTTTCATCTAAGAGCAGTTCCTTTTCCGGGACGCGGTATACCGCAGAACCGTTGGCAGTAATGGCATATTGGATGCCAAGCTCCTTCATTTCATCCACAGGAAGACCGATATAAGGCCGGCCGGTGGAGATAATAACGGTAATCCCGTTTTCTACGGCTTTTCGAATCATTTCTTTATTGTAAGAGGTAATGACACCGTCTTTATTATAGAGGGTGCCATCGATGTCTAAGGCAATTAGCTTTACTGAATTCATCAAGTGTACTCCTTTGTATTTGAAAATATCATTGTCAATGAATAACAGTGTAGCACAGAAAATGAAAAAAGCAACTCACCGGATTAAATTTATATTTTTAAGTTGCAGGAAAAGGAGCTTACATATATAATTAGTAGGAATTCAAATGTAAGATAAACTGGAGTATACTATGAATATAAAGGAATATATCAAAGAACAAAGACTGATAACCGATGGTGCCATGGGCACTTATTATGAGGAAAAATACAGCGAAGATACCGTGATTGCAGAAAAGGAGAATCTTAAGAATCCGGAGCAGATTAAGGAGATTCATTTAGAATATCTGCGTGCGGGAGCAAGGCTGATCCGCACCAATACATTTGCAGCAAATACCATGTTTCTTGCAGATATGCAGAAAGTAAAAGAGACAGTCCGGGCGGGCTATGAGATTGCAAAGGAAGCAGTAACCGCATTTCAGGCAGAAAATGGAAAAGAGATTCCGGTATTTATCGGAGCAGATTTAGGACCGATTTATGATCTTGACCATCAGGACTATGACAATGTGTTACAGGAGTACAAAGAAATTTGTGACACCTTCCTTTCCTGTGGCGCAGACTGTTTTGTATTTGAGACACAGAGTGACTTTACCTATATTGAGCCGGTGACGGCATATATCAAAGAAAAATCAGACGCATTTATTCTGGTGCAGTTCGCATTTGATAAGAGTGGCTACACCCGCTCCGGCCTTTCCATGCAACGTGTGGCAGTAGAAGCTTCCGAGATGGAAAATGTGGATGCCTATGGATTTAACTGTGAACTGGACAGTACCCACATGTATCAGTTTATGAAGAACCTGAAGTTCTCCAGTGATAAATTCGTATCAGCACTTCCAAATGCAGGGTACCCATATACTTTGCGAGGAAAGACAATTTATTCCAATAATGCATCTTATTATGCAGAAAAAATGAAGGATATTGCAGCCCTTGGCACAGATATTTTAGGTGGCTGCTGTGGAACCACACCGGAATATATAGCTTTGCTTTCTGGCGAGTTACAGGATGTGCCGAAGGCAGCAAAGAAAATTGAAAATGTAGTAACGCAGGAGGTTACAAGAACTCCATCTATTTTTGAAGAGAAGCTTTCCCGTGGGGAGAAGGCTTATATTGTAGAATTGGACCCGCCATTTTCCGAGGATGCATCCAAGGTTATGAAAGGAGCAGAAGATTTAAGAAAATGTAATGTGGATCTGATTACCCTTTCCGATTCCCCAATGGCGCGGGCGAGAATGGATGCCGGACAGCTGGCAGTGAAAATCCAGCAGAAGACCGGTGTGGCAGTAATGCCGCATATCAGCTGCCGTGACCGCAATGTGATTGCGCTTCGGGCAGGTCTTTTAGGCATGCATATGAATGATGTCCGCCATTTCCTGATTGTGACCGGAGACCCGGTTTCAAGGGCAGACCGCGAAAGAGTGACTTCTGTTTTTGATTTCAATTCCATTAAACTGATGCAGTATGTTAAGGAAATGAATTTAGAAGTTTTTGCACAGGAGCCGGTTTATTATGGTGGTGCACTGAATTATCATGGCGCCAATCCGGATGCGATTATTGAACGGATGAAGCGTAAAGCGGAAGCAGGATGCGGTTATTTCCTGACACAGCCGGTATATACCGAGGAAGATGTGGAAAGACTGACTTATATCAAGGAACACATTGACACCAAAATCATGTGCGGTATTATGCCGCTGGTAAGCTATAAGAATGCAATGTTTGTGAAAAATGAGATGCCGGGCATCCATGTTTCCGATGAAATTGTAAACCGGTATCGGGAAGATATGACAAGAGAAGAGGCAGAAGAAGTGGCAATTGAATTATCTGTTGAAATCGCAGCAAAATTATATGATATTGCAGACGGATTTTATTTTATGACACCATTTAACCGGACGGGCTTAATTGCGAGAATTATTGAGGCAATCCGACAGGAGGAAGAACGCAGATGACAAGAGAGGAATTTAAGGAATTAGTAAAAAATGGACCGGTTATCTTAGATGGTGCAACCGGAAGCAATCTTCAGAATGCAGGAATGCCGGTAGGAGTCTGTCCGGAGCAGTGGATTTTAGAGCATCCACAGACCATGATAGATTTGCAGCGGGCTTATGTGGAGGCTGGAACACAGATTCTTTTGGCACCGACCTTTACTGCAAACCGCATTAAATTAGAAGAATATGGACTGGCAGATAAGCTGGTAGAGATGAACCAGCAATTAGTTGCCATTTCCAAAGAGGCAGCAGGCGGAAAAGCGCTGGTAGCCGGTGATATTACCATGACCGGTCAGCAGCTTTATCCGATGGGTGAATTGCAGTTTGAAGAACTGGTAGATATTTATAAAGAACAGGTCAAAGTTGTGGCAGATGCGGGAGTAGACTTGTTTATCATTGAGACCATGATGAGTCTGCAGGAAACAAGAGCCGCTGTGCTGGCAATCCGTGAAACCTGTGATTTGCCGATTATGGCAAGTATGACTTATAACGAGGATGGCAGAAGCTTGTATGGAACAGATCCGGTAACTGCGGTAGTTACGTTGCAGAGTCTGGGTGCTGATGCAGTGGGAATGAACTGCTCCACAGGACCAGAGGAAATGTTAGAGCCGATTCGCCAGACCGTAGAATATGCCTATGTTCCTGTTTTGGCAAAGCCAAATGCCGGATTACCGGAATTAGAGGATGGTGTAACGGTATACAAGACCACACCGGAAGAATTTGCGGAAGTTGGTGCAAAATTAATCGAAGAAGGCGTTTCGATTATTGGTGGATGCTGTGGAACGACCCCGGCACATATCAAGGCATTGGCAGATAAAGTAAAACCAATGGGGATCCATCATGCGGAAGCACCAAGACGAAGAGTGCTTACTTCCGAGCGTAAGACGGTAGAAATTGATTTGGACGGACCATTTATGGTAATTGGTGAGCGGATTAATCCGACCGGAAAGAAGAAATTGCAGGCAGAGCTTCGGGAAGGCAGCCTTAATATGGTTCGTGATATGGCACGGGCGCAGGAAGAAAATGGTGCAGCCATTCTGGATGTCAATATGGGTATGAATGGAATTGATGAGAAACAGATGATGTTAAATACCATTCATGAGGTTACTTATACAGTGGATTGTCCGCTTTGTATCGATTCATCCCATGTGGATATTATTGAAGCAGCACTTCGTATTTATCCGGGACGAGCTTTGATTAACTCTATTTCCTTAGAAAAAGAGAAATTCGAAAAATTGCTTCCGATTGCAAAGAAATATGGAGCAATGTTTATTTTGCTTCCGCTTTCTGACGAGGGACTTCCAAAAGACGCAGAAGAGAAGCGGCAGATTGTCCGTACCATTTTAGATGCCGCCTTAAAAATCGGTCTTCATAAAGAAGATATTATCGTGGACGGACTGGTAGCAACGGTAGGTGCCAATCCGCTGGCAGCATTGGAGTGTTTTGATACCATCCAGTATTGTAAGGATGAATTGAGCCTTGCCACAGCCTGTGGACTTTCCAATATTTCCTTCGGTCTGCCGGAACGTATTTATGTAAACAGTGCATTTCTTACCATGGCAATTGCAAAAGGACTTACGATGGCAATTGCAAATCCATCCCAGGATTTATTAATGAATGCGGCAGTGGCTTCGGATATGCTTTTACATAAAGAAGGTTCCGATATCCGCTATATCAATCGGATGAACCAGCGGGCACAGAAGGAAGCTCCGGCAACCGATAACGCAACTTCGGCAGGCACTTTAGAGCCGGCAAATCCGGTATTTGACTGTGTATTAAAGGGAAATAAGGGCAATATTTTAAAAGAAGTAGATAAAGCTTTGGCAGCAGGAGAAGAACCGGGAGCGATTATTAATGGACAGTTGATTCCTGCCATTAATGAAGTAGGTGTTCTTTTTGACAAGCAGATTTATTTCCTGCCGCAGCTGATTTCCAGTGCGCAGACCATGCAGCATGCCATTGAATACTTGGAGCCAATGCTTTCCAAAGATAAGGACGCAGAGCCAAAGGCAACCATTATTATTGCAACCGTAGAAGGTGACATACACGATATCGGTAAGAATCTGGTAGCACTGATGCTCCGTAACTATGGTTATCGTGTCTTAGACCTTGGCAAGGATGTGGCAGCGGATATTATTGTGGATACAGCGTTAAAAGAGAATGCCCAGATTATCGGACTTTCTGCCCTGATGACCACTACTATGATGCGTATGAAGGATGTGGTAGAACTGGCAAAAGAGCGCGGCTGCAACAGCAAGATTATCGTAGGCGGCGCAGCAATTACACAGAGCTTTGCAGATGAAATCGGTGCAGATGGCTATTCCCCGGATGCAGCTGATTGTGTAAAACTGGTAGAACGTCTACTGGAAGAAATGTAAATTTTTATTTTGGGAGGTTTTTGATATGGTAAAGATAATTTCAGATAGTACCTGTGATTTATCTGAAGAACTGGTAAAACGTTATGATATTACCATTCTTCCGCTTCACATTTTATTAGGTGACGAAGAATATCTGGATGGAGTAAATATTACTCCGCAGGAGATTTTTGACTGGTCGGATGAACACAAGACCACTCCAAAGACTTCAGCACCATCCGCAGAGCAGGCAGTAGAATTGTTAAAGCCTTATGTAGAAAAAGGTCAGGAGGTTATCTGTTTTGCCATTGCATCCGGGATGTCTTCTTCCATGAATGTGATGCGTCTTGCAGCGGAAGAACTGAATGCGGAAAATCTGGTGACTGTAATCGATTCAGCAAATCTTTCTACCGGTATCGGACTTCTTGTCATAGAAGCAGCCGAAATGGCACAGCAGGGAAAGGGTGCAGCAGAGATTACTGCACGCATTGAAGAATTAAAGCCTCTGGTTCGGGCAAGCTTTGTGGTAGACACCTTAACCTATCTTTATCGTGGTGGCAGATGCAGTGGACTGGCTGCCTTAGCCGGAGGTGCATTAAAGCTTCATCCGCGGATTGGTGTTGAGGATGGTAAGATGGGACCGGGCAAGAAATACCGTGGCAATATGGAAAAGGTTGTGCTCTCTTATGTGAAAGACATGGAGGAAGCAATGAAGAATGCCCGGCCGGAACGCGTATTTATCACTCATTCCGGCAGTGCTCCGGAAATCGTAGATAAGGTACGGGCTTATCTCAATGACCTGCATGTCTTTTATGAAATTTTAGAGACCAGAGCGGGTGGTGTAGTATCCAGCCACTGTGGACCGGGAACACTGGGCGTCTTGTTTATTGCGAAGGAGTAGGGAGAAGGAGAGATGTATGATTTGCAAAGGTATCTCATAAGGCAGGTATCCGGCAGCTTGACAGAATTATTGGAGTAATTTTGAATCTTGAAATATTTTCAAAAATTTTAAATATTTCAAAAATATTTTTGAAAAAGTGCTTGACTTCACTATTCCTATATAGTATACTAGCAAAGCGGGTTGCAGATGAGTAACCCGCAGGAATATGGGATCTTAGCTCAGCTGGGAGAGCATCTGCCTTACAAGCAGAGGGTCACAGGTTCGAGCCCTGTAGGTCCCATTCCAAAACAAATAATTGAATATGGCGGAATAGCTCAGTTGGCTAGAGCACACGGTTCATACCCGTGGTGTCG
>ERZ1673730.1521-NODE-1521-length-16247-cov-8.560091_pt1 | contig 16247 bp, 16 predicted proteins | sample MGYA00580200_ERZ1673730 | MGnify/ENA primary metagenome ERZ1673730 (study PRJEB41218, sample SAMN15661761) | gut metagenome | host: Homo sapiens | place: Canada: London | collected 2015-08-20/2019-03-30 | study: EMG produced TPA metagenomics assembly of...
GGTGACTTTTCGGAGTATATCACGCCCTGCTCATGCAGCTCGTCCCGCAGCATCCTTGTGCTGGCTCCAGCGAGGTATCGCTCGTAGATCCAGCGGACGACCTCTGCCTCCTCCGGGATGATCTCCGGCTTATCGTCCGCGCCCCTGCGGTAGCCGTAGAGGTATTTGTACTGGATGGCCGCCTTTCCGCTCTCCATGGCGCGGCGTTTGCCCCATGTGACATTGGCGGAGATGGATTCGCTCTCGGATTGTGCGAAGGCACCGGAGAGCGTGATGCGCAGCTCGCTGTCTTCCTCCAGCGAATTGATGTTCTCCTTTTCAAAGATGACGGCGATGCCCAGCTCCTTGAGCGCCCGTGTGTAGTAGAGGCAGTCCACCGTGTTGCGGGCGAAGCGGGAGACTGATTTGGTGAGGACGACATCTATCTTCCTCTGGCGGCAGTGGCGGATCATGCGCATGAAGTCCTCGCGCTTTTTCACCGAGGTGCCGGTGATGCCCTTGTCGGCGAAGACGCCCGCCATGGTCCACGCGGAATTGGACATAATCTTGTCGGTGTAGTATTCCTTTTGCACCTCGTAGCTGTTTGCCTGATCCTCCTCCTTGGTGGAGACCCGGCAGTAGGCGGCGACCCGGAGCTGTCTTTGCAGCTCCGCCTGCCGGACCGACTCCGGCTTTGCGGGGATCTTAATGACTCTTGGGGCGGTTTCGTTCACAGCTGATCTCTCCTCTCTATGGTCTGTCCGTTCTTCAGCGTCACGGTCACGCATTTGTTCGTCACGCGCACCTTTGACACCGTGCTTTGCAGCAGCTCCGCGTCCAGCTCCGTCATGGGCATTCGGCCAGTGAGCAGCCGCCGCAGCCGCACGGTTTCGTATTCCGTGTTCCCAATGGCGTCGTACTGCTCTGCCGCCAGTTGAAGGAGCAGCGCTCTGGCGTTGTCCTCGTCGATGGGCTGCCGCTCCAGCGCGGAGGTCAGCTCCTCCCGCGTTTTTCCGTAGGCAGCGGCCGCTTGGGATGCCGCTGGCTGGACACGGTCGGGGCAGCGTATGAGCTCGTTGAGCAGGTCGGTGACGATCTTCTCAACCCGCTCGGGAGGCGGCGCGCCGCAGAGCCGTCGCAGGGCCTTCTGCGCGGGTGTTTTCTGCGGTGGGCAGGCTCTTGCCGACCTCTTTTCCGCTGCCGCGCGGAGCTGCTCCGGCTCGATGAGTGCCGGATAGCCTTTCTCTCCGATATATCTCTCATCTTCCAGTATACGGGAGACCATGTTCTTGTTCCATGTCCGCCCCGCATAGTAGGGGATATCCTGTCGGCAGAGTGCCTTGGTCAGCTCCCCCAGCGTGGCTCCCATGCTGTAGCCTTGGAAGATAAACCGTACCAGCTCCGCTTCCTCCGGCAGGATCGTGATCTCGCCCAGCGTCATACGGTAGCCGAAGGGCTGCTTTCGGTTTCCCATTATCGCACCGTCCTCTCAATGGATTCCCGCAGCTCCAGCCCGTTATGCAGGCGGAAGCGGAGGGTGTCGTTGCTCTCCACGATGATTTCCGCAATGAGTGCGCCGCACAGCTCTGTGTCTGGGTGGTCGAGGAAGTCCGGCCCATCCTCCAGCAGGGCTATCAGCTCCTGCGTCCGCTGGGCGGTGGCATCCCCCTCGGCAGCCATAAGTTCCTCTTTGTCCAGCTTGGCCTGCCGGAGCTGGCGGGTCAGCTCGTTGCTTTTGGATATAAAAATGTCAGGATCAACGAGGCCGTTTTGCTTGAGGAAGGCCAGCGTTTGATTCTGACTGGAGAGTTCAGATATTTTTTTGTTGAGGGAAACGATGTCCTCACTCCAGAGCAGTCTGCGATCACGGATCGTCCGGAGGGTTTCGAGCATCTGCTCCAGAATGGGGCGGCTCTGATGCTTGAGCTTATAGTAGAGGCGGCAGAAGGCTTCATAAATACTCTGCTCCGTGATTGGAGTAATATGACACTTCTCGCGGTTCTCATCGTGTTTTATACAGCACCAGTAATACTTGCCTCTTTGCGGTTTTCTCCGAAACATTGTTCCGCAACACCCGCACACGACTTTTGGGGAGAGACGATGAATCATTTCAGATGGAGTTTTCCCATAGTTCTGTTTTCGTGCTTGAATTAGCTTTTGAACCCTTTCAAAAGTCTCCGCAGTAATAATAGGGGGATGCGTTCCTTCTGCGTAGTATTGTTCACGCTCCCCTTTATTCCTATGGCGCACCGCAGGAAGTTCTTCTGCCGTATAAGTTTTTTGCCAAAGCGAGTTACCAATGTATCGCTCGTTTGTAAGGATGTAATGAATGCCACCCTTCCCCCACGCCTTATTCTGTCCACTGAGTACGCCTGCCTCGTTCAGTCTGTGAGCGATGCGCTCCTTGCTGATTCCATCCAAATACCACTGGAATATTTTGCAGATGTTCACCGCCTGTTCTGGATCAATTACAATTTCTCTATTTATAATTCTGTATCCATACGGTGTGGAGGGTGGGAGAAAGGAACCATCCTCCATCCTTCGCCGGTAGCTCCAGCGCATATTGCCGGAGATGGATTCGCTCTCCTTTTGGGCGAAGGCGGCGTAGATGGCGGTGATGAGCTCGCTGCTCACATTGGCGGTGTCGATGCCCTCGCGCTCGAAGCGGACATTGACGCCCAGCTCCTTCAGCTCCCGCACCGCCTCCAGACAGTCCTTTGTGTTTCGGGCGAAGCGGGAGATGGATTTGACGAGGATCTGGTCGATGAGTCCTCTGCGGCAGTCCGCCATCATGCGCTGGAAGTCCTCCCGCTTTGCGGCGGAGGTGCCGGTGATGCCCTCGTCGGCGTAGATATCCACCATGCGCCACTCAGCCTTGCCGGAGATCAGCTCGGCGTAGTAGCGGTTTTGCGCCGCGAAGGAGTTGAGCTGGTCATCGGAGTCCGAGCTGACGCGGGTATAGGCCGCTACCCGCAGCTGCGCATTCTGCGGCTTCTCCGCCGCCTTGATCTTGATGACGCGGGGCTGCGCTGCCAGCGCCGTTGTGCCGTCTGTCAGATGCTTTTCCGCCATGCCTGCTCACCTCCTTTTTTGCAACACAAACACTACCACAACCTTGCTCAGAAAGCTACTGAAAGATGAAGAAAATCAGAGAGAAATCATGATGTCCGCGCCGCTGTCCGCGGCGATCCGTGCCGCCACCCTCCGCAGCTCCTTTTCGCTGAAGCTGCCGCTTTCCCGAAGCTGGCGCAGCAGAAGGATGATGCCGTAATAATTGATGTTCTGATCCATATCGGTACCTCTTTTTCTGAATTTTGCCTTGCGGCACAAATATGAGGATCGTCCGGGGGATAAGGAGGGGGGAATGCAGGCCGTTCAGAGGATTAAAAGAGAGAAGAGAAAGGATGGTGGAAAAGAGAAAGAGGAGTTGGACGATCCCCATACTTCTGCCGCAAAGCAGAAAAGGCCGCTCCGTATCGGGGCGGAACTGCTCCTTGCGGAGCGGCCCTCTTGCTCTTGCGTTTCTGCCTGTATTCGACACTACTTCCCCAGGCAAGGGCGGCGGCTGGAACCGCGCTGGCGCGCGTCACGGGAGTTTCACCCCTCCGAGGTTCTCTCGAAGCTGCGTACAGGAGTATCATTGTAAGCTGACGGGGTCATGGCGAAGCAGCCTGCCAAAGCTGCATTTGACCTGGGTGGGTATCGCTCTGCACCTTCCATTGGCCGTCCTAATATGCGGAGAATGCTCCGCACAGGTGGTCCTCGCGCACCCGGTCTGACGCTCGCGCCGTCAGCAAAGGTATTCCAGTCACCGGATATGACCGCCTGGGCGGTGTTTTTCAAGGTTCAGAAGATGGGGGATACTTGTCCCTTCACTAATCATCTTTTTTCAGGCTTTTTCACAACCATTTTTGGACCCCTTTTCAAAAATTTTCTCGATTTTTTCAAAGCGGAGACCAGCGATTTAGACACAGCCTGCTGTGTGACGCCTTCTGCTTCGGCGATTTCGCTCTCTGTTTTCCCTTCGATGCAATACTGCCGGAGTCTGTAAAACTGTGCCCCAGTCAGTATGCTTCTGATCCCAGAAACCGCCGCCTCCGCACAACGAATCTGATCTTCTCTGACCTGCCTTTCCTCTGCCAAAGCATCCTCATTGGGAACAGCAAGGGTGGCTTCCGGAACCATGTCCATAGATGTGGTGTGGTCGCTTTCCTCCACATCGCTTTTGTCCTCTGCGTGAAAGTCCTGGTCCGACCACCTTTTCCAACGGCGAAACTCTGCTTCATCGGTGAAATCAGCACAGGTCAGGCAGATCAGATTTCCATTGGCATCTGGAAGTACAATGGCATCTGGATTTTTCTTGTTCAGTGCGTAGATGCTCCGTCTGTCATACATTTTTGGTTCCTCCATATTCTGAAATCTGTTGGATGTAAATTCAGAACATGGGAGGGCCGCGGCAGCGAGGCGGCCCAAAGAGCGCAAAAAAGCCCACAGCGACACCGCTGTGGGCATGGAAATATGTAAAAATGTGGACGCTGGGCGGAGGGGGATGATCTTCGGATAGACGCAACGAATCAACTTGTCTTATGCTTGCGCATGGACAAATAGAGGCAGAATGTACTTGCTCGGAGGAGACAGCGTCGAGGGGAGGAGGACATCCCATAGAAACCGCCCTTCTGACAGAAAGCCAAGGATATATCCTTGGTGGACAAATACGGCATTCGTGTGGCTATTGCAGAGACCATAGAGAAATAATAAGAGAGATTGCAATACAGCAATCTCTCCCACGCTCAAAAATTTCATGAATATTCAGGATCGTCATGGCACAAATGGCTTCGGTGGTTGTTATGCCGCCTATAGTCGAATATCTGCCGGATCTCTCAAAGCATCATATTGTCGTTATATTCTGTTTTTATGCGGCTACACAGTGTGCAAGCAGATATGTCCTGCCCGTCTTCACAAAAAGCAACAACGGCGGTTCCGGGTCGTCCAGCTCCGCCGCGCCCAGCGCCGCGTGGTGTGTGATCCGCGACACGGTGAAGGCATACCGAACGCCCCGCGCATCAGTGAACATCACGCATTCTCCGGCGTCCAGTTGACTGATAAAGGCGAAGCAGTCCTCACCGCCGCTGCCGCCAATGACCAATGTTCCACTATACAGTGTTCCACTGTAGCACGCGGGGCGGAACGGGAACAATCCTGTGTCCCAATCCGCCGCCACTGGCAGCGAAACGCCGTACTCCGGCAGTTCTATAAGACCGATGTAGTCGCGCCCGTTCAGCTCCAGCCGGGGCATTTCCTCGTTGGCATGGTCGCCGATCACGCCGGCGGTCGGCTCAGCCGTCAGCATTTGCAGCCGATGCGCGGCCTCGGTTTGCTCATTCCGCTGCGCCGCGCTTTTCCATACGCTGAGCAAGGCAAGCCCCACCGCCGCTGCCACCAAAATCGCTCCCGCAAGCAGGAGTAGCCCGGAAAATGTTCTATTTCTTTTCATGCTTCTGATTCCTGTTCAACACTCCCAGCAGTAGAAGCGCCAGCCCGGATACCGCCATACAGACGATATACAGCGTCAGGTGGGACTCGTCTCCCGTCTGAGGTCTGTCTCCCGGCCCCGGTGTAGGTTTTGGGGTAGGCTCCGGCGTGGGCGTCGGGTCGGGTACAGCACTGCGCGTATTGGTCACAAAGAAGCTGCTGCCGCTGCGCTGCACCGTGACGGTGTAGCCCTCCGGGACATTTCGCTCCAAAACGCTCCATGTGCCGCCGACAGCCGTCCAGCGGTACATCCAATCGTTGTCGGCAGACAGCGTCTGCCTTTCCTGCTCCACGCCGTCTCTGCAGATGGCGATTTCCACGCTGGCGGGGCGCTTGTCTGAGGATTTTTCTCCCGCCCAGAGCTTTACCGCCGTGTAGGTGACGGGCGTGTCCGGCTCGTCCCCGCCGCCGGGCTTTTCGGTGTACTTGGGCGCGGCGGTCACATCGTATCTCCAATTTCCACCTCCGTCCACGCCGGGAACGGCGATGAGCGACGGTGCGTACTGCCGGGTGCTGCCGTCCACTTGCATGTCGGCCTTATCCACAAGGTACATACCTGCGGAAAGCCCGGTAAACACAGCCCTTCCGTCCGCGCCGGTAACGGCGGTGCCGTCCGGTGCGAGGGCATCCGCCGCTATATACGCCAGCAGAGTGTCACGCAGGGCATCCCACTCCGCCTGACCGTTCCCGGCGGGCATAAAGATGCCGTATCCCGCGAACGCGCCGCAGAGAGTGTAACGCCCGTTGGACGAAATGTCCGCCGCACGGTACAGCTGGACGGTCTGACCGGAAGCGGCGTATTGCAGTGTCAAGGTGCAGCTGCGGGAGGTGTCCACGGCGGCATTCGGCTTTTCCGCAGCCTGTGCCGCCGTTGTGACCAGCAGCATGGAGAGCAGTAGGCAGAGCAGCTTTCTTTTCATTCAATCTCTCCCTCCTCATTTATGGGCAATTCTTTCTTGGGCGGCTCGAAAAACACATAGAGCATCAGTATAAAGATAATGGGTAACGCCACGATGGGCGTAACGATGAGCCTGTCCACGATAAAGGCGTCGGACAGCACCTGCATTTTTCGCAGATCCTCCGATGACACGCGGTGTCCCCGTATCAGCAGTCGGTGGGTATTGATACCGTAGGGCGTACAGGTGATGAGCGTACAATAGTCCTCGCCCTCGGTGATGAGCAGGTCGCCCACATCGGTGGGCAGGACAGTTTTGATTTGATCGACCTCATAAATCATCGCCCGATCAAGGACGGTGATTCGAAAAGTGTCTCCGATTTCCAGCTTGTCGAGATCAGTAAACAGCTTTGCGCTGGGAAGACCGCGGTGCGCTGACAGTGCACAGTGCGTACTCTCGCCGCCAACGGGTAGGCTGCTGCCCTCGATATGTCCCACCGCGTGACTGAGCACGCTGTCGCTCACGCCGTGATAAATGGGCAGCTTCACCTGAATTTTATCGATGTCGATATACCCCATCACCCCGTCGCCGGAGACATTCAGCGCAGAGTTATAGTCCTCCGTCAGCGCCGTATGCTCCATAAGCGGGAAATCCAGCGCCGCGAGACGGGTGTTATAGTCCGCCGCCGCCGCGAAAATGTCCGAGTAGTCCTTGGGCGTCAGGCTTTTCAGCATGGCATCGTAGTCCTCCACCACTTTGGACTGGGTGATGGAGTTCCAATAGCTGCTGATAGATGGGTATAACAGCAGGGAGAGACCTATGAAGAATATAGCAAGCAATATCAGCGTGATTTTTCGTCTAATCTTCATGGGCTTCTCCCTGCGGTCATGGGGCGGTGAAAGCGGGGGAGGCAAGCTCCCCCGCCGTGCCGCCGTTGAGTGGTTTGATTAGAAATTCTCTTTGGAAATGCGCTTGTTGGTTACCAGGAACAGCCCCGTGCCGATGACAGCCAGTGCGCCCAGCGTGATGAACAGCGTGGTGCCGATACCGCCAGTCTCAGGAAGGACGGTTCCCTTGTTGTTCTCAATCTCCTTTACATGGACATTCTGAAATGCGATGGGCGTTACCAGCGTTGTTCCGTTAGCCGCCAGCGTTTTGTTGACATCTGTTACCTTAACGCCGGCAGTCGTATTGCCGCCTTGCTCCAGAGGCATTGTGATCGAGGCAGTCAGCTTGTTGTAGCCCTCGGGGGCCTTAATTTCCGTTACGGTGTATTCGCCGCCAGCCAGACCACGGATGATGATCATGCCGTCAGCAGGGGTCACAAGCGTGGTGACCTTCATGCTCTCCTGCTTCGACGGATCAGTATGGTCAACATGCTCGGAGTTCCAGTTCTCCTTGTTTGCCAGATAATAGACACCGGCATAGGCCTTAGAGGGATAGAACGCCAGCGGCTCTGTATCACCTACCCGCGTGATCGTAAACTCTGCACCAGCCAGAGGCTTTTTGACGCCATTCTCCGTTGTGTACTTGAACAACTCGCCAGAGTAGGTAACGGCCTTGGCTTCGCTGGGATTGCCGACCTGTGCTCTTGTCGTAGAGTCGTTCGGCAGGACAAACAGCGTCGCGGTGTTCAGGTTACCGTTGTCACCGTAGATCACGCCCTTGCTTTTCAGCACGCCCTCATAGGTGATCTTGATTACATTAGACTTACCGTTGTTGTCAAACTTGAAGGTTCCATCGCTTTTCAGCCAGTTAATGTGGATGCTAAACTTGCTGTCGGTATTATCGGCGTTCTCCACATACCAGTCGGCATCGTTTTTTGAAGTGGCGGGAGTTGTGGAAGATCCGATCGCGTGGCTGTCGTTAGAAGTTTCGTCTACACCCTCGACCCAGCCCTTTGTCAGCTCGCTACCGTTGACCCAAACTCTAACGGTGCTAAAGTGCATGAAGACGGCGGGGCTCTCCGTATCCTCGATGATATACTCCTTGATCATCTTATCGCCCTGATAGTTGGTGGCGCTGAAAATGTCAATCTTGTAGTCCAGCTTGCCGCCGATATCGGCGGTGCCAAGCGCGCCGTATTTCGTGCCTGTTCCGTTGGCGCCGGTCTTGATGAATTTGCCTCCGGGTTTGGTGCTGTCATCCGGATCAGTGCCCCAGCCGGGCTGCTGGTTCTTGTCGATCACTTTTCTTGTCTCATTGGCATGGGTCAGTGTTACGGTAGCGCCCACTCCGCTCTTGATGTAATAATAGCCCTTGTCCAGCCCGTCAAATGTCACGGTGTTGTTGGTGGGGGTTTCAGCCGCTGTTGCAGTCAGACTGGAAGTATCTACATTCTGAAACCAAGTCGCAACGGTTTCCTGCTGGCCTTCCGCGATGGAGACGGTGTAAGTACCAGTATGTGCGGTGTCCTCCGTCAGCGTAAAGGGACTGCCAGATGCACTAACAAGGGAATACCACGGATCAGTACTCTTGATCGTGTAGGTCGCACCGGCAGGCTTTGTGCCGCCGGCCGTGCCGTCAATATAGCTGGCATCGAAAACCTTATAGAGCTTGTACTCCATGCCCGCCGTGGCATTCTCAATGATGATCTTGCCTGTTCCTGCGGCGAAGGCCGTCACCGTCAACAGCGACAGCGACATGACCAGCACCATGAGCAGTGCCAGCGCTTTTTTCGTGTGTTTCATGGTCTTATTCCTTTCTCTTTTTATAATATTTCTGCTTGCTGTATCTCCGGGATATATCCTGCGGCGCCGCCGTGCCGGTACGCCAGTCGGGAGAGACGAACCAATTACCCCAAGCCCTCCTTTCCGTACCTGCGCCTGAGAATATATCCGGTCACAACGGCGGAGAGCATCAGGAAAAGTCCGCCGTAGATGAAAAGGTAGGGAGTCGCGCCGCCTGTTTCGGGCAGGGGCACGCCCAAAGTGTTATACACGGTCAGCTCGGTGTTTTCCGTGATGGTAAAGGTATATGTGCCACTATCCGCCACCTGCTTGCCGCCTCGGTACACGGCGGCGGTATAGCCGTCGTACTTCGTCTCGGTCAGCGTGACCTCCGCGCCGATGGGCAGGTTGGCAACATTCTGCACGCCGTGATTCGTCAGCGTGAACGCCTCATGCACCGTCGTTTTCTCCCCGGTGTTGGGATCAGTGATGACGCAGGACACAACAAAGGGGAAACTGCCGGAGGTATCGGCGCCGTTGACGATTTTTTCCACCGTCAGCGTCGCGGCGGATTTCCGATAGTCGTTGACGAAGTAGAATTTGGGCTGGCTGTGTGTGCTGAGCGTCGTCGCCTGCCCAGACTTTTCCGTCGTAACGGTGTAGGAGAGATCGTCCAGCTCGTAGCTGCACTCCACAACATCCACGGTCTTGCCGACCCATTCGTCGCTGATGGGGATGCTCTTGCTGATCCACCAGTCGCTGCCGTTCTGCTTCCAGTCGCCCAGCGCGGCGGCAGGAAGGGTCTGCAATACCGTGTCGCCCTCCCGTATTTCAAAATAGAGGCGGCTTCGCAGCTCGGCGCGGTGCTCGGCGGTAAGGTCGCCCCGCACCGTCTTCTGAATGGTGATGGTGGTCTCGTTGGATGAGGGATCGGGCAGTTCCTGACTAAACCAGACGTTATCCAGGAAGTTGCCGAGGGTTGGGTTACCGGCGAGTCCCCCGCCTGTGTACTCTTCACTGAGGAAGAAGAAGCGCGTCAGGTACTGTCCCTCCGGCACGGTATAGGTGCCTGTATACTTGCCCCAGGTCGTGCCGTCTGAGATCTTCTCGATGTAAAGGCCGTCCACGTCATAGACCGTTTCGTTCCCCAGCACTTGCTTTACATGTGAGCGCAGGCTCTCGGTGTTGCTGAAATACTGCATCGCCCGCGTATCCGACACGATGCACAGATACATGGTGTCCTTATCGCGTCCGATCTTATAGCCGCACCCTGGCCTCTGTGCGTGATATAGCTGCCAGTTCATCGTTGTGCCGGGGACAGTCAGGACGCTCTGGTATAGAGCGCTGTCCTGCTCCGCATTGATCTCGGCATACTGGTTGCCGTCGACGGGCCATACATCTACGTATGACCATCCGCTTCGGTAGCTATAACTGTATCTCCAACCGCTCAGGGTCTGGTTGGTAAGCCGCACGATCTCGATCTTATTGTCGGTGGCGGTGGTGCGCCATTCCAGCCCCGTGTACCCCTGCTCGTACTGCGTGGACGCCCGGTTGTTCTGAGGGCGTTCAAAGCTGCCGTTCAGCACGGACTTGTTATAGTCGGTATTGGTGATACTGGCATTGACGCTGGTTTCCGTGCCGTTCAGTACAAGGAATGCCTCGTATTCCACGGAGGACACCGCATCGGTCACTCCGCCGCCATCCAGCGCCAAATACAGGTAGCTGCCGCTGGGCCCGAGGTTGGAGGAGGTGGTACCATCGGCGTTGCGGTAGAAGCTCCGCGCGACGGCCTCCCGCGTACCGTTGGCCTTCGTCCGATACCAGCGGTAGGACACCTGTCCGCCCGCTTGGGCGTCTCCGCCGTTGAGGGACAGGTCATAGTGGCCGTTTACCGCGATGTTGTCCTGCATCTTGAGCGTGGCCGTTGTCGGGTCGATGGCGGCGGTTGCCGGTGCGCGTCTCGGTGCGATGCGGAGCATCTCCGCTTCCGTCTGTGCGGCGTTCTCCGTCGGCGCCATATCCCATACCAGCGCGGCCATGCGCTCGTTCAGCCCCTCAAATTCCTCGTCCGTCAGCGATAGGAATTCCTGCGTGCGCGCAACGAGCTCCTCGTCGGTCAGGGCGAACAGCTCCGCGCCTGTCATCTCCGTCAGAGGGATAAGCGATGTGTCTCGTCCGATAAGATATGGGTCGTTCCCACAGTCCTCTTCGCCGTCCACCGCCGTCACATCCCATTTTTCCGGGTCAAGACAGTCCGCTGTGTGGATATGCTCCGGCTTCGTGCACAGCAGACCCTCCGGTGCGACAGCTGGCACAGTCGTCAGGCAATCCGCCGTATGCTGGTGTACCACTCCGTCGGGCGCATCCTCCTCACTCACCTCCGGCAGCGTGCAGAGCAACTCGCCGCTGCTATCGAAGCAAAAGCTGTCGTGGTGATGGATGAACTGCGGCGAATCCTCCGTACAGAGCAACGCACCGTCTTCTCCATAGCACGCTGCGGTATGAATGTGCAGTTCCTGCTGTACCGGACAGTCGATGACGGTATGCTCCGGTACGCCCGGAATCTCATAGCATTCATCCGTATGGATATGTTCCTCCTGCCCGCAGTAGGTGTCCGGCGCGGTGTCCAGCGTGATGGCCGGAAGGATCAGCGCATACGCCGTCACGAACACCACGGCGCAGGCGGGTACAGAGAACCACCGGTGCCAACGCTGCCGCAGTAGACGCTTTTTATTCAGTTGTTCCGTCTGTCGCTGAATATCCCGATTCACCGCATATTTCCTTTCTGAAAATTCATTTTATCTTTCCGAATGATGAGAGCGGCCAGACGCGGAAGATTATCTTCCCCACGATCTCGCTCTGTTCCACGCAGCCCACCAGCGAGCTGCGGGAGTCCACGCTGCTCTCCCGATGGTCACCCAGCACAAAGTATGTTCCCGCCGGCACCACATAAGGGTAATCCAAATCGCTTGTTCCGGCATCCTTTTCCGCAAGATAAGGCTCGTCCAAGAGGGTTCCGTTCACGGATACATTTCCGGCGGCGTCAATATAGACGCTCTCTCCGCCGGTGGCGATCACTCGCTTGACCAGCACGCGGTTGTTGTAGTAAAACGCGATAACATCGCCCGTTTCAAGGGAGGGTGACTTCACCGAAACCACAATGTCGCCCTCCGTCAGATTGGGCTTCATGGAGGTGCCGTAGATTTCCAGCACCGGCAACAGCAACGTGGCAATCAGCACACTGACCGCCGCCACCACTATCAGCGCATAGATCGTGCTTCGCAGAAGCTTTCGGTAGCGTCGGCGGAATTTCTCCCGGCGCAGTTCACCACTCAGCTCCTCAAGTGAAGGGATCGGCTGTTCCTTTTTGCCTGTCTTCTCGCTGTGGGTCATTCTGCTCCTCCAAATGCTCTGAATATATCCGCGCCTGCTGTTCCGCATCCTTAATGATACGAGCGGCTTTGCGCCGTGCATCATCAAGTAAGCCGTTTGCGATCAGTTCCATGTTGCTGAGATATCCTTTCGCAGCACTGTCCGCAGCCTCAAAAACTCTGTTCAGACGCATTGCTGCCTCGGCCATTGTGCCGGAGGTCGCAACAATCTGCTGCCGCTGCGCCAGCCTCTCATTTGCCTCGGCCAGTTCTCGTTCAAGTCGCTCCAGCTTTTTCCCCTGCGCAAGCAGCATTTCCAGCAGCTCATAGCGGTTGAGCTTTCTCAGTTCCTTTTCCGTCATCGGGGGCTTCCCTCCGTAGGCGTCAGATTTGCTGCGCCGCTGATTCCAATCAGCGGGTCGATCTTGCGGAGTAGCAAAGCAAAGGCGGAGTAAAAAATATCGTCCTCGCTGACGGCATCCTTCTGTATATAGCCCAGGTGTATCCTCACCGCCGCCGAAACGGTATCGTCGATGAGCATGGTCACAATGGCCAGCCGCTGGGCATCGTCGGAGAGACCCAACGTTTTCCCGGCATTGATAACAAAATCGGTGAACACTCGGAAATTCTTCTCTCGGACAGCCAGGACATCCCGGTTATAGTAGCCAGACTGATAGTAGCGCCAATAAAACACTGTTCTGTCCGGGTCTTCCATCAGGTACCGCCAGTATGCGCCCCAAAGCAGTCGACACGCATCAGCCAACTTCACCGGTTTGGCAGGAGCGATGAGTTGCGTCCCGATGACGGTCCTCATCAACTCCGCTACTTCGAAGTCCACCTGCAGGAATGTATCCGCCAGCAGCTCCGGTATATCGCTGTAGCACTGGTAGATGTACGGGTCGGACAATCCGCAGCCTGCGGACAGTCTCCTCGTCGAGAGACGCTCGATGCCCTCCGTAGCTACAAGGTGAAGCGCGGAGCGCTGGAGCTTGTCCTTCAGCTCTTGTTTTGAATATCGACCTGCCATACCGTTCCCTTTCCTGCCGTGTAGCGTACACATTTGCGGCTGTACAAGCGATTGCTTTTGTGTTTGCTAAAAGCATTGGTAAAAATTAGCGCGATGCAGCCCGACTTCAGGAGGTCAAACCGTAATCGCGTTCCATACCAATGCAGACACTTCGGTACAGCATAATTTTCCGTATGTAGTAAACGCCGCAGGATTGCGGGTATGTGATTTCTGCAAATGCACGGAGTCACCCCCAAAAAGGGGCGCAAAAAGGTGCGCCAATGAAAACAGTCTGTTCATTGGCGGTGCTTATTGCGCTGTTTTAACAATATTTTGGGGAGTATCCTCCAAAAAAGTGACGCAAAAAACGGCATCTTCTCCTTGCAAACAAAGCAGAAATATGATAAAATCGTCTACGCAAGCGGTTGCTAATCATTTTTGCCGCGAGTCTACTACATACGGAAAATTATGTTGCAGATGCGGCCAGCAATCCCAATCGATCCATCCTCCGGCGGTGTTCTGCACCGGTGGACATGATGTAGATACGTGTTGTATCGATGCTGCTGTGACCGAGAATGTCCGCCAGCTTTGCAATGTCTTTTTCCATACGATAAAATGTCCGGGCAAAAAGCTTCCTCAGATTATGAGGGAACACCTTGTCCGGATTTACTTTTGCCTGCACACATAGCCGCTTCATGGCCGCCCAAATATTGCTTCTGTTCATCGGCTTTCCAGTTCGCGTGCGGAAGATAACCCCGCTTTGCAGCCCTATGACATGCACATATTGGAGAAGTAGCTTCTGCAATCCCCTGGGGATTAGAATGCTCCGGGTTTTGTTTTTGCAAGAGATGGAGACCTCCCCGCGACGGACAGCCTCCACCGTGAAATATTGCAATTCTGATACACGGATACCTGTGGCGCAGAGTGTTTGTAACAGCAGCCACAGACGGCGGTCATGCTTTGCGGCATTTAGAAGCCGGTGGTACTCCTCCTTGCTCAATTCTCTGCTTGCGGACAGGTAGGCCTTCTTCTGTATACGGTACAGCTTGACCTTACAATCTGCCCTCCCGCAAAAGGCAAGAAAGCTGTTGAGCGATGCCAGCATGGAGTTAATGGACAAACCGGCATAGCCGCGCACAGCCAATTCATGTTTATAGGAAATCGTCAATTCCTTTGTCAGTGCCTGCACTCCGGCGTACTGCGCAAAGATTTTAACATCCCGGACATACTTTTCAATGGTAGCACTGCTTTTTTCATCCTCATGTTATTTTTCAGCATATCGCACGATCAACTCTGTAGTAATATGTTTCGTTGCCATGACATTCTCTCTTTCTGTACCTCTTATTGCTGTTTTTGGGTGCAGTTTTATTATAGCTGTTTTGCAGAGTTCTGGAACAGGGTGGACACGCAATGTGAAGTGTTTTCGCTGCCAAATGGCATCACCATTTACGAAGCAGGAAAGCAGAGAAGCCCGGCTCTCGCCGGACTTCCTCGATGAATGGTCAACGCTATGCAAGCCCCTTTATCGCCACAACAACAAGTCTGGCATCTCGATCTCTCCCGCCGCAGGTGGACAACGTCAACAGCTCCTGCGGATAGCTCGGCCTGATTTCGGTGTCATATAGTGCTTTTCGGCAGATCTCATCCACCGCCCTTGTGTACTCCTCGCTGTCTGCAGCTGACAAAAAATCATACCACGGATCATCCTTGTGCATTTTCAGCACGGCGAATACGGTGTATTCCGCGCAGCCCTCTGTGGTTTCATACTCAATTACCGGATGCTCCTCGCGGAACAGCACATCTTCGTATCCATGAAGTCCGGCGAACATAGTCCCATCCTTCATGTTGTGACCGTAAATAATTCTATTGATATCTCCGGCCTCGCTTCGGCCATCCAGAAACGGCACGCCGCAGATACTGTATCCGAGGGAAAAGCTCCGCCGCAGATAGCGCTGCGGTTCATCCGGCGTAAACATCACGGGATAGTCAATCATCGTATCCGGAACGCAGACCCACCCGATGCAGTCTGCGTTTTCCGCCGTCAGTGTGGCAATATCATGCTTATGTACTGCACCCCCTACCAAATCCCCAGTACTTTCCGGCGGCGATTTTTCTTTGCCTGACGAAACTTTCAGCTGCACGCGCTGTGCCAGCCCGTTGAAGTCCTTTTGGGCCTCGCGCCTGTTGTGCAGTTCCCGGAGCACCAAAGCTCCCGAAACTACAAATGTTGCCGTAAGGAAAAATGCAAGACAGCGTATGGCGGCTTTTTTAATTGAATCCACGCCCCTCTCAATCCAAAGATGCAAACCATTTTCTGTATTAGCATTTTAATTATAGCGCTTTTTAGGAAATAGTGCAATTCTATTATCGATTTTGATTGATGTTCTTTCTCTGCCTTAATCTCTGATAGAGTGGGCTGTTCTGGTGGGTTCATATTGAACCCCTCCTCGGTTCAGCAAACAGGTATAGTTGCCCCTTGGCGTGGCGATTTTTGTTTTTTGGCTTAATGAAGTGGATCGTACCAGGGCGCTGTACGATCCACTTTTCATTTATTTCAGCGTATAGAGATTGGAGGTATTGCTCCCATTGGGGCGATACCGAGGCTGCTTGGCAAGATAGCTGTGCTGCTCCAGATCCGCCAGTGCCCGCTTGACAGTGCTGCGGGAGAGGTTCATATCTCTCGCAATCGTCTTGATCCCCGGCCAGCAGCTTCCCGCACTATTGGACCGGTCCTTGAGGTACATATAAACGGATACAGCCCTGGGCGGCAGGAGCGTGTCGGCGTAAATGCTGT
>ERZ1673730.1551-NODE-1551-length-15736-cov-5.658887_pt1 | contig 15736 bp, 11 predicted proteins | sample MGYA00580200_ERZ1673730 | MGnify/ENA primary metagenome ERZ1673730 (study PRJEB41218, sample SAMN15661761) | gut metagenome | host: Homo sapiens | place: Canada: London | collected 2015-08-20/2019-03-30 | study: EMG produced TPA metagenomics assembly of...
ACAGCCAATACCTTTAGGAATATCATATAAACACCTCCACAAAAAATTCCGATTTATACGCTTCTCATAGTCCAAGTCCATCAATCCACGCCGCAAGCTCCTGATGCCCGACGTTTCCCTTGAAGGCCCTGCCGTTCATCAGCTTTGCGCCTTTGCAGCTCGGTGCAAGGCGCTCGTTTGTCTTGCCGATGCCGCTTCCGCCGGTGGTCGCAAACGGGATAGTCGTCGGCGCGACATACCACCGGATTGGATAGCCCTCAAAAATCGTGTCGTAGTCCTTCATGTTGTCCCGCCTTACGGCAACTTCAGAGAGTGAAGGCCGGAAAGCCGGTCAGAAGGAATACCCTCTCCTACAAATGAGCGCGGGGACGAAAGGCCGAACAGAGCCTTTCGCCCCCGCGCTCATAGAAGTATAATTAAAACCGGCAGAGGGCTTTCGTGCCGCTGCTCCCCATTATACTCTTACTTACTCGCCTTATGCACACCGGTGAAGAAGTACCGGCCCAGGCCGTCGCCAAACACTCCGGTAAACGACTCTGACAGGCTCCAGCTGCGGGTGCTGCAATACATGGGAATCACATTGCCCTTCTCTATCAGCAGGCGCTCCGCATCCTCCAGATAGGCATCCCGGGCCTCCTGGCTGGCGGACACTGCCGCCACGCGCAGGAGCATATCATAGGCGCTGGAGGTAAAATTGGCATAGTTATCCTCCTCACCCATGCGCCAGCGGTTGAGAAAGCCCGTGGCGTCATTGCGGTCACTGGTGACACGCAGCGCTGCCAGCGTATATTCGCCCCGCTCCAACGCTTGGGTGATCTCCTCGCTGGAAACGCCCTTGAGCGTCACGCTCAGCCCCAGCTTCTCCTTCCAGGTCTTCTGCAGCAGCAGCGCCAGGGAATCTGCAGTGCCATCGGACTCATAGAGCATAATTACCGGTGTCAGGCTTTTCAGCTTGGTGGCAGTGTAGCCTGCCTCCTCCATCAGCTCCTGGGCCGTCTGACAGTTTTTCTCGTAATTCTCGCTGTCATTGTCCACAGCGGAGCCGAAATCACGGAACTGGCCGCCCGTTGTGCTGCGGATGCCCCAGGTCACCAACCCCTCTGCCGCCAGATGCGTCCGGGAGCCCAGCAGCTCGGCAATGGCGTTGCGGTCAATGACCAGCCCCATGGCCCGGCGGACATTTTCATTGCTGGTCAGGTCGGACAGCTGGTTCAACAGCACCACGCTGGTCTCGGGATAGTAATCCGGCATCCAGCTGTCTATCTTCTTGGCTACAGCCTCGTCCGTCAGTCCCAGGACGAAATCCGCGTCCCCCTTCTCAAAAAGGGAGTTGGCCGTCTTCGCATCTGCTGTAAAGCGGAAGCTGATGCTCATCGGTCCCAGGCGGCGGGCATCGTGATAGCCATCCGTCTGCTGCAGCAGCATCGTGTCGTTTTCCCAGGATGCAACGGTATAAGGGCCATTGGTGACCAGGGTGTCCGGCGACATGGACCAATTCTCCTGGGCCGCTGCGGCGCTCTGTACCGGCATAGTCGCCGCCGCTGTGCAGACGCTGTCGATGAAATACGGACAGCGCCCGGAAAGCGCCACCACAAAGGTCTCGTCATCCGGTGCGGAAACCTGCAGCGCATCCTCTCCCGTCCGGGCAGCGCTGTAACCGGCTACCATGTCCAGGATTCTTGCGTTTTTTGAGCCGGTAAGAGGATCCACCAGCCGTTTCCATGCGTATACGAAATCCTGGGCAGTGACCTTGGTACCGTCGGACCAGGCGGCACTGGAACGGAGCTTGAAGGTGTAGGTCTCCTGCCCCTCAGCCGTGGTGTCACACTGGTAGCTGCGGGCCACTCCGTTGACTGCCGTGGTACCGCCGCTTCCGTCGGATTGCAGCTTCATAAGATTTTCAAACAGATGGCTGACCACGGTCTTTTCCTCCTCAGTGGCGGCCAGGGCCGGGTCCAGCGTGGCCGGAACGCTGCCCATGGCCACCCGGAAGGAAACGCCGTTCTCCCGGTGGCAGCCGCTCAGCAGCCCCAACAGCAGCACAGCTGCCAGCAGCGCCGCCACAGGTCGTTTCAGTTTCATCATAATGCGTTTGCTCCTTTTGCATCCAATGGATTTATTTCTTTTCCGGCTCCACATGGCCATTTTCATCCACCGCAGCAGAGATGATCTGGCTACGGGTGTTGCGGGCTATATCGTCCAGCCGCATACGGCTTGGGAAATCCGAAAGCAGGGTATAGGCCACGCCGTGGCGCTTAGCCCGGCCTGTGCGGCCGATGCGGTGGATGTAATACTCGTTTTCATCGGGGACATCGTAGTTAAACACCGCGTCCACATCGTCCACGTCGATGCCCCTGGCGGCCACATCCGTTGCAACAAATACGCGGAGCTTCCCCTCCCGGAACAGGGCCATCACTGCCTCCCGCTTGCGCTGGGGGATGTCCCCGTGGATGCACTGGGCATCCAGGCCACGCATCTGCAGGAACTTGGTCAGCCGCTCCGTGGAGCCCTTGGTGTTGCAGAAGCACATGACCCGCTCCAGCTTTTCCCCGGCGATAATGCGGGCAATGGTGTCCACCTTTTGGTCGGAGGGCACCTCTATGCGATATTGCAGGATATCAGGCTTATTCTCCTTGGTAGCCTGAACAGTAATCTCCTCAGGATCCCGCTGGTAGACCCAGGAGATGTCCATAACTTCCCGGGAAATAGTAGCGGAGAACATGCCCAAATTCTTACGGTTCGGGATCTTGTCCAGGATCCGCGTCACGTCGTGGATGAAGCCCATGTCCAGCATGCGGTCTGCCTCGTCCAGCACCACGGTCTGTACCTCCTTCACCGTGACGGTACGGCGCTTCATGTGATCGGACAGGCGGCCCGGAGTAGCCACCACGATCTGGGGCTTCCGTTTGAGGGCATTGATCTGCTTGCCGATGGGCTCGCCGCCATATAGGCACACCACCCGCAGCCCCTCGTGGTACACGGCCACCTCCCGCAGCTCCTGGGTGATCTGCATGGCCAGCTCCCGGGTGGGTGCCAGGATCAGTGCCTGCACCGCCTCGCTCTCCCGGTCCATGCGCTCAATAATGGGCAGGCCGAAGGCCATGGTCTTGCCGGTACCTGTAGGGGCCTTGGCAATGACATCCTTCCCTGCCAGCATGGGCGGGATGCAGCCCGCCTGCACGGGCGTCGATATGGTATAGCCCTTGTTTCGGATGGCGCGCATGGTGGCCTCCGACAGGCCAAAGGTATCAAAGGGTACACCCTGTGTAATGTCCATAGTATTTATCCTCTTTTTGTCACAATTTGTCATAGTATATCAATATACATTTTACCACAACTGTCAACCAATGAAAAGAAAAAAATGACAAGTCAGAAGCAGAGCAAGATCGGCTCCTCCGGCGCTCTGTCCCACCCCATGCAGGCAGGAACCAGGGAGACGGATCGCCGCGGCCAATCTGCGGACTCTCTGCGCAATAGTAAGGGCGAACGGCACAAAGCGGCGGCACCTGATTGGTGCCGCCGCTTCGGGGATAAGCTCCTATTTTTTTATTCTCTGCAGGGAACGTGCCAGATATCCCGGGCATAGTCCCGGATGGAGCGGTCCGCAGCGAACACGCCGCTGCGGGCAATGTTGTGCAGGCTGATCTGATTCCAGCGGGTGCGGTCACCGTAGGTCTCCATCATGCGGCGGCCGGCGTCGCAGTAGGACACGAAATCCGCCAGGAGCAGGTACTGGTCCGCCGGGCAATCGCCGCCAAAGAGCAGGCGGCGGTAGATATCCTCGTAGCTGACCCCATCCCGGAAGCCGTCCCGGATGGAATCCAGCACCCGGCGCAGCACAGGATCCCGGTCATACAGCAGCTTGGGATCATAATGCCGGGAGAGGGCGGCGGCCTCCTCCGCCTTCAGGCCGAACAGGAACATATTCTCGTCACCCAGCACCTGGTGCATTTCCACGTTGGCCCCGTCCAAGGTGCCGATAGTCACGGCGCCGTTCATCATGAACTTCATATTGCCGGTGCCGCTGGCCTCTTTGCCGGCAGTGGAGATCTGCTGGGATACCTCGCTGGCGGGCATGAGCATCTCCGCCATGGAGACCCGATAGTTCTCCAGGAATACCACCTGCAGTCTATCCTTGCAAATGGGGTCGTGATCGATCTGATCGGCCACGGAGCCGATGAGGCGGATGATCCGCTTAGCCACGGCATAGCCCGGGGCGGCCTTTGCGCCAAAGAGGAAGGTCTGGGGACGGAAATCCATATTGGGCTCGTCCTGCAGGCGCTGATAGAGATAGAGAATGTGCAGCACATTCAGCAGCTGCCGCTTATACTCGTGCAGGCGCTTGACTTGCGTATTGAACACGGCATCGGGATTGAGCACCACGCCCTGCTGACGCTTGGCCCAGTGGGCAAAGCGGTCCTTATTTCCCCGCTTGATCTCCGCCAGCTGTGCCAGCACCGCGGCATCGTCCGCGAAAGCATCCAGCTTGCTCAGGGCATCGGGATGCAGCAGGTAGTCATCGCCGCCGGTGAGGTCACAGATGAGGCTGTGAAGGCCGGGATTGATCTGACTAAGCCAGCGGCGGTGGTCCACGCCGTTTGTAACGTTGTGGAATTCCTCCGGGTGCATCTGATAGGCGTCCCGGAACACATCCCTGCGCAAAATTTCCGTATGCAGGGCGGATACACCGTTGACGCTCATGCCCCCGGCGATGCACAAATTCGCCATACGCACGCCGCCGTCCCACACGATGGCCAGCTTCTCCGTCTTGGCGGGATCGTGGCAGAAATCCTCCACCTGCTTTTGCCAGCAGTGGGCAATCTCCACGATGATCTGCCAAATACGGGGCAAAAGCGTTTCAAACAGGCTTTGGGGCCAGCACTCCAGCGCCTCGGCCAAAACCGTATGGTTGGTGTAGGCCACGCTGTTTTTGGTGATCTCCCACGCCTCGTCCCAGCCCATGCCCGCATCGTCCATGAATATGCGCATCAGCTCCGGAATTACCAGCGTGGGGTGGGTGTCGTTGATCTGAATGACGTTTTTTTCATGGAAGTTCCGCAGGGTACCGTACACCTCCAGATGCTTGCGGGTAATGGATTGGATGGTGGCGGATACGAAGAAATACTGCTGCTTCAGGCGCAGAGATTTACCCTCATAGTGATTATCCTCGGGATAGAGGACCTTGCTGATGGCATCAGCCATGGTGCGCTCCTCGCTGGCCTGGAGGTACTGGCCCCGGCTGAACAGCTGCATGTCCACGGGCTTTGGGCTGCGGGCCTGCCAAAGCCGCAGGGTATTGACATGGTCGGTCTTATAGCCGGCAATCTCCATATCACAGGGCACAGCCAGAACCCTTGTGTAGTCCTCGTGGACCACCATCAGCTGGCCGCCGTCCCACTTGGTACGAACGGTGCCGCCAAAGTGGACCTCCTCCGTCTCCTGGGGACGAGGCAGCAGCCACGCGCCGCCGATGTCCTGCCAATCGTCAGGCAGCTCCACCTGCTGGCCCTCCACGATCTTCTGCTTGAATATGCCCAGCTCGTAGCAGATGGAGTAGCCCGTGGCAGGGATATTCAGTGTGGTCATACTGTCCAGATAGCAGGCAGCCAGGCGGCCCAGGCCGCCGTTGCCAAGGCCGGCATCCGGCTCATGCTCAAACAGATCTGCCGCCTTGAAGCCCAGCTCCTCCACCGCCTGGGTAAGGGGTTGAGTCAGGCCCAGGTTATAGGCGTTTTTCATGAGGCTGCGGCCCATGAGAAACTCCAGGGACAGATAATGCACCTGCCGGAGCTGGCGGGCGTCCGTATCCTCCCGAGTGGTAATGTTCCGCTCGGCCATGATGTCCCGCAGGACCATGGCGCAGGCCCGGAGCATATCTCCATCCCCTGCCTGCCGAGGGGTGCAGCCGCAGTTGATGCGCAGCTTCTGCACAATGGCTTCTTTCAGTGTATCCTTAGTCATTTGTGTTTCACCTCGATGTGTCGGTAATATTCTCATACAGAGCCTCATAGGCCCCAGCGCTGACGTTCCAGCTAAAATCGTCGGTCATGCCGCACCTCTGCACCCGGCGGAAGCCGTGGAGGTCGCTCCGATACAGCTCAACCGCCTGGGAGATGACATACTGCATGTCAAAGGCGCTGTAATTGGCAAAGACAAAGCCGTTGCCGTCCTCCTGCCCCATCTGGCAGGAGCGGACGGTATCCGCCAGGCCGCCGGTCTGGCGGACAATAGGCACGGCGCCGTAGCGCATGGCGATCATCTGGGAAAGGCCGCAGGGCTCGGAGCGGGAGGGCATCAGAAACAGGTCGCTGCCGGCATAGATCCGGTGGGCCAGATCCTCGTTATACCCAATATAGGCGCAAAGCCGGCCCTTATAGCGGTTTTCGGCGTAGCGGAAGAAGCTCTCATACTGCTCCTCCCCGCTGCCCTGGAGCACCAGCTGGCAGCCGGTGCGCATGATATTGTCCAGGCTCTCGCAGATGAGGTCGATGCCCTTGTGTCCCACCAGGCGGCTGACCATGGAAATAACAGGCACATCGCTCTGCACCTGCAATCCCAGCTCCTGCTGCAGGGCCTTCTTGCAGGTGGCCTTGCCCCGGAGGTTCCGGACACTGTAATGGGCCGGGAGTACCGGGTCCGTGGCCGGGTCGAATACGGCGGTATCAATACCGTTTACAATGCCGCTGAATTTCTCCCCGCAGCGCTGCACCACGGACTCCATCCCCTGGGCATAGGCGCTGAGGCAGAGCTGCCGGGCATAGGTGGGACTGACGGTGGTGACGGCGTCGGCGCAGAGCATCGCCCCCTTCATGAGGTTCACGCAGCCGTCCATCTCCAGGGTGCCGCCGTCATACCAGCCCCGATCCAGGCCGAACAGATCCGACACCGTATTCGCTCCGAACTTGCCCTGGTACTCAATATTATGAATAGTGAACACCGTGCGGATGCCCCGCAGGGCGTCCCACCGGCCGGTGAGATCCTGACGGTACACCGGCACCAGGGCCGTCTGCCAATCGTTGCAGTGAATCACCTGCGGCATCTCGTCCAGCAAGGGCAGCAGATCCAGCACCGCCCGGGAGAAAAAGCCGAAGCGCTCGCCATCGTCCCCCTCGCCATAAAGCCGGCCCCGTGCAAAATAATGCTCATTATCCACGAAATACCAGGTGACACCCCGGTACTCCAGGGAAAACAGCCCGCAGTACTCATGCCGCCACGACAGGTTCACATAGATAAACCTGTGGAAGGTCATCTGACGGCGCCACTGCTTAGAAATGGTGTCATACAGCGGCAGCATCACCGCCACATGGTGGCCCCGGGCCGCCAACGCCACCGGCAAACTCCCGGATACGTCCGCCAGGCCGCCTGTTTTACAGAAGGGGGCGGCCTCCCCCGTTACATACAGAATATTCACCTTACATTACACCTCCGCGCCTTTGCCCAGCACCAGGGGGTACTTCTCTGCCCCCTCCAGATGCACACCCGGGCCGATCCTAACCGCTTTATCCGCGATGACGTGGCGCACCACGGCACCCTTTTCCACCACGGTGTCCTTAAATAGAATACAGCCCTCCACAACAGCACCCTTTTCCACCCGAACATCCCGGCTGAGGATGGAACCCCGGACGCTGCCCTGGATGTCGCAGCCGTCATCCACCAGGGAGTTCACGCAGCCGCCCTGGGGATCCATATAGGTGGAGGCGGCGTCATTTTCTTTGGCATAGATGGGCCTGTCGGGGCAGAACAGATCCTGCCGCACAGCGGGGTCCAGCAGGCGCATGCTGCTGGCATAGTACCCGGCCACATCGGTGATGTGGGCTGCAAACCCGTGAAAGGCATACCCCTGGATGTGCAGCTCCTTGGTCAGGCCCTGGAGAACGCAGCCCTGGAAGCTGTACTCATGGCGGCTGACAAATCGCTCCACCAGGGAGAGCAGCAGTTCTGTCCGCAGCAGGAAGATCTGCAGGCAGCGCAGGCCCTGGCGCTGCTCCTCCACCGCCCGGCCGGTTTCATCCAGGTTCAGATACAGGCCGTCCCCTGTGGAGGGGGCACACACCACAGTGATGTCCGCGCCGGCCTTTATATGCGACTCCAGCACCGCTTTCAGATCGATATTCAGGGCCACATCGCTGTCGGCCAGGAGCACATAGTCCTGCCGGATATGGCGCAGGTAATCCTTCACCACGTCCAATGCCTCCAGCTTGCCCCGGAAGCGGCCGTTGCCCCGGGCGCTGTTATAGGCGAACACCGGCAGCAGCGTCAGGCCGCCGAAGCTGCGGGAGAGATCCCAACTCTTGCCGCTGCGCAGGTGATCCATCATGCTCTGGCACTTGCCGTGCATGATGACGCCCACGTCCCGGATGCCGGCGTTGACCATGTCCGAGAGGATGAAGTCCACCATCCGGTATGAGCCGCCAAAGGGCACAGAGCCGTGAATACGTGGCTCCGTCAGCTCCCGCAGGCCGTTGCTTTTTTCATAGGAAAAGATGATGCCGTGTACTCCGTTCATACCTTAACCTCCTGTCCGTGGGTCTTATCCAGCATAGCTCCGGCGGGGACCGTTTCCCCGGGGGTCACCTCCGTCTGTGGGCCCAGCACCGCCACGCCCCATTTATCGGGGTCGGCGGCAGTCTCCGGCCCGGCGCCTACATGGGCGCTCTCGCCCACCAAGCTGTTCTCGCCCAGGATGGCATATTCCACCCGGGCGCCTTTTTTCACCACCGCACCGGGCATAAGCACGGAGTAGGTGACTACGGCGCCCTCCTCCACCACGGTGTTGTAGCTGAGGACGGTGTTCTTCACCTCGCCCCGGATGTCGCAGCCCTTGGCCACGGCGCTATTGCCCACATCGGCCGTCTCGGCAAAGAAGGCCGGCGGGCAGGAGGGCGTGCGGCTGTAAATGGGCCAGCGCTTATCCAGCAGGTTCAGCCCCGAGCCCGGAGAGAGCATATCCATATTGGCATCCCACAGGGAATCCAAAGTGCCCACGTCCTTCCAGTATCCCTCAAAGCGGTAGGCCACCATCTTCTCCCCGGCCTTCAGCATGGCGGGGATGACATTCTTGCCGAAATCATTGGCCGAGTCGGGGTCAGCATCGTCCTGCAGCAGGTAGGCCCGGAGCTTTTTCCAGGTGAAGATGTAAATGCCCATGGAGGCAAGATTACTCTTAGGTTGCTTGGGTTTTTCCTCAAAATCGGTGATGACGTCCGCTTCGTCCACATTCATAATGCCAAAGCGGCTGGCCTCCTGCCAGGGCACCTCCATCACAGAGATGGTGCAGTCGGCCCCGGTCTCCTTATGGCGGCGGAGCATCAGGGAGTAGTCCATCTTATAGATATGATCCCCGGAAAGCACCGCCACATACTCCGGATCATACAGATCCACAAATCCGATGTTCTGGCAGATGGCATTGGCCGTGCCCTTATACCAGGTGGCGCCGGTATTGCTTTGATAGGGGGGCAGGATATGTACGCCTCCGTTCATGCGGTCCAGCTCCCAGGGCTGGCCGCTGCCGATGTAGTTATTCAGCTCTAAGGGACGGTACTGGGTCAGCACACCCACGGTATCTATGCCGGAATTGGCGCAGTTGGACAGAGGAAAGTCGATGATGCGGAATTTCCCCCCGAAGGGAACCGCCGGCTTGGCCATGTCCCCGGTGAGCACATAGAGCCGGCTGCCCTGACCCCCGGCCAGCAGCATGGCGATACATTCTTTTTTCACAGATGATTCGCTCCTTTCTTCCGGTTATACTTTCCAGCGCCCCGCAGATACACCGTTCCCAGAGGCGGGATCCGAACAGCGATGGAGGTCTCGCGCCCGTGGGACGGAACAGCCTCCACCGGTATGGGTGTTTCATTGATGGCACCGCTGCCGCCCCATTGCGGGGCATCGGTGTTGAAAACCTCCTTGTATTCCGCCCTCTCCGGCACGCCGAAGCGGTAATTCTCCCGCAGCACCGGAGAGAAATTCACCGCGCACACAAGCTCCCGGCCCCGGCGATCCCGCCGGAGGAACACGATGACGTTGTTGTGGTTATCGTCCGGCACCAGCCAGGTAAAGCCGTCCCAATCCAGGTCGTTTTCCCACAGGGCCGGGGTTTTCCTGTAAAACCGGTTCAGCGCCCTGATGCACCCATGGGCGGCGGAGACCAACGGATCCTGCAAAACGCCCCAATCCAGCTGTCCGGCAAAATCCCATTCCTTCCACTGAGGCAGCTCACCGCCCATGAATAGAAGCTTGCACCCCGGGTGGGCCAGCATATAGGCTAAAAAGCCCTTCACACCGGCCAGCTGCATTCTCTCGTCTCCGGGCATCTTGCCCCGGAGGGAGCCCTTCATATGCACCACCTCGTCATGGGAGATGGGCAGCACAAACCTCTCAGAAAAAGCGTACACCATGGAAAAAGTGACATCCTTATGATGGTATTGGCGAAAATAGGGATCCATCTTCAGGTAGTGGCACAGGTCGTTCATCCAGCCCATGTTCCACTTCAGGTCAAAGCCCAGCCCCTCGTTCCCCGTCACATGGGGCCAGGCGGTGGACTCCTCCGCGATCATCAGCGCGCCGGGCCTTTCCCGGTGAACGGTGCGGCACAGCAGCTGTAAAAACTCTACCGCTTCCAGATTTTCCCTGCCGCCGTTTCGGTTGGGCCGCCACTGGCTGCGGCCGTAATCCAGGTACAGCATAGAGGCCACAGCGTCCACCCTGAGACCGTCCATATGGTACTCCCGCAGCCACCACATGGCCGACGAGAGGAGGAAGCTGCGCACCTCGCCCTTTCCATAGTCAAAGACCCGGGTGCCCCAGCCCTCATGCTCCCATTTCAGGCTATCGCCGTATTCATACAGGCAGGTGCCGTCAAACTCCAGCAGACCCTGCTCATCCTTGCAGAAATGGGCCGGCACCCAATCCAAAAACACCGCCAGGCCCGCCCGGTGGAGCCGATCCACCAGATACTTAAAATCCCGGGGGGTGCCATAGCGAGAGGTGGGGGCAAAATATCCCGTACACTGATAGCCCCAGGAATCATCCAGTGGGTACTCCGTCACAGGCATCAGCTCCACCGCCGTGTAGCCCATGTCCGACACATACTTGGCCAGCTCATCCGCCAGCTTTCGGTAGTTAAAGGGATTGCCGTCGGCGTAGCGCCGCCAGGAGCCCGGATGCACCTCGTAAATATTCAGGGGCCGGGTCAGCAGCGGCTTGTCAACAAGGCTCTTTTCCCATGCATCGTCCTGCCAATCATAGTCCAGAGGTGCCAGCTTACTGTCCGTCTCAGGGCGGGTGGCAGCGTGAAAGGCGTAGGGATCCGCTTTCCACACGATTCTCCCATCAGCCCGGGTCAGGCAGAACTTATAGCTGTCGTAATCCTTCGCCCCGGGGACAAAGCACTCCCACACGCCATCTGCGCACTGCATGGGAATCTGCTCCCAGCCGGAAAAGTCCCCGGCCAGACGCACCGCCCGGGCGTGGGGCGCCCACAGCCGGAATCGGAAGCCGCCGCATTCGGGGTGCGCCCCGAACCAATCCGCCGCGGCGCACCAGGTGCCGCCAAAAAAAGCCTCTTTATCCACCTGCGCCACCTCCTCATTCTCTCCATTCTATCATTCCGCCGGGACAGAGCCTGCCGAAACGAACGGAATCTGATTGCATTATTTTACCCTAATTCCCGCGCTCCGTCAAGAAACGTATACAGCGGCGACTATCCCCGGAAAGGGCAGCCGCCGCTGCATAATTCACTCCGATTGCTCCTGCTGCAGCGCAGCACCCATGCCGAAATCCTCGGCTGCGCTGCCGCCGTCCCGCCGGAGCATCTGCTCCATCACACGGATATCGCTGTCCACATCCATGGCATCGGATTGATAGAGCTGATCCAGCTGCCGCTCAAAGCCCGCCACGATCTTATCCATTGTGTCGGCAATGCGCTGCTTAGCCTGAGACACATTCCCGCCGCTGACGCCGGCCTCCTCAAAGTCAGCATAGCTATCCAGCAGCTTTTGGGTGGTGGGCAGGTAGTAGTTGAGAAAGGTGGACGCCTTGGCTTTCTTGGCCGGTTCCTCCTCCACAATGCGGAAAATTTTACCCGCCAGATCCTCCAGCCGGTCAATCTTGGCGCTGATGGCGGGGTCAGCGATGCGGTCATTGGCCCGGCGGATATCCCGCAGCTGGCCGCTGTAGCCCTCCTCCGCCTCCGCCGGGGCGGGCTGTGCCTCCTTTTGGGCCTGCTCCAGGCCCTCGGCCGCCTCAAAGGTGCGCACCAAGACGCCCTGGCCCAGGTCCAGATAGGCCTCCTTACCCCAAAAGCCCTTCTGCACCATCTGCTCCAGGTCGTTTTCCACCCGGCGGGTGGACACATTTGCAGCTGCAGCCAGCTGGGATATGGTCACCGTGGGCTTTTTCCCGGCAATGGCCTGATACTTGGCATAGCGGCGCAGACGGCGGCGCATCCAGTGGCTGCCCAGCAGCAGCCCCAGGCCCCCGGCGGTAATGCCCATGGGCCAAAATGTGTACTCCAAAAACGCTCTCCAGTTGCCGTACTCCAGGAAGAACAGGTTATCCCCCAACGCGTTAAGCAGGATGATGGCGCCAATTACGGTCACCACAAGACCGATGTTCCGCAGTACATTCGCATTGCTGTCAGAGATCTTTGGGGTACGGGTGATGCTGCTCCTGCGCTTCCTGCTCTGAGCCGCGGAGTCGCTCTTTTTCTCCGCAGCGGTGGGAGCAGCGGTAGCTGTCACGGCATCCTCCGGCTCGGCTGTAATGATCGTCTGCTGTGCGCCGGCGCGGTTTTTCTTGCGCTTGCTGCTGTCGGAAAGCTTGGCAAAAAGCACGATAAGGCCCACTGGCCACGCAAAGGCAAACAGGAGGGCAATGACAATCCACGACCACAGCTCATTGTTATCCGGTTTTTTCGGCTGTCTGGCATTTCTGCTCTCATCCATGAGTCGTTTCCTCCTGCTCCATATGACTAACTGTTGTTTGATACATTTATTTTACTCTTTTTCCCTCTCTGCGTCAAGAAACGGCTGACAATCTTTATGAGATTTGCAGGCAGCCGGGAAACCGGCCGCCTGTGCGTTGTTTGTCAAAAGGTCTCGCAGAGCTCGCGTCCGCAGACGCGAAAAATTCAGATCATTTTTCACCGCGACATGTGCGTGGGGAAAAATCCTCTCAGGCGAGAAGCAGCGGAATTTTGAGCCGTGGGCTCAAAATTATGCGCGCAGCAGACTGCGATCCCTTTGGCAGAAAAATCGAAGATTTTTCGCCAGAGGTTTTTATTTCCCCCGGCGCGTATAGATCCGGGCCAGGCCGCCCTCGGCGGTCTCCCGATAGCGCTGATTCATATCCAGGCCCGTGTAGTACATGCTTTTCAGCACCATATCGTAGCTGATATTCCGGGTGCCGGTGAGGAAGTAGGCAATATTGGCGGAGTTGATGGCCCGCATGGCGGCCACGGCGTTGCGCTCGATACACGGCACCTGCACCAGGCCGCAGATGGGATCGCAGGTAAGACCCAGATGATGCTCCAAAGACACCTCAGCGGCATACTCAATCTGGTGGATATTATACCCGAATGCCTGGCAGGCAGCAGCCGCCGCCATGGAGCAGGCCACGCCTACCTCCGCCTGGCAGCCGCACTCCGCCCCGGATACCGAGGCGTTGCGCTTGGCCAACTCGCCGAACAGGCCCGCCACACCCAAAGCGTGGGCAATGTCCATGTCGCTGAGCTTTCTCTTGTCCCGGAAATAGTACAGCACCGCCGGCAGCACCCCGCAGGAGCCGCAGGTGGGCGCCGTGACAATGGTGCCGTTATCGGCATTCTGCTCGCTGACGGCATAGGCATAGGAGCAGACCTTCTGACACTCCACCAGCTCCGGGTGCTTGGTCTCCACAATATGGTCGTGCATGTATTTGGCCTTGCGCTGAATGTGCAGGCCGCCGGGCAGCTCCCCGGTGCGGGAGAGGCCCTCCTCCACGGAGGCGGCCATCACACGCCACACACCCATGAGATAGTCCCAGATCTCGGGTCCTTCGTTCATCTCAATATACTCTACCAAATCTACATACCTGTATTGGCAGAACTGCAGGATCTCAGCAAAGGAGTTCTCCATATAAATCTCCTCGCTCTCCATCTCCTGCTCCCGGCCCTCTATGACAATGTCGCCGCCGCCAATGCTATGCACCCGGATGCGGCCCAGCTCCTCCCCGCCCCGGAGGGCAATGAGATCCATGGTGTTGGGGTGCTTTATATCCTCGGGCTCTCTCTCCGAGAAGATCACCTCTGCCGCCACGGGGGCAAGGGCGTCCCGTATGGCGCGGTCAGTGCCGTGGCCCCGGCCCGTCTTGGACAAAGAGCCATAGAGAATCGCCTGAAATTTATCTGCCTCCGAATGCTCCCCGCGGAAGATCACCGCCGCCCGGGCGGGGCCCATGGTGTGGGAGCTGGACGGTCCTGTACCAATTTTATAAATATCACGGATGGATTTCATGGCATTCACCCCTTCTTAGATTTTCAAGCGAATTATATCATAGCGGCCGAAAAAGGGCAACCCCGATCAAGCACCGAGCCCAAAACAAAAAGCTGCGGTCCACCGGCGGGCCGCAGCTTTACCATTATATTTTATAATGTATATAGCAGTTTTACATGAGGAAAATTGATTCCACTATATTGGGCTATTAAAAATACATTACTACCCTTTCCAAAAAAATGCAAGACAAAAAAATAACGAATTATGTATAAATTTTTTGTTAACATTTACCCTTGATTCTGTTAAGATTCCGTACTATAATCCGAACGTGTTTCAAAGTGAGCTTTCTATGCGAGGGGATTATGGCGGCATAATTTTCCTCGCAGTAGACTTTTCTCCTGTTTTTTCAGCTATATTGGTGCACTAAATGTAATTTGCAGTAATACAGCGATACTATATGATACGTGATAGGAGGCGGATTTATGCAGACCATGACACGGGCCGAAGCGGCAGATAAGCTGATAGACCGCTACGCCGGATATTTTGATATCTCCCCTGCCCAGGAGGAGCAGGCGCCCCTGGTGGCCACCTGCGATTTCCACGCCCATTCAGAAAAATATGTGCTCAGCCGAAAGGCAAAGCTCTGGGAGGCAGGCAGCCACGAATATGTGTACCTGTTTTCTGTGCCCCATCTGACGGAGGATATTTACAACTCCTGCCGGGACTATGCCTTGGAGCATGGCATGGCTAAGGTGGAGCCGGGTCCCACCCATATGTACAGCTACATCACCACGATGTTCCTGTGTGACAGCTGCGACAAGGCAGCAAAAAAAGCTCTGCGGAAATGCCGCATCTATAAGAGCTTCAAAATGGCCTTTTGGGGGTGGATGGATTTTCACTCGGGCCTGGCAGTGCTGGAGGAAGGAAAAGCATTTTCCAACGCCAGCGGAAAAAGTGCAGCACAGCTTTTGAATAAAACGCTGTTTTGTAAAGCAAAGAAACAACTGTTAGGAAAGGAGAAAACTTTATGAATGCTGCATTGTTTTTAATCATTGGCATTGTTGTGCTGGTCATAGGCTACATTTTCTATGGCGGCTGGCTTGCCAAGAAGTGGGGCATCGATAACAGCCGTGTTACCCCTGCTCATGAACTGGAAGACGGCAAGGACTATTGTCCCGCCAAGGGCCCCGTGCTGATGGGCCATCACTTCTCTTCTATCGCCGGCGCAGGCCCCATCAACGGCCCCATCCAGGCCGCTGTGTTCGGCT
>ERZ1673730.1566-NODE-1566-length-15499-cov-4.321873_pt1 | contig 15499 bp, 20 predicted proteins | sample MGYA00580200_ERZ1673730 | MGnify/ENA primary metagenome ERZ1673730 (study PRJEB41218, sample SAMN15661761) | gut metagenome | host: Homo sapiens | place: Canada: London | collected 2015-08-20/2019-03-30 | study: EMG produced TPA metagenomics assembly of...
AGATATTGTTATTATAAAAAAAGAACATGATATATCTTTAGCTAATAAAATAATGAAAACTATTAGTGATGAATTTGAAGATAAAGTAAGTGTATCTATTAAATTTGCTTAAAATAGTAGGCTTTTTCTCTCACAAATAAAGCTTTTACTTCATAAAATAATATGAATAGTATAAAAGCCACCCAACTTGAAAGTGAGGGAAAAATTTTGAATAAAAAAATACTTACAAAAAGGGAAAAAGAAGTGTTTGAATTACTAGTAAATAATTTTACAACAAAAGAAATAGCAACAAAACTTGGTATTAGTGAAAAAACAGTTAGAAATCATATTTCAAATGCTATGCAAAAACTTGGAGTGAAAGGAAGAGCAGGGGCAGTCGTAGAACTTTTAAAATTAAAAGAAATAAAATTAGACATGTGAAGAAGTATAAATTCACATGTCTTTTCATATTATTAGATAGATATGAAAGGAAGATTTTATGCTAAGAAAAAAAGCTTTTAGAAGAATATTTATAACAACAATTATCTTTTTTATTGTTTTTGTAGTTTTAAGTATTAAAAAATTAGAAGGACCTACTAATATATATGAAAGCAATAATTACAAAACAGATTTTTTAGAAAATATATATACACTTAACGATGATAATTTAGTTAGTAAAACTAGTATATATGTAAATAAAGAATTAAATACTTTAGAAAAAGTAAAGGTATTAATTGAAACAATGATAAAAGAAAATAATAATAATAGTTTACTTCCGACTTATTTTAATCCTATTTTACCAAGAAACACCAAAATACTTGAGGTTGTTTTAGATAATGATTTAATAAAAATAAACTTTTCTAAAGAGTTTAATAATGTAACTGAAAGTCAATATAAAAAAATGGTGGAAGCAATTACATATACTTTAACTGATATAAAAGGTATTAATGGAGTTGAATTATATGTGGATAATAAAATAGTTAAGTATATACCAAATACAACTACTATTTTACCAACTATTCTTACTAAAGATATAGGTATAAATAAAGTATATGAAATAAATGATCCTACTAATATTAAAAAAACAATAATATATTTTTTAGGAGGTAATAGTAAAAATTATGTTCCTGTTACAAAATATTTAAATTCAGATAAGGAACAAATAGAAATTATTATTGATAATTTAACATCGTATTCATATGATTCTACTTTAATCGCGCCATTTTCATCTTCTTTAAAATTAGTTGATTATGAAATAAATGATGATAAGGTAATACTTAACTTTAATAATGTAACGTCTTTTAGTGATTATTTAGATTTAATAACTTATTCAGTATTTGATAATTATGATGTTAATTCTGTGGTGTTTTTAGAAAATAATGAAAAAATTATTGAAAAATTTAGAAAAGACACTTGAAGTTTTACAAAAAATGTTATATAATGAATAAGCATTGAAGTTAAATGCTTATTTGTCCTGGTAGCTCAGCTGGATAGAGCAACGGCCTTCTAAGCCGTCGGTCAAGAGTTCGAATCTCCTCCAGGACACCACTTATAAATCGGGAAATGGCTCAACTTGGTAGAGCACTTGGTTTGGGACCAAGGGGTTGCAGGTTCAAATCCTGTTTTCCCGACCATTATTGTATTTTACCCTTATTTTATAAGGGTTTTATTATTTTTTGATTTAAAATTAAGGAGTAAGTATGGAAGATTATAATATTGATGAACTTTTAAAAAATATAAAACCTAATTTACATAAGTCATATAATGGAATATTCTTAACTGATGAAGAAGTTAGTGTATTAAAATTATATGGTTTTGATATTAATAAATATAGTGATATAAAAGAGTTAATGTTTGATTTAGAAGAATATTTAAATGATGAAATGCAAGATGATTTAGAACAAGTTTTATTATCTTTAGCAGAGTTTAACTATTATAATAATACTACAAAATAAAATAAGAAGATTTTTATTTAGTCTTCTTATTTTTTTCTTTTAATAAATCTCTTATTTCTTCTAGTAATATTACATCATCACTCTTTTTAGGAGCTTCTTTTTTTGGTGGCTCTTTATGAGTTATTTTATTTATACATTTAACCATAATAAATATACAGAAAGATATAATTAAAAAGTTAACAATATTTTGAACAAATAATCCATAGTTAAGACTAGCACCAGTTGTTTTATTTAATATAATTTTAGCTTCTTCAAAGTTAATTCCTCCAAGTAAAAGACCAATAACTGGCATAATAACATCATTTACAAGTGAAGTTACAATATCACCAAAGGCTTTACCTATAATAACACCAACTGCTAAATCAATAACGTTACCACGAGAAATAAATTTTTTAAATTCTTTTAGCATAATAAATTCCTTTCTAAAATAATTTTAACATATTTTTAAAATTTTAAAAATATATTTACTAAAATTAATAAATATGCTATAATTTACCTATATTGAAGGAGTGATTTTATGAACGCAAATGATAGAGAAGTAATTTCTGGATTAACAAAACAAATAGAATTATTACAAGAACAAATAAAGTCTATGAATGAAGTTATGGCAAAAATGGTAGAAAAAGATAACCCAAAGGTAGAAACTGAAGAAGATAGACGAAATAAACTTATTGAGGAAACTAGAAGTCATACTGAAGAACTTAATAAAAAATTAGAACAAAGAGAAAGAAATCATAATATAGCATACAAAGCAAAAAAATTAGGAGAAGTTGTAAATAATTTTGGTGAAAGAGTATTTACAATGGATTATCTTAATACATTAAGTGCTTTTGCAATCGATGAAGCTTATGATAATTATTTTCAAGATGGTAATTGTAAAGTTGGTACTAAAAAATTAAGTGATGAAGAACTTGAAAAATATGAAATTTTATTTGAAGGTAAAAAACCAAAAGAAGAAGTAAAAGAAGAAAAGAAAAATGAAGATGAAGGTAACTTTAAAATAAAAGAAGTAGAAGCAGATGAAAAAACAAAAATTGCTGAGGGTTTTGATAAAAGTATTAATGAAAAAGACCCATTAGCAAGTGATACAAAAGAAATACCAAGTGCTTTAAATGGTGCAGAAAAAATTGATAATCCTTTAAATAAGGAAGAAAATAAAGATGAAGAAAAAGCTGCTGAAGATGCTAAAAAACATGTTGGACAAGAAGATGCTAAAAAGGTTGTAAGTGCTGAAGAAGCAACACCTGAAAAGAAAAAAGGTATTTTCGATAAATTAAAAGGTAATATTAAAGTATTAAAAGCAACTGGAATTGTTCTTGCAGGTATTGCAGTAATGTTAGTTGCAGGTGTTCCTTTAACTGCTATAGTTCAAGCTGGTGCTACAACATTAACTGGAGCAGCAGCAGGTGTTGTAGGATATTACGCTGGTAAAAAATCTGGAGTTTTAAAATAATTTTAATCGAATAAGAAGGGAAGAGTTTTATGAATATAAAAAAAGATGTAATAATTACATTTGAAGATGGAAGTAAAGTATATATTCTTGACACAATGGATTATAATGGCGTTACATTAGCATTTGTTAATGAACTAGATAAGGATACTGAACCAACAGATACTTATAAAGTAATGCTTGTTAGTAATGATTCTTTACAAAAGGTAAGTAATGCTAGTGTATTAAAAGAAGTATTTCCAATGTTTGTAGAAAGACTAGAAAAAACAATTGAAGAAGAACAAATTTAGTTCTTCTTTTCTTTTATTTCAATATTTTTATTATTAAGTAAATCTTTTATTTTTATAATATTCTCATTGTCAATTAAGACTTCGTAAGTAATAAGATTATTAAAAGTTTTATTAATAATATCTTCATCTTTTAAAACATTGTTTACATAATTTACATTGTCATAATTACAAGTGATAATATATTCTTTTTTTAATTTATATTCTTTTATTCCTGTTTTTTTAAGATTTTCGTTTGTAACATTTAAATATGTTCTAAGTAAGTTACCACTTCCAAGTTTTATTCCTCCAAAATATCTAACAACAACAGCAAGAACATAATTTAAATCATTATTTTTTAAAACATTTAAAATAGGGAAACCTGCAGTTTTAGAAGGCTCTTTATCATCATTATATTTAACATTATTATCAACTATGTAAGCATAGCATATATGACTGGCATCTTTGTATTTTGCTTTTAATTCGTTTAGATAATTGTTTACTTCATCAATACTTTTTACAAAATATAAAAAAGAAATAAATTTAGATTTTTTAACAATTTCTTCATATTCACTTGTTTTTTTTATAACATTCATACTTGTCACCTTTTTCTTTATAATAATATTTTATCAAAAAATAACAAAAAATAATATAAAAATATGATATAATCTATTAAGTGGAGGTACTTTATGAATTATAATTTTAATGATAATACACTTCTTCATTCTGTTATGTTTAATCCTTTTAAATTAGAAAGTATATTACAAAACGGTATAATGTCTTTTAATGAAGCAAGTAAGTCTAATTTTTCTTTTACGAGAAATACTTTCGGTTATAATTTTGATGATTATATTTCAATGACAAGATATATGTATGTTTCGTTTGGTGATAAAAACACATCTTTTTATAACTATATTTTAAAAGGTATAACATTAATTGTTGAAGATCAAGACTTTATTTATAATCATAAGGATATGTATTTTAACTATCCTGATGAAGTATTTGTTAAAGATAAAGTAGATAAAGAAAATGTAAAAGGAATTTTACTTCCTTTAAAATATTTAGATTATTTGCTTGAAGAATTACCTATGTTTAATTTAAAATCTACAAGTTATGTTAATATAAAACATACTTGTGATGATTTAATTAATTATTTAAAAACATTAAATTATGATGTTAATATGCCTTTATATAATATTTATTTAAATGATTTATACCAAGTTGTTTTAAAACTTCAAAAAGATGAAAATAATTCTATGTTACTTGAAGAATTTATGGAGTGTAAAATATCTTTAAATGAATTTATTGCAAAAGAAGTTCAAAATGCTTTCGATAAAAAGTTTAATAAAAATTTTACAACTCTTGAAGAAATGGCTACTTTTATTGCTGAAAAATATAATAAAAAAATATATTATATAGATAATTTAAAATATGTAAGATAAAAAGAAAGGAGAATTTTTATGTTTAAAGAAAAACTAGCTTTGGTACCAGAAAAACCAGGATGTTACCTTCATAAAGATAAAAATGGTAATGTCATATATGTTGGTAAAGCTAAGAACTTAAAAAGAAGGGTTAGTTCTTATTTTAACAAGATTCATACAGGTAAAACTAAAGCTTTAGTAGATAATATTAGTGATTTTGAATATATTGTTACTAATAGTGAAATGGAATCATTTATTTTAGAAATTAATTTAATAAAAAAATATTCTCCTAAATATAATATTTTACTTAAAGATGATAAGACTTATCCTTATATTGAACTTACAAATGAGAAATACCCAAGAGTAAAAATAATAAGAACAAAAAAAAGAGGAAAGACTAAATCTAAATTATTTGGACCTTTTCCAAATGTTACAAGTGCTAGAAAAACTGTTGATTTAATTAATAGGATGTATCCTCTTAGAAAATGTAATACCTTAAAAAAAGATTTATGTTTATACTACCATATAAATGAATGTCTTGGTTATTGTAAATATGATATTTCTGAAGAAAAAATTTCTTCAATGGTTAAAGAAATAACTGAAGTATTAAATGGTAATTATAAGGAAATAACTAAAAAATTAGAAGAAAGGATGCTTAAAGAAAGTGAAAATTTAAATTATGAAAAAGCCCTTGAATTAAAAAGAATGATTGAGGATATTAAAATTACAATTAGTAAACAGATTGTGGTTTCAAATTTAAAATATAATTTTGATGTGTTTGGTTATTATGTTAAGGATAATTATTTATCAATTGAAACTTTATTTATAAGGAAAGGAACAGTAATAGGTAGAGTACATAAAATATTTGATATAACAGATGAAGTTAGTGATGTTTATTTAAGATATATAACTAATTTTTATGAAAAGTATTCGCTTCCTAAAGAGATAATTGTTCAAGATGAAGAATTAACTTCGTTATTAAGTTCATATTTAAATACAAAAGTAAATTGTCCTAAAAAGGGTGATGTAAAACGTATTTTAGATATGGCTAAGAATAATGCTTCGATATATTTAAATGAAAATTTAGAAATTGTTAAAAAAGATTTAAATATTAAAAAAGAAGTAGAAGAAAAATTAAAAACCTTACTTGATTTAGATTCATTAAAAAGAATTGATTTATTTGATAATTCACATTTATTTGGAACATATTATGTGGGATGTATGGTTGTTTATGAAAATTTAGAACCCAATAAAAATTTATATAGAAAATATAAAATAAGTTTAGATGTTAAAGATGATTTAAATGCAATGAAAGAAGTAATTTACAGAAGATATTATCGTATGTTACTTGAAAAAGAACCTTACCCTGATCTTATAATAATTGATGGAGGAGAATTACAGGTAAAAACAGTAGTTGATGTTTTAGATAGTTTAGGACTTTCAATTAAAGTAATTGGTTTAAAAAAGGATGATAAACATAGAACTAATATTATCGTAGATAGTAATTTAAATGAAATAAGTATAAAACAGGATAATCATTTATTCTTATATTTAACTAAAATGCAAGATGAAGTTCACCGTTTTGCAATTAGTTTTCATAGAGATTTAAAAAGTAAAGGTAGTTTAGAAAGTGTTTTATCAAATGTAAGTGGTTTAGGAGATAAAAGAAGAACTGCTTTACTTAAAAAGTATGGTTCATTAAAGAAAATAGAAGAAGCAAGTGTTGATGAACTTAAAAAAATTATTCCGGAAGATATTGCTAAAAATTTAAAAGATTATTTAAAGGAGAAAAATTATGAAGAAGAATAAAAAAGAAAAAGAAACTTTTAAAGATGATGAAAGAAAAAATAAAAAAACTGTTAAAGAAGATAAAAAAAGAAAGAAGAAAATTACTAATATAGTATATATTATAATTATATTAATTTTGGTTTGTGCTTTAGGTTTTTCTGTTTATAAAATAATTAATTGGGATAAAGACAATAAAAATATAAAGAAACAAGAAGAACAAATAAAGCAAATAACAGATATTAAAGAAGTAGATGAAACAGATAATAAAAATATTGAAATAATTAAACAAGATGAAATTGCTAAGGAAAATCCATATTGGGATTTTATAAAGACGCCTTTAATTAGTGTTAATTTTGATGAACTTAAAAAGAAAAATCCTGATACAGTTGGATGGATTAAAGTTGATAATACTAACATTAATTATCCTGTTGTTAAATGTTCTAATAATGATTATTATTTAAATCATGCTTTTGATGAAACATGGAATGATGCTGGGTGGATTTTTATGGATTATAGGAATAATCCAGTAAATTTTGATAAAAATACAATTATATATGGTCATTCAAGGGTGGATATGAGTATGTTTGGAACGCTTAGAAATGTTGTAAAACAAAGTTGGTTTAATAATAAGGATAATCATATAATTAAACTTTCAACACCAACAGAAAATACAATGTGGCAAGTTTTTTCAACGTATAAAATAAAAGCTGAAGATTATTATTTACAAACTAAATTTGAAAATGATAGTGAATATCAAACTTGGCTTAATGAGATGCTTAGAAGGTCACAATTTAAGTATGGTTTAAATGTATCTGTTAATGATAAAGTTTTAACACTTTCATCTTGTTTTGATACAAAAGGGACAAGGGTAGTGTTACATGCTAAATTAATAAAAAAAGAAGTGAGATAACTTCTTTTTAATAATAAGGATAATTTGGATAGTACATTGGTCTAGGTCTTGGGTAATAATAATTTGGTCTAGGTCTAGGATTAAATACTAATGGTCCAGTTACAAGTCCTAAGCCAAAAGGTACAAGAAAGCTTCCAAATTGTCTAGATCTATATGGAATTATATTGTTATAATATGGTACACTATTAGTGTAGGTATAATACATAAAAAGTACTCCTTTCTAAGAGTATTTTATGTAAAAATTTATTAAATGTTAAAGAAAGAGGAATATTATGAATGAAAAAAAATTAGCTAGTACAATAATTAATTATTCGCTTGATGTAAAAGAAAATGAATTTGTTTTAATTGAAACAGGTATTGTTGCTAAAAATTTAGTAAAAGAACTTGTTAAAGAAATAGTAAAGAAAAAAGCAAATGTTTATGTAAGATATAATGATAGTGAAACATCTTCTTTAATTGAAGAAAATACAAAAGATGAAAAAATAGACTTTCTATATGATTTAAGAAAGTTTGATGTTGAACATTTTGATTGTTTTATAAAGATTAGATGTAATAATAATGATTATGATGTTAAAAACATTCCAAGTGAAGTTACAAAGAAAATAGGAACTAAACTTCAAGATGTAAATGACATAAGAATTAATGAAAGAAAATGGGTTTTATTAAACTATCCTACAAATGTAGATAGTTATAAAGCTAAGATGAGTTATAATGAATTTTATGATTTTGCTTTTAATGCAATGTGTTATGATTATAAAAAAATGAGTGATGATATAAAACCTTTAAAAGATCTTATGGAAAAAACAGATGAAGTAAGAATAACTGGTCCTGAGACAGATTTAAGATTTTCTATTAAAAATCTTCCTGCAATACCATGTGTTGGTACAATGAATATACCAGATGGAGAACTTTATACAGCTCCGGTTAAAACAAGTGTTAATGGTTATATTAAATATAATACACCAAGCCCATATCAAGGATATGTTTTTGAAGGTGTAAAATTAACATTTAAAGATGGTAAAATAATTTCTGCTACATGTGATAATATAGAAAAATCTTATAAGAAAAAATTAGAAGAAATTTTTAATACCGATGAAGGCGCAAGATATGTTGGTGAGTTTTCTTTAGGGTTTAATAAAGAAATAACTGAACCTATGGGAGATATTTTATATGATGAAAAAATAATGGGAAGTTTACATTTTACACCAGGATGTTGTTATAAAGATTGTGATAATGGTAATAAATCTAGTGTTCATTGGGATCTTGTTTTAATTCAAAGAGAAGATTATGGTGGTGGATGTATTTACTTTGATCATAGATTAATAAGAAAAGATGGTAAATTTGTTTTAGATGAATTAAAGAATTTAAATTAAAAAATGTATGAATTCCATACATTTTTTTACTTATTTATTTTTTCTAGTATTATACTTGCTATTTTTTCTTTTTCTTCTTTATTTAAACTTTCCCAAAAAAGTTCTAAAGTAACCCCAAGTCCCGGTAAAACAAGATCATCTTTTTTAGTAAGTACAGCATTATTAATTGTATCTATTAAAGAAGAGATACTTTCATTTTTTAAATTATTAATTACATTTTCTCTTATATCTATATTCATAATATTTTCCTTTCTAGTTTTTTATTATGTAAATATTTAGTGATTTTATGTAATTTAATTGTAATTTTTTAAAATTTTTAATATAATTAAACTATAAGAAAGGAAAGTGTATAATATGTGGATTATTATAGGAATAGTTGTTATTCTAATTTTATTTGTAATAGGAACTTACAATTCACTTATTTCATTAAGAAATAAGAAAGATGATCAATGGTCACAAATTGAAGTTCAATTAAAAAGAAGGGCAGATTTAATACCAAATTTAGTAGAAACTGTAAAAGGATATGCTAAACATGAAAATAATACTTTAAAAGAAGTAATTGCTGCTAGAAATACTTATGTAGCGGCATCAACTCCTGAAGAAGAAATGAAAGCAAGTGGGGAAGTAACTAAAGCTCTTAATAAATTATTTGCTTTAAGTGAAAGTTACCCTGAATTAAAAGCTAATGAAAACTTTATGTCATTACAAAATGATTTAAAAGATACTGAAGATAAAATTTCTTATGCTAGACAATTTTATAATGATACAGTTTTAACTTATAATAATAAAGTTGAAATGGTACCTTCTAATATAGTTGCAAGTATATTTAAATTTAAAAAAGCAACATTCTTTGAAACTTCTGAAGAAGATAAGAAAACACCAGAAGTAAAATTTTAATATAAAGCTTACTTTGGTAAGCTTTTTTAATAGGGAGAGTTTATGAAAAGAATTAAATATTTTGTAGTTTTTTTGCTAACATTTTTAGCTAGTATTACATTAGTATTTGCTAAAGATGATGTGATTAACAGAATAGATGTTAATATAACGTTAGATAATTCTGGTAATGCTCATGTTGAAGAAATATGGGATGTTAAAGCTAATATGGGTACTGAATTTTATAAGGGTATGTATAATTTGGGTAACATGGAAGTTACTAATTTTAAAGTATATGAAAATGATACTTTGTTTACATATTTAGATAATTGGAATATTCATGCTAGTTTAAATGATAAAAAGAATAAAAATGGAATTAATTATACTGATGAAGGAATAGAGTTATGTTTTGGTAAAGGAAGCATGGAAAGGCATGTTTTTAAGCTTACATATGATATTAGTAACTTCGTTTTCAAAACTAATGATGCTTTAGTTATTTATTATCAAGTTATAAACATGGATATGACACCTCCTCCTAAAAACTTTAGTTTAGTATTAACTGGACCAAATGCTTTTAATAAAAATATTGATGTATGGGGTTATGGTTATAAAGGATATGCTTATGTAAATAATGGTAAAATTTATATGTCTAATGAAGAAAATACTTTACTTGAAGAGGGTGATTATGCTGTTTTATTAGTTAAATTTCCTCTTGGAATGTTTAATGTAGATGAAAATAATAGATATGATATTTTTGATGATTTTGATGAAGCTTATAATAAAGCCGAAGATGGAACTTTTGATTATGATTATAGTGAAAAAGAAGATATCCTTGGTATTATTATAACTTTAGGAACTTTAATATTTACTTTTGCAATAGTAGCTATTGCTATAGCAAGTGCTAATGAATATAAATTCGAAAGTTTAGGTCGAAAAATAAAAATTAAAGAAATAAATAATTTTAGAGATATTCCATGTGATAAAAATGAATTTAATGCTTATTTCTTATCTTGTGTATATAGATTAAATAAAAAAGATACTGATTTTTTCGGAGCTATTTTACTTAAATGGTTACTTGAAGATAAAATAGAAATGAAAGATAGTAAAAATGGTAAGAGTAAAGATATTTATTTAAAACAAGGTTTAACTTTTTCTAATAATGTAGAAGAAAAATTATATGAATATTTAACTTCTGCTAGTAAAGACTATATATTAGAGAAAAAAGAATTAGAAAAATGGAGTAGAAAGAATTATAATAAGTTATTCAATTGGATAAAAGATGCTGAAAAATTAGGTAGAACTAATTATATTAATAGAGGTTTAGTAGAGAAAAAAGGTAGTAAATATTTAATAAAAGATGCTTTAAAAGATGAAGCAATACGTCTTGCAGGATTAAAGAAATTCCTAAATGAATTTTCAAGAATAAAAGAAAGACAAGTAATTGAAGTTAAACTTTGGAAAGAATATTTGATATATGCTCAAATATTTGGTATAGCTAAAGAAGTTGCTAGTCAATTTAAAGACTATTACCCTGAAGTTGTAACGTATAATGATGGAAACTCTAATTTAGATATAATGGATGTAATTATTTTAAATAATTTATCTAATAATGTTGTTAATGCTGCTTCTAGTGCAAGAAGTGCTGCGAATAATTACAATGCCGGAGGTGGCGGATTCTCAGCAGGCGGAGGAGGATTTTCATCATTTGGTGGTGGAGGCGGCGGAGGCCGTTAGTTAGATTTTAGAAAGGAATAAAGTAAATATGGAAAAAAGAAGTAAAGATATGAAGAAAATTATTATTTTAGGAGTAATAGGAATGATTTTTATAGTGTTTTTACTGATGTATTTACTTGTTCCTTTTTTTAAATTAAAAGGATATAAAGAGTTAACCCTTGAAGTAAATAGTAAATATAATGAACAGGGTTATTTGACTAATAGAAAAGTTTTAGAAGTTTCAAATAATGTTGATACATCTAAAATAGGAACATATTATGTTTTTTATAAATATAAGGATCATAAAGAAATAAAAGAAAAAATAAGAATAGTAAATATTGTAGATACAACTTCACCAAATCTAGAACTTATGGGAAAAACAAAAATTGATAACTGTTCAAAATCTTATAAAGAAGAAGGGTATGCAGCGATTGATAATTATGATGGTGATTTAACATCTAAAGTAGAAAAAGAAATAACAGATGATAAAATAATATATAAAGTAAAAGATTCTAGTAATAATGTTATAACTAAAGAAAGAATATTTACTAATGTTGATAAAGAAAGTCCAATTATTAAACTTAAAGGGTCTTCAGTTAATTTAAAGATTAATAATAAATATAATGAACAAGGGTATACAGTTACAGATAATTGTGATAGTGATTTAACTTCAAAGGTTGAAGTAACTAATAATATAAATATTTATAAAGAAGGAACTTATGAAGTTATATATAAAGTAAAAGATAAAAGTGGCAATGAAGCTAAAGAGGTAAGAAAAGTAACTGTTTATACACCTAAAAAATGTTTTTCAAGTGTAACAACAGGTACTCCGGGAGTTATTTATTTAACTTTCGATGATGGTCCAAGTGTTGATACAACTGCTAGGCTTTTAGATATTTTAAAAGAAGAAAATGTAAAGGCAACTTTCTTTTTAACAGATAAGATAAATACAGATTATCTAATTAAAAGAATGTATGATGAGGGACATACAATTGGACTTCATACAGCAAGTCATAATTATAAATATGTTTATTCATCAACTACAAACTTTTTTAAAGATATAGAAAAAATCAAGGAGAAAGTAGCTAGGGTAACAGGAGAAAGTCCTACAATTATAAGATTTCCAGGAGGAAGTAGTAATACTGTAAGTAGTTTTAATCCTGGTATTATGTGTACTCTTTCTAATATGGCTATTGAAAAAGGGTATCATTATTTTGATTGGAATGTATCATCAGGAGATGCAGGAAGTGGAAGAAGTAAAAAAAGTACTTACCAAAATGTTACAAATAATTTATCTAAAAAACGTGCTAATATTGTTTTAATGCATGACATATATGGAAGTACTGTTGATGCTGTTAAAGATATAATAAAATATGGAAAAGATAATGGATATACTTTTGAAAAAATAACTATGGATACAGAAATGTATACGCATTATGTGAATAATTGATGAATTATACTTGAAAAAAGACAATTTATTGTGATATAATCAATTTGTTATAAATTTTATAACAAATTGTTAATGGGGCGTTAGCTCAGTTGGTAGAGCAACTGACTCTTAATCAGTGGGTCTAGGGTTCGAATCCCTAACGCCCCACCAGATTGAAATTTAAGATAGACTTTCTATCTTTTTTTATTTTTATAAAATTAAATATTTTAAATAATGCTAATAAAATTAGTATTGTTTTCCTGTTTTAAGTCTTTTAAAAACATATCAAACAAATGTATGAAAAAATGTTGACACAAGAATTTTCTTATGGTAGTATGAAGTTAAAGCAGTACAAAAATAATTTTAAAATCAGGATGTTAAAATGAAGAAAATTGGTAAATAAATTGGGCATTAGCAATTATTCACCACTTATGAATAAAAGTATAGAAGAAGTTTGTGAAAGAGTATTTTTAAATGAACTTCAATCTTCTTCTAATAATAAATTTGAAAACAAAGAAAAGGAAGTGAGAAAAAGATGAAAATACTATTATCCGGAGGCGGAGAGCCAGAACAAGTTAAACCACTTGATGATTATTTTGCTAAATCTATGAATGGAGGTAAAGTTTTATATATTCCTGTTGCAATGTATAAAGTACCTTATAATGAATGTAAAGAATGGTTTAAAAAAACTTATGAATATTGTAATTTTGACATAGATATGTGTACTGATTTGTCAAAAATAAAATCCTTAGATGAATATACCGGAGTATTCATTGGGGGAGGTAATACTTTTAAGCTGTTGAAAGAAATTAAAGAATCAAAATTTGATATATTGTTAGAAAAATATCTAAAAAATGGTGGCTTTGTATATGGGGGATCGGCTGGTGCCATAATTTTTGGTAAATCTATAGAAACTTCTAGTCATGCTGATAAAAACATTGTTGGTCTTACTGAGTTGTCAGGACTAAATATGTTAAATGGCTTTGACGTTTGGTGTCATTATAATCCAAAAGAAGATAACAATAATATAATGAATTTAAAAAATTCTACCAAAGTGCTTTATGAAGAATCTGGATTACTTTTTGATGGTAAAAATTTCAAAAGCATAGGTAAAGATAGTTTGACTTATCCAGAAGACTTTATCGGATAAATCTTATTAAATATTTTATTTTTTGATTTGTTTAAATAATTTATGTGAAAGAAAAACGCAAATTACACAAGTAGTAGATAGTAAAATAGATAGTTCATATGTATCTATCGATAGTAATTTAGTATCTCAACAAGGTTTTATATTAGAAAATTCAGGATTAATAGATAAAAATGGATATAAAATATATAGAAATTTAGACAAAACAAAAACAGTTAGAAGGCATATTCACGAAGAGTGGAATGAGTACTTTAAAGAAAACAGACTTTCAGAAGAAGGCAAAAGCTTTATCAAAGAAGGAAAGAACATGTAGAAAGAAGTTTTGCAGATTCAAAATAAAATCATGGATATAGGTATGCTGTGTATAAAGGTGTTAAAAAGAATCAACACTATACATGGCTTATTTGTGCTACCCAAAATATGAAAAATATATCAATTAAAAATGATAATGTAGGAAAGAAACCTCTTACATTATCATCTTATATCCATAATTTTATAAAAATATTAGAAAACATTATAAAAATTTTGTTTAAAATAAAACCTCTAGAAAAAATCTAGGGGTTTGTCTACACTCTGAAGATAGATTTTCTATCTTTTTTTATTTTTATAAAATTAAATATTTTAAATAATGCTAATAAAATTAGTATTGTTTTCCTGCTTTAAGTCTTTTAAAAATATATCAAACAAATGTATGAAAAAAATGTTGACATAGGAATTTTCTTATGATAGTATGAAGTTAAAGCAGTACAAAAATAATTTTAAAATCAGGAGGTTAAAATGAAGAAAATTGATAATGAATATACTAACAGTGTTTTTGAAAATATAAAGCACATAGATGAATTTGGTAATGAATTTTGGTATGCTAGAGAACTATCAAAAGTACTAGAATACAAAGATTGGAGGAATTTTAAAAAAGTAATAGATAAAGCAGTAATTTCAGCAGAAAATAGTATTTCATGTAAAAATGTTTGGGTTGTTGAAGTCAACAAGTCAATTAAAACGGGTAAAGGTAAAGAAGAAATTATTAAAGATTATAAGTTGTCACGATATATATGTTATTTGATAATACAAAATGCAGATCCAAGTAAAGAAGTTGTTGCTTTGGGACAAACTTATTTTGCAATTCAAACAAGAAAACAAGAAATAACTGAACAAGAATATGATACTTTATCAGATGATGAAAAAAGATTTTATC
>ERZ1673730.1571-NODE-1571-length-15460-cov-6.442389_pt1 | contig 15460 bp, 10 predicted proteins | sample MGYA00580200_ERZ1673730 | MGnify/ENA primary metagenome ERZ1673730 (study PRJEB41218, sample SAMN15661761) | gut metagenome | host: Homo sapiens | place: Canada: London | collected 2015-08-20/2019-03-30 | study: EMG produced TPA metagenomics assembly of...
AGTATATTTCCAAGTTTCGGGGCACCGTCCTCACCATATCTCACGATCGCTATTTTTTAGACCGCACCGTTACCCGCATCATAGAAATTGCCGACGGCAAGGCGGCGTTTTACAGCGGGAATTACAGCTTCTACGCCGTGGAAAAGGAGCGGCGCTACCAGGAGCGCATGAAGCAGTATCTCAAGGAGCAGGCCAAGATCCGGCAGCTGGAAAAGGCCGCCGATCAGATGCACCTGTGGGCCTTCATGGGTAACGATGCCCTTCATAAGCGGGCCTTCTCCATGGAAAAGCGTATTGAGCGTATGCGCACTACGGAAAAGCCCACCAAGGCCAAGAAGATGAATGCCCAGTTTGCCAGCCGGGAGTTTCGGGGCGACGAGGTGCTGCAGCTCCGGGGCCTTACCAAGTCCTTTGGGGATAGAACACTGCTTTCTGATGTCTATCTCCGGGTGGAGCCGGGGGAGCGCATCGCCCTCTTGGGTGAAAATGGCACCGGGAAAACCACACTGCTGAATATGATCGTGGGCCAGGAGCGGCCGGACAGCGGCTCCATCCGCCTTGGGCCTGCAGTGGTCACGGCATACCTGCCACAGATCATTCGCTTTGCCCACCCGGAGCGGAGCCTCCTGGACACCATGCTCTACGAGAAAAAGGGCATGACCGCCCAGAGCGCCCGCAACCGCCTGGCCCAGTACCAGTTTCAGGGGGAGGACGTGTTCAAGAGCGTTTCCGCCCTCTCCGGCGGCGAGCTTTCTCGCCTGCGGCTGTGTATGCTCATGGACGAGCAGACCAGCTTTCTCATTTTGGACGAGCCCACCAACCACCTGGACATTGAAGCCCGGGAGTGGGTGGAGGAGGCAGTGGAGGCCTTTGACGGCACATTGCTGTTTGTCAGCCATGACCGATACTTTATAAACCGCTTTGCCACCCGCATCTGGGAGCTGGCCGATGGCACTATTACGGACTATCCTATGGGCTTTACCCAGTATCAGGCCGTGAAGGCCCAGGAAAAGCAGGAGCGTACGCCTGCTCCCGTCCGGGAAAAGAAGGGAGACACCCGCCCTGCCAAGGGAAACCGCTCCCAGCAGGCAGCCCGGCGGCAGCTGACCATCTGCGAGAATACCATATCTAAATTGGAGACGGAGATTGCCGACCTGGACGGCCAAATGCAGCAGGTGGGACGGGATCCGGATAAGCTGGCGGAGGTCTACGCAAAAAAAATGGAAACGGAAAACACCCTGCAGGAGCAGATGGCCCGCTGGGAGGAGCTGAGCCTGCAGCTGGAGGAGTAAACAAGATAACGAAGGATGACAGAAAGGAGCGCACAGCAGTGAGCGACATTTTGTGTGTATATTATTCCCGCACCGGGAGAACGGAGAAGGCTATGGGCGAGATCGCCCAGGCTCTGGGTGCGGAGCTGGTGAAAATTGAGGATGGCCAGGATCGCAGCAAGCTTCGGGGCTATCTGCGCTCAGGCCTGGAGGCTATGAGCAAAAAGCTATGCCCCATTGCCCCCGTGCAGACGGAGCGGCCGCTCCAGGAATATCGCCTGGTCATCATCGGCACTCCTGCCTGGGCGGGCCGGTGCGCCAGCCCCGTCAAGAGCTTTTTGGCCCAGAATGCCGAGAAGCTGCCCCAGGTTTCCTGCGTGGTCACCCGCGGCGGCGCCGACCGCTGCGATGATGTGCTGGCCCACATGGCCACCTTCCTAAAGCGTATGCGCCTGACGGATGTGTCTCTGCGGCCGGACGATGCGGGCTACGAGTTCTGGCGGGATAAGTTCATCCAGGACACCAAAAACGCCCTGGGGCTGTGAGCATGGAGGAAAAGCTGAAGCGGGCGGCCCTGCGCCTGCAGGAGGTGGAGCTGCTCCTGTCCCAGCCGGAGGTGTATACCGACCCTGCCCGTCTGCGGGATCTGACAAGAGAGCAGAAGGAGCTTGAACCGGTGGTGATAGCCTTTCGGGAGCTGGAAGTGGCCCGGATTATGCAGCGGGAGGCGGAGGGGATGCTTGCCGACCCGGAGCTGCGGGACCTGGCCCGGGAGGAGCTGCTGGAGGCCCGGGAGCGGCAGAATCGGCTCACACAGGAGCTGAAGCTGCTGCTTTTGCCCAAGGATCCCGACGACGGACGCAGCGTGATTTTGGAGCTGCGGGCCGGGGTCGGCGGCGAGGAGGGGGCCCTGTTTGCCGCAGACCTTCTTCGTATGTACCTGCTTTATGCCGATAGCTGCGGCTGGCAGGCTGATGTAGTCCACCGCAGCGACACGGAGCTAAGCGGTGTGAAGGAGGCCACTCTCACCGTAGAGGGGGCCGGGGTCTATGCCCGGCTGAAGTTTGAGGGAGGTACCCACTGTGTCAAGCGTGTTCCGGAGACGGAGAGCGCCGGGCGAATCCACACCTCCACCGCCACTGTGGCGGTGCTGCCTGAGGCGGAGGAGACAGAGCTTTACATCGCCCCGGAGGACCTGCGCATAGACACCTACCGCTCCGGCGGCGCCGGAGGCCAGCATGTGAATAAAACCGAGAGCGCCATCCGTATTACGCACCTGCCCACGGGTTTGGTGGCAGAGTGTCAGGACGAGCGCAGCCAGTATAAAAACAAGGACAGGGCTATGAAAATCCTGCGCTCCCGCCTCTACGCCCGGCAGCGGGCGGAGGAGGACGCCGCCCAGGCGGCCCTGCGCAGAAGTCAGATCGGCGGGGCCGAACGGGCCGAGAGGATCCGAACCTACCGGTTCCACGAGAAGATTGTGGTGGATCACCGTCTGTCCGGCGAAAGCAAAAGCTTTCCCCTTGGCCCGGTGCTGGATGGGAATCTGGACGGGATTATTGACGCCCTCACTGCCCAGCAGCAGGCTGAGAAATTACTACAGCAGGCCAACAACTAATCAGATAAGGAGGAAACGATGATGTTGAAACCCAGAAAAATGCAGTATGATAAGGCTGGACCCAAGGTGGCCGAGGCTTTGAACAAGCGGTATTTTGAGGCATATTACTGCCCTGACCGAGACACCGCTGTGCAAAAGGTGCTGGAGCTGATCTCCGCAGACGATACGGTCTCCTGGGGCGGCACCCTTACGGTGGACGAGCTGGGGATCAAGGACCTTCTTCGGGCCCGGGGTCAGAGACTTATCGACCGGGACTCCGCCCAATCCAATGAGGAACGGGTGGAGCTGATGCGCCAGGGCCTCTTGGCAGATACCTTCCTGACCTCCTCCAATGCTGTTACCGCCGATGGCCAGCTTTTCAACATTGACGGCAACGGAAATCGTGTAGCCGCCTTCTGCTATGGCCCCAAGCAGGTCATTGTGGTGGCGGGCATGAACAAGGTAGTGCCGGACATGGACGCGGCTTACAGCCGTGTGCGCGGCTACACCGCCCCCGGCGTGGTGCAGCGCTTCCCGGCGGCCAAGACCCCCTGTAATGTCACGGGCCTGTGCGCCGATTGCATGAGTCCTGACAGCTGCTGCTGCCACTTTGTGCATACCCGCCTGTGCCGGCCGGCCAAGCGCATCAAGGTGGTTCTGGTGGGCGAGGATCTGGGCCTGTAACAGCAGGCGAGAATTGCTGCGGAGCTTGCGCCTACGGACGCAAACACTGCGAGGCTTTTTACGAGAAGCTTTATTTGTTAATGGTATATTATAAAGAGGAAATTCAGTTTGAAAACAAGGGTATTTCACCCAGAAAATGGGGAAAATGAAATCAAGGAAGCGGCACAGATCCTCCGGGAGGGGGGCCTCTTGGGCATCCCCACGGAAACGGTCTACGGCTTGGGCGCCAACGCCTTGAATGAGGATGCGGTGGGGCACATATTCCAGGCCAAGGGTCGTCCCCAGGATAATCCCCTGATCCTCCATGTGCCGGAGGCCGACTGGCTGGAGCGGTTCTGCGCAGTTGTGCCGGATACGGCCTACCGCCTGGCCCGGGAGTTTTGGCCGGGGCCTCTGACCATGATCCTGCCCCGCAAAGCCATCGTGCCCCTGCGCACCACCGGGGGCTTAGAGACCGTGGGCGTCCGCTGCCCGGATCACGCCGTTACACGGGCTATTATCCGGGCGGCGGGAGTGCCTGTGGCCGCCCCCAGCGGCAATACCTCCGGCCGGCCCAGCCCTACCAGCGCCGCCGACATGCTGGAGGATATGGACGGCAAGATAGACGGCATCGTGGACGGCGGGCCTTGCCGGGTGGGGGTGGAGTCCACCATTATCGACCTCACCGTCAGCCCGCCCCGACTCCTGCGTCCCGGCGGCCTGCCGCTGGAGGACCTGCGTCGTATTCTGGGCGAGGTGGCCGTGGACAAGGCCGTTATACAGAAGGTAACGGGCAGCGAGCCGCCCCGGGCTCCGGGTATGAAGTATCGCCACTATGCCCCCCACGCCCCGGTGACGGTGGTCACCGGCCGGCCCGAACGCAGCGCTGCATTTATACAGGCTGCGCTGCAGGAGGGGGAGGGTGTCATCTGCTTTGAGGAGTTCCGGCAGCGGTTTGCCGGCCGGGCGCTGCAATCCCTGGGAGCGGCGGAGGATACCGCCCAGCAGGCCCACCGGGTCTTTGACGCCCTGCGCCGGTTTGACAGCACGGATGTTACGCATATCTATGCCCAGTGTCCGGATGATACCGGCCTGGGCCTGGCGGTGGGCAACCGGCTGAAGAAGGCGGCGGGCTTTCACATTGTGGACGCGGACCGTCTGCCGGAGCTTGTCATCGGCATCACCGGCGGCACCGGCAGCGGTAAGACCAGCGCCCTGCATGCGCTGGAGACCCTGGGGGGACGGATCATCGATTGCGACGCCGTGTATCACCGGGAGCTGGCTGCGAATTCCGCCCTGCGCCGGGATATTACCCGGGCCTTCGGCGAGGTGTTCGACGGGGAGAAGCTGGACCGGCAGAAGCTGGGCGGCATCGTTTTCTCCGACCCGGACGCCCTGCAGAGACTCAACGATATCGTGAATTTCCACCTGCTGCCGGTGATCCGCCGGGAGGCAGAGGGGCAGCTGATTGTGGGGCTGGACGCCATCAACCTGTTTGAGAGCGGGCTGGCAGCCTACTGCCGGGAGACGGTGGCGGTGCTGGCACCCAGAGAGCAGCGGGTGCAGCGTATCATGCTCCGGGACGGCATATCTGAGGACTATGCCCGGCTGCGCATCGGCGCCCAGCAGCCGGAGGAGTACTATGAAAGCCGCTGTGGGCGGCTGCTGTATAACCGGGCGGATAGCGCCGGAGAATTTGAGGCCCAGGCACGGACATTTTTCAGAAAATTGATTTGGGAGGTATTTGACCATGAGTGAGGAAAGAGAGGCCCTGCGGGAAAAGCTGCTTTCTCCGCGGAAGAACGGCTATGACCGCATCAAGGCGGAGGAGCTGCAGGCCATGGAGCGCTACTGCGGCCTGTATAAGACCTTTCTGCAGCAGGGCAAAACCGAGCGCGAGTGCGCCCAGGTGGCCGTGGAGCTGGCGGAAAAGGCGGGCTTCAAGCCCTATGAGCGGGGCACGGCCCTGGCCGCCGGGGACAAAATCTATCGGGTGAATCGGGACAAGAGCGTCATGCTGGCGGTGATGGGCCGGGAGAGCCTGGCCCAGGGCGCACACATCGTGGCCGCCCATATCGACTCTCCCCGGCTGGACCTGAAGCCTAATCCCCTGTATGAGGACAGCGAGCTGGCCTTCTTCAAGACCCATTACTACGGCGGCATCCGCAAGTATCAGTGGGTGACCATCCCCCTGGAGCTCCACGGCGTGGTGGCCAAGAAGGACGGCACCGTGGTGCCCGTGAGGCTGGGTGAGGGGGACGAGGCCAAGTTTGTCATCACCGATCTGCTGCCCCATTTGGGCGGTGAGCAGGGGAAAAAGCCTCTCAACGAGGCCGTACCCGGGGAGAGCCTGAATATTCTCCTGGGCTCCTGCCCCTCCGGCGAGGAGGACGAAAAGGACCGGGTGAAGATGCATATTCTGGAAAAGCTGTTTGAAAAGTACGGCATCACCGAGGACGATTTCACCTCCGCCGAGCTGGAGGCCGTGCCTGCGGCCCAGCCCACGGATATCGGCCTGGACGCCAGCCTCATCGGCGCCTACGGCCACGATGACCGGGTGTGCGGCTACGCCGGCCTGCAGGCGATCCTGGAGCTTGCTGATCCCACCAAGACCGCCGTGTGTATGCTGGCGGACAAGGAGGAGATCGGCTCTATGGGCGTTACGGGTATGCAATCCGCCGCCTTTGACACCTTTATGCACGATCTGTGCGACGGGCAGGGTGTGCCTCTGCGGGCATGCTATGAAAACTCCTTCTGCCTCTCCTGCGATGTGACGGCGGCCTACGACCCCAACTTCCCGGAGGTATTTGAAAAGCGCAACGCCGCCTTTGTCAACTACGGCATCGGTCTGTGCAAGTATACCGGCGCCCGGGGCAAGTCCGGCGCCTCCGATGCCTCGGCGGAGACGGTGGCCTATGTCCGCCGGGTGCTGGACGAGGCGGATGTCCTCTGGCACATCTCGGAGCTGGGCAAGGTGGATGCCGGCGGCGGCGGCACCGTGGCCATGTATATGGCCAACCGCAACATTGCCACATTGGACGCGGGCGTCCCTGTGCTGAGCATGCACGCCCCCTTTGAGACCGTGGCCAAGCTGGACTGCTATATGACCTATAAAGCCTGCAAGGCTATCTACGAGGCGGAGTGAAACGACCTGACCCGAAAAACCGCCGCCTATGCAGGCGGCGGTTTTTATTGACAATGCGGCAGATTTTGGTATAATAGATTTGTTTACATAATATAGCATATCATTAATGAAAAAGGAGATGGAGGGAAATGAACAGCCAGTTTACGCTTTCCTGCTGCTCCACGGTGGACCTGCCTTATGCGCACCTGGTAGAGCGGGAGATCCCGGTTTTGTTTTACACCTATGTGGTGGACGGGCAGGAGTATGTGGACGACATGGGCCGGGATCCGGAAGCCCTGCCCCGGTTTTACCGGTTTTTACAGGAGGGGAAGCTCCCCCAGACCTCCCAGGTCAACGTGGCTACCTATGTGGAGTTTTTCGAGCAGCAGCTGCAAAAGGGCGACCTGCTGCACATTGCCTTCACCTCCGGTCAGTCCGGCTCGGTGAACAACGCCTACATCGCCGCCGAGACGCTGCGGGAGAAGTATCCGGAGCGGAAGATCCAGGTCATCGACTCCCTGTGCTCCTCCTCGGGCTATGGCCTGCTGGTGGACGAGGCAGCGGACCTGCGGGACGCGGGGAGATCCCTGGAGGAGACCGCCCAGTGGGTGCTGGCGAACCGCAACAAGGTACACCATCAGTTCTTCTCCTCCGACATGACCCAGTTCCGGCGGACGGGCCGGGTATCCGGCGCGGCGGCCATGGTGGCCACGGTGCTGAATATCTGCCCCATCATGCGCCTGAACGACGAGGGGCGCATCATCGCCTACGACAAGGTCCGGGGCAAGAAAAAGGCCGTGGCCGTGACGGTGGAAAACATGCTGCAGCACGCCCAAAACGGCGCAGATTACGCCGGACGGTGCTATATCTGCAACTCTGATTGCCCGGAGGACGCCAAACTGCTGACGGACGCCATCGGGGAGAAGTTTCCCAACCTAAGGGGCAAAATCGTTCAGTGCGACATCGGCACCATCATCGGCTCTCACGCAGGCAAGGGCACCGTGGCGGTGTTCTTCATGGGTGATGAGCGGCCGCATATGGAATGAACATTGCCGGAAAACCTTTGGTTTTCCGGCAGGGGGCTTGCAGCAAAATATTGAACGGGAAAGACGGTATAGGAGAGACAACACCATGGAGAATTTTTTGAAGGAAAGCATGGACTATCTGGCCCGGGAGGATGGGGAGGTGTCCACATGGCTGCGGCGGGAGTATCAGCGGCAGCAGGAGAATATTGAGCTCATCGCCTCGGAAAACATCACCTCCCCGGCGGTGATGGCCGCCATGGGCAGTTGCCTGACCAACAAGTACGCCGAGGGCTATCCCGGGCGGCGGTATTACGGCGGATGCGAATATGTGGACGAGATTGAGCGGCTGGCCATTGACCGGGCCAAGGCGCTTTTCGGCGCAGAGCACGCCAATGTGCAGCCCCATTCCGGAGCCCAGGCAAATTTGGCGGCCTATGCGGCCCTGCTGCAGCCGGGGGACACCCTTGTGGGCATGGACCTCTCCGGCGGGGGACATCTGACCCATGGGGCGTCGGTGAACCAATCGGGGAAGCTATATCGGGCTGTCAGCTATGGGGTGGATCCCCGGACCGGGCGCATCGACTATGACCGGGTGGAGGACATCGTGAAAGAGGCCCGACCCAAGCTGCTGGTGGCCGGAGCCTCGGCCTATCCCCGGGCGCTGGATTTTAAGGCATTTGCGGACATTGCCCACCGCTGCGGGGCACTGCTGATGGTGGATATGGCCCACATTGCCGGGCTGGTGGCCGGCGGACAGCATGAGAGCCCTGTGCCCTATGCCGACGTGGTGACCACTACCACCCACAAGACTCTCCGGGGCCCCCGGGGCGGTGTGATCCTGGCCAAGGCGGAGTGGGCCAAGAGAATTGACAGCGCCGTGTTCCCCGGTATGCAGGGCGGCCCGCTGCTGCATATCATCGCAGGGAAGGCCGTGTGCTTTCGAGAGGCTATGGAGCCGGCATTCCGGGATTACGCCCGGCGGACGGTGGAAAACGCCGCTGCTCTGGCGAATGCCCTGCGGGACAGCGGCTTCGACCTGGTATCCGGCGGCACGGACAACCACCTGATGCTGGTGGATTTGCGCAGCCATGGCATTACCGGCCGGGATTTGCAGGAGCGGCTGGACGGGCTGCACATTACCCTGAACAAAAACGCCATTCCCGGCGACCCGGAAAAGCCCATGGTCACCAGCGGCGTGCGCATAGGCACTCCCTGTGTCACCACCCGGGGCTTTGGCTCCGCCGACATGGAGACTATTGCCCGGTGTATTCATCTGGCTTGCCGCAATGACCCGGCGGATCGGGCGTTTATTTTGGACGCCGTAAGGGAACTGACGGAGCGGTATCCCATGTATAAAGGATAACAGGCAAATGGCTCCGATGAGAACGGACGATGAACAAATGTCCCCTGCACAATGCTGTGCAGGGGACATTTTATGACCAAAAACTTGAGAAAACCGAGCATCTGCGCTGTTTACATCAGGCGGCGGCTGTGGTAGCATAATAGAAAAGAAAACCACCGAAACAGGGGGCGCCGCCATGAATAAAAAAAAGATCCGGCAGATGAACGTGCTGCTGCTGCGCAGGCTGCAAAAACGGCCCGCGGGAGACTATTTCGCCCGGCAGAAGGAGCTTTTGCAGGGATTGGAGCGGGAGAACTATATGCAGCGCTTTGCACCGCTGCTGGATGGCGGGCGGGTGCAGTGCGCACAGGTACTGGAGCTGTGCCGGGGTGAGCTGGAGCAGCTGTGCCCCCAGACGCCTCAAGAGGGCTGGCTGCTCTATACCTTTGATTATGCCAGGCGGCAGCTTTTCCCGGAGCAGGGGAGGGACCTTTCCTGCGGAGCCGGTGCGGTCTTCCTGCTGTCGGTGCTGCAGGTGCTGTTTGGTGCAGAGCGTGAGCTGCAGCCCTTTGACCCCATGTGGGATTTTGACTTTTTGCAAGAGGAAGAGCTGGAGGGCAGCCCCTGTGCGGCGGGCTATGGGCAGATGCTGCGGCTATGGAAGCGGGAGTATGTGTATGAGATGATGCGTCTGGGCCTGGAGGTCACGCCGTTCCGGGCGCTGGAGCATATTGCAGGGGTGCATCACATCGCCGTGACCATGGGCCGGGGATTGCGAGAGACCGGGATCCCCGTGGACCTAGCCCTGGTGTCCGGCAGTGCCGCCGGGCACGACATCGGCAAATTCGGCTGCCGGCCGGGGGAACGGGTGCCGTACCTGCACTACTATTACACGGACCTCTGGTTCCGGCGGCATAAGCTCTCGGATATCGGACATGTGGCCGCCAACCACTCCGTGTGGGACTTAGAGCCGGACTATCTGTCTGTGGAGTCACTGCTGCTGATCTATGCGGATTTCCGGGTGAAGCAGACATGGGGAGCCCATGGGGAGGAGATTACCTGCATCTCCACCCTGTCCGAGGCATTTGACGTGATCTTGTCTAAGCTGGACGGAGTGGATGAGCAGAAAAAGCAGCGCTACCGCCGGGTATACACCCGGCTGCGGGATTTTGAGCGCTTTTTGAGCGAGCGTGGGGTGGATACCTCCCTACAGAGCCGCAATGTGCCGCCCCGGAGGGAAAAGCCGGCGGCACTGATGACGGACGAGGAGGCCCTGGACGTGCTGCGCCTGGTATGCGTGGAGCATAATATCCGGCTGATGGATCGGCTCACGGGACTACGGAGCTTTGCCCAGCTGCTGGAGCAGGCCCGGGGCGAGACGGATTGGCGGCGGCTGCGAGCCTATCTGGGGGTTATCGAATCCTACTCCCTGTATCTGCGCCTGCCGCAGAAGATGGAGACGCTGGCGTTCCTCTATGAGCTGTTGATGCACCGGGAGGGTGACATCCGCCGCCAGGCGGCGGCACTGATGGGCGCCATCATCGCCGATTTCCACGCGGGCTATGTGAAGGAACGCCCCCGGGACAGCAAGCCCCTGGGCAATATCACCGACCTGGGTCAGTGGAAGCTGTATTTGGAAAAAATCATCTTTCCGGACCACAAGCTGATGCCCCAGTACCGCAGTTGGATCGGATATACCCTGAAATTTGCGGTAAACTCCCTGCTGCAGCATTGCCCGGGCCGGGAGGAGGGCTTTTTGGATTGCCTGCTGGTCTATTGCCGCAGCGGTGGGCGAATGGAGCCGGATGTGGCATTCCGGCTGCTGGATACCTTTGCGGCGCTGCCCCTGGACCGCTGCACCCCGGCGCAGCGGGAAACGCTGCTGCGCTTTGCGGAAGTTTCAGCCCGGTCCCGGGAGTTGACGGTGCGCACGTCTGCCGCACTGCTGCTGCGGGCGCTGCTGGCGGCCCTGCCCGGAGAGCCGCGGCTCCAAAATGCGCTTAGAAAGATGCATTGCGGCGACAGCACCTCCCTGTCTATCCTGCGCAGCCGATTGCTGGAGGGAAAAGTGGTGCGCCTGCCGGACGAGACCATCTCGGAGATTTTCTTAGATAACCTGAAAACCGCTACCCCGTGGGTTATCCGCAGAATGAACATACTCCTGCTGACAGAACACGCCAAGGCCGGCGGCGGTCAGGTGCTGCACATTGCCGCCCATTTCTCCAACCTCATCAAGGTCAGCGACCGGGTCACCGTGCGTCACAGCGCCGGCGGCGCGTTGCTGGAGCTGGCACCGCTGCTGAGCGTGGATCAGCGCAACGAGATTGCCGTGGAGCTGTGCCGGGGCCTGGAGCTGGGACAGCAGGAATTCACCAAGTATATCCCGGAGTATCTGGGACGCTTTGCCCTGTGGCTGCCGCCGGAGCAGTTGGATGAGCTTCTGGCGGGCCTGGCTGCCTCCCTCTCCTCCTCAGAGGGGCATATCGTGGCCTCAGCCCTGGATACCGCTGCAGAGATCCTGGAGACCTACACCGTGTATCGGGAGCGCTTTCCGGAGGACGAGGGGACTCGCCGTGGCCGGGCCCAGCGGCTGCTGGGTATGCTGATGAAGGGTACGGCGGGCATCGACATGGGTACCCGGCAGGAGGCTATGTATCTGCTGGGGAGACATGTGTTCGGCTCGCCGGTGCTGGACCGGGAGGAGAAATGCCGGTCCCTGCAGCTGACGGTCCGGCGCATCCTGGCCATATGTCAGGCGGAGAGCGAGAGCGGTCTGCACTTTTACTATCGGGCTGCCATGCTGGGCAGGCTCTACCGGCTTTTGGTGGAGCAGGAGCTGCTGTGCGGGGGCGTATCCTTTTCACCGCCTCGGCCTGTGGCCTTCTTTCCTGGCACCTTTGACCCCTTTACCCTGTCCCACAAGGGTATTGTCCGGGCCATCCGGGACGAGGGCTTTGAGGTGCTGCTGGCCATCGACGAGTTTTCCTGGTCTAAGCGCACCCAGCCCTATCGCGTCCGGCGGGAGATTGCGGCCATGTCTGTGGCGGATGAATTTTATGTGCATATCTTCCCGGAGGATTTCCCGGTGAATATTGCCAACCCCGAAAATCTGCGCCGCCTGCGCCGGGCGTTCCCGGGGCGGGAGGTATCCATTGTGGTGGGCAGCGACGTGGTGGCCCACGCCTCCTCGTATCGCAAGCCCACGGAGCCGGATTCCATCCATAGCTTCAACCATGTGATATTCCGCCGGGCCGGCGCCGATATGGTCGGGGACTACGGCTGCATCAGCGGCAAGGTGCTGGAGCTGACCCTGCCAGAGGAGCTGGAGGAGATCAGCTCCACCCGCATCCGGGAGGCGGTGGACGCTAACCGGGATATCTCCCATCTTATTGACCCCATGGCCCAGGAGTTTATCTACCGCCACAGCCTGTATCTGCGGGAGCCGCTGGATAAGCCCGTGCTGCGGACGGAGGATCTGGAGTTTATCCCCTGTGGACCGGAGGAGGAGCGCCTGAACGCAATGCTGCGCCGGACCCTGCCTGCCTCCGTCGCAGAGACGGTGCTGCGGGCGCTGCGCCAAAGCGGCGATGATGTGCTGCTGCTGACCAATGGGGAGAACAAGACGGTGCTGGGGGCGGCCACCTATTGCTGCATGGATTCCCAGCACCTGTTCTCCCGGCTGGGGAGCGCAGAGCTGGCGGCCTTTGTGCGGCAGAACGCCGGCGGGCGGACGCTGCTGGTAAGCGGCCTTTTTGTGCCGCAGACCTCCCAGCAGAATGAGCTGGGTCAGCTGCTTTTGACGGAGGTGCTGACCCTGGCCCTGGGCCGCGAGTACACCTATGCCATTTATATGCCCCTGGAGGGCTTTGCGGATGCCTGGGCACGGGATCTGCTGCGGCTGCAGGGCTTTGTGCCTGTGCCGGGCAGCTGCTCCCGCATCGCTCTGGCGGTGGACATGCGCCAGCCCATTATCCTCAGCAACAACGTGGGCACCACCATAAAGCCCCCCTTGTCTACGGCCCCCATGGTGGTGGCTGCCGTGGCGGCGGCGCACCGGCGGCTGCAGGAGACCATGACACTTCTCCAGCCGGGCGGGCTGGTACTGAGCCTGTCTGCCGGGGTGATTTACCATAGGCTTCTGCGGCGCATCACCGAGTGCAACGGCGTACCTGAGGAGCCTACGCAGCCCCGGCAGCTGGGGCCGGATATCTGCGTGCCCTATGGCAAGCTCATGCGCGGCGTCATCGTGCCCAACACTGTCACCAAGACGCTGCGCACAGACAAGGTGTATGAGCCTGATCTATCCTCGTACTCCATTGAGGCATATCCGGATTACTCCCCGCTGGAGGATCAGGTGCGTACCATTCGGGCCTTTGACCGGCCCGCTATCTTAGTGGACGATGTGCTCCACGACGGCAAGCGTATCCGCCGCCTGGCACCACTGCTGCGAAAGACCGGTACCCGGGTAAAAAAGGTGCTGGTGGGCTATCTCACCGGCACCGGCCGGGATCTGATGGAGAGCCTGGGCTATGACGCCGAGGGCGTATATTACCTGCCCAATCTGCGGATGCGCTTTGTGGAGTCTACGCTGTATCCCTTCATCGGCGGAGATACCATCCGCCGCAGTGAGCGGATGGAGGGCGGCCTGCAGCCGTCTGTGAACCGGATCCTGCCCTATGCTTCCCCGGAGTTCGGGCCGCTGGATCCGGAGACCGCCTGGGCCCTGAGCCTGTGCTGCCTGGAAAATGCCCGGAACATCCTGCTGGCCCTGGAGACGGAGTACCGGCGGATCTTTGCGCGGAACCTGACGCTCAGCCGCCTGAGTGAGGCGGTGATCCTGCCCCTGTGCCCCGACAAGGGAAGCAGCATGACCTATGATCTGAGCCGGGGAGCCTCCACCTACCTGGACGACGACATCGAGCTGCTCAAGCGGATGCGCTTTATGACAAAGGAGGCGAAGGTATGAACTACTATCGCTATGAGGGACACACCCTCTGCGCCTGGGAGGCGCTGCCCTATGAAAGAATAGGCGCCCTGCCGGGGGAGGGAGAGATCATTTTCCTCTTTGCCCGGGAAATGCTCGCAGGCCGGGAGACCTTCCCGGTGACGGATGCGGCCCTGCTGACGGAGAAGGAGGGCGTGGAGACCCTGGACGCCTCCGCCCCGGGCCCGGCCATCCCGGCGGAGTTGGAGGAGGCCATCCGGACGGGACGGGTGCGAGCCGTGAACCGGCTGCACCCCCGCTGGCAGGAGCTGCTCTCCCCCCCATCGCGGAGGGGAAAATACCGGGTGAACCTCCTGGGCCTGGGGGATGTGGGCAGCACGCTGCTCCAGGGCCTGCGGCTGCTGGGCGGGGATATCATCGCCTCTATTGGCATCTGCGACCTGCGGGAAAACGTGCCCCAGCGGTGGGAATTTGAGCTGAATCAGATTGGCCTGCCCTGGGCATATGACGCTCTGCCGCCGGTGGAGATCATCGGGCCGGAGGAGCTGTTTGATGGAGATGTATTCCTGTTCTGCGCATCCCGGTTCGTGCCGGACACGGCGGTGAAAAACGGAGACGTGCGCATGGCTCAGTACGAGCTGAACCGGGACCTGGCGGCGCTGTATGCGAAAAAGGCCCGGGCGGCCCGGTATAAGGGCCTGTTTTGCGTGGTCAGCGATCCGGTGGATCCCCTGTGCCGGGCGGTGCTGCTGGAGAGCAACCGGGATAAAAATGGAATCCTGGATGGCGGAGGCTTGTTTCCTCACCAGGTGAAGGGCTTCGGCCTGGGGGTGATGAACGCTCGGGCGGCCTACTATGCCAAAAGGGATTCCCGTTTTGCGGAGTTCCTCACGGACGGCCGCAGCTTCGGCCCCCATGGAGAGGACCTGGTCATCGCCAACTCCGTTTCGCACTATGACGATGCCCTCTCCCGGGAGCTGACGGATCTGGCCGCCCATGCAAACCTTCAGATGCGGCGAATGGGCTTTAAGCCCTTTGTGGCTCCGGCCCTGTCGTCGGGGGCGCTGAGCCTGCTGCTGTGCCTGCGGGGGCAGTGGCACTGCTCATCGGCCTACTTAGGCGGCGTTTTCATGGGCGGGCGCAACCGCATGACGCCGGGGGGCGTGGAATTTGAGCGTCTGCCGTTACCGAGGGCGCTTCTTGACCGCCTGAAAGTGACAGAGGAAAAATTGAAGGCTATACAATAGACTGTCGAAAATTCCGTTTTGTCATTCCAAGGGGCGAAGCGACGTGGGAACCCGTGGCTTCAGCACCTGAAATTTGCAAAGAAGACCCTAAAATCCGAATTTCCAAAGCGGATTGCGAAGCTAGTGCGCAGCACTGGCTTCGCAATGACAGGGCTTTTCGACAGCCTCCATGAAAGAAGGGGTAAAAATGCCGCTGACCGTTCTTTTACCGAAAAATGCATATAGCTCTGCCCTGGAGGAAATGCT
>ERZ1673730.1583-NODE-1583-length-15197-cov-6.054022_pt1 | contig 15197 bp, 5 predicted proteins | sample MGYA00580200_ERZ1673730 | MGnify/ENA primary metagenome ERZ1673730 (study PRJEB41218, sample SAMN15661761) | gut metagenome | host: Homo sapiens | place: Canada: London | collected 2015-08-20/2019-03-30 | study: EMG produced TPA metagenomics assembly of...
AGATGCCGCCGAAATCGCCGGTGTGCAGGGGGCGCATGGATTCGGTGACGAACTGCAGGGGGGTACGGTCGCTGAGCAGGCGGGTGGTTTCGATCTTGCCGGTATAAGGGTTCAGCGCGGCCGACTGGAACATGAGCGGATACCAGCCGCGTCCGGCCACGAACATCGGGCTGTAGGCGTTGCCGGGCAGGAACACCGCGCTGGCCTCCAGGCTGGGGATACGCCCGGTGACGAGCCGCACCGCCTCGTCCAGCTCGATGTATGGAACCTTCTGACCGGGTGCGGCGCGGGGCACGTCGGCGCGTGCGATGACCGGAGGGATGCCGTCGTTGGTCAGGGTGACGTGGTTGTCGGCAAGGATGGCCTGGATCAGGAACCAGGTGCCGGTGATGGAAATCAGGGCGATGAACCAGATCGACCAGATACCGCTCAGGCGATGGAAGTCGCCCCAGAAGATCCGGGCGCCCTGGTTAATGCGTAATCTGGGTTTGAGAAAGCCCTTCCAGAATCGTTTATAGACCACCAGCCCGGTGATGAGCGATGCCAGCATGGGGAGGCCGAGCAGCGAGACCATGTACCAGCCCCAGCTGTAGCCGTTGTTGAACGGAACCAGCCACCATCCGTGCAGGGCACGGGTGAACTGACGAAAGTCGAAGGAGGGGCTTTCGCCCTGGATGGCGCCGGTGTAGGGGTTGATGTACAGGGTCGCCTCGCTGCCGCCGGGATAGCTGACCTCGGCAGTAAGGGCGAAATGCTCTTCGTCGGGGCGCTGGATGGATTCGACCAGGAGGTCCGGTTGGGCTTCGTTGATCGCCTTCAGGACCTGGCTGAAGCTGAGCGGCTCGGCATCTTCGTAGGGCTTGCTGGCCCGGACGTCAGGGTTGGCCAGCCAGACGATCTCCTGGCTGACCACCGCCAGGGTGCCGGTGACGCAGACGATCAGGACGAGGAACCAGAGTCTGGAGCGGGACTTTTTCGACATGAGGCTAACGGTAGGTTAGGGGTCGTGGGCACCGACCATGGGTTGCGGGGACTGGATGCGCCCCGTTCATCCATATAGGACGAATGAGGCCGGTAGAACCTGAAGGGGAAGATGAAAGCAAATGTTTCGCAGTTGCTTTCAGCCTGGTGCCGGCGGCTTGTCCGAGGGCTTCCGTAAACGCCTGATGGCTATGCAAAAAAACCGATCGGCCAAGGTGCGACCGGAAGTCGCTGTCCGGTTAATTTTCACGATGTGTCGTCCGTTTCACATGAATGACCGAGCCCCGCGCTCGTTGCCCATGTGCACGGAAGAAGACCGATGAACGCAGAAGATTCCCTCAAGCTCGCCCGCCGCTTTATCGAACTACCCGTTGAGAAGCGTCGGGTCTTCCTCGAAACCCTGCGAGGGGAGGGAATCGATTTCTCGCTGTTCCCGATTCCGGCCGGCGTGTCTTCGGCCGAGCGCGACCGCCTGTCCTACGCCCAGCAGCGCATGTGGTTCCTCTGGCACCTGGAGCCACAGAGCGGCGCCTACAACCTGCCCAGCGCGGTGCGCCTGAACGGGCCGCTGGACCGCCAGGCGCTGGAGCGAGCCTTCGCCAGCTTGGTGCAGCGTCACGAAACCCTGCGCACGGTGTTCCCGCGCGGCGCCGACGACAGCCTGGCGCAGGCGCCCCTGCAACGCCCGCTGGAGGTTGCCTTCGAGGATTGCAGCGGCCTGCCCGAGGCCGAGCAGGAAGTCCGCCTGCGCGAGGAGGCGCAGCGCGAGTCGTTGCAGCCGTTCGACCTGTGCGAGGGGCCGTTGCTGCGGGTCCGCCTGATCCGCCTGGGCGAGGAGCGGCATGTGCTGCTGTTGACCCTGCATCACATCGTGTCCGACGGCTGGTCGATGAACGTGCTGATCGAAGAATTCAGTCGTTTCTACAGTGCCTATGCGACTGGCGCGGAGCCCGGCCTGCCGGCCTTGCCGATCCAGTACGCCGATTACGCCCTGTGGCAGCGCAGCTGGCTGGAGGCCGGTGAGCAGGAGCGCCAGCTGGAGTACTGGCGCGGCAAGCTCGGCGAGCGGCATCCGGTCCTGGAGTTGCCGACCGACCACCCGCGTCCGGCGGTTCCCAGCTACCGTGGCAGCCGTTACGAGTTCAGCATCGAGCCGGCCCTGGCCGAGGCCCTGCGCGGCACCGCCCGACGCCAGGGGCTGACCCTGTTCATGCTGTTGCTCGGCGGCTTCAATATCCTCCTGCAACGCTATAGCGGGCAGACCGACCTACGGGTCGGCGTCCCCATCGCCAACCGCAACCGCGCCGAGGTGGAAGGGCTGATCGGCCTGTTCGTCAACACCCAGGTGCTGCGCTCGGTATTCGACGGCCGCACGTCGGTGGCGACCCTGCTGGCCGGGCTCAAGGACACCGTGCTTGGCGCCCAGGCCCATCAGGATCTGCCGTTCGAACGCCTGGTCGAGGCGTTCAAGGTCGAGCGCAGCCTGAGCCACAGCCCGCTGTTCCAGGTGATGTACAACCACCAGCCGTTGGTGGCCGACATCGAGGCGCTGGACAGCGTGGCCGGCCTGAGCTTCGGCCAGCTCGACTGGAAGAGCCGTACCACCCAGTTCGACCTGAGCCTGGATACCTACGAGAAGGGCGGCCGCCTGTACGCCGCGCTGACCTACGCGACCGACCTGTTCGAGGCGCGGACCGTCGAGCGCATGGCGCGGCATTGGCAGAACCTGCTGCGCGGCATGCTGGAAAACCCGCAGGCCAGCGTCGACTCGCTGCCGATGCTCGATGCCGAGGAGCGCTATCAGTTGCTGGAAGGCTGGAACGCCACTGCGGCCGAGTATCCGCTGCAACGCGGCGTGCACCGGTTGTTCGAGGAGCAGGTCGAGCGCACGCCGATGGCGCCGGCGCTGGCCTTCGGCGAGGAGCGCCTGGACTACGCCGAGCTGAACCGCCGGGCCAACCGCCTGGCGCATGCCTTGATCGAGCGCGGGGTCGGCGCGGACCGCCTGGTGGGCGTGGCCATGGAGCGTTCCATCGAGATGGTCGTGGCCCTGATGGCGATCCTCAAGGCCGGCGGCGCCTACGTGCCGGTGGACCCGGAGTATCCCGAGGAGCGCCAGGCCTACATGCTGGAGGACAGCGGCGTGCAGCTGCTGCTCAGCCAGTCGCACCTGAAGCTGCCGCTGGCGCAAGGCGTGCAGCGGATCGACCTGGACCAGGCCGATGCCTGGCTGGAAAACCATGCCGAGAACAATCCGGGGATCGAGCTGAACGGCGAGAATCTTGCCTATGTCATCTACACCTCCGGTTCCACCGGCAAGCCCAAGGGCGCCGGCAACCGCCATTCGGCGCTGAGCAACCGCTTGTGCTGGATGCAGCAGGCCTATGGGCTGGGCGTCGGTGACACGGTGTTGCAGAAGACCCCGTTCAGCTTCGACGTGTCGGTCTGGGAGTTCTTCTGGCCGCTGATGAGCGGGGCGCGTTTGGTGGTGGCCGCGCCGGGCGACCATCGCGATCCGGCGAAGCTGGTGGCGCTGATCAACCGCGAAGGGGTCGACACGCTGCACTTCGTGCCGTCGATGCTGCAGGCCTTCCTGCAGGATGAAGACGTCGTCTCCTGCACCAGCCTGAAACGCATCGTTTGCAGCGGCGAGGCGCTGCCGGCGGACGCCCAGCAGCAGGTGTTCGCCAAGCTGCCGCAGGCCGGCCTCTATAACCTCTATGGCCCGACCGAGGCGGCCATCGACGTCACCCACTGGACCTGCGTGGAGGAGGGCAAGGACGCGGTGCCGATCGGCCGGCCGATCGCCAACCTGGCCTGCTACATCCTCGATGGCAACCTGGAGCCGGTACCGGTGGGCGTGCTCGGCGAGCTGTACCTGGCCGGTCGGGGCCTGGCCCGTGGCTACCACCAGCGTCCGGGGCTGACTGCCGAGCGTTTCGTCGCCAGCCCGTTCGTGGCTGGGGAGCGGATGTACCGCACCGGCGACCTGGCGCGCTACCGCGCCGACGGGGTGATCGAGTACGCCGGGCGGATCGACCACCAGGTGAAGCTGCGCGGCCTGCGCATCGAGCTGGGCGAGATCGAGGCGCGCCTGCTGGAGCATCCGTGGGTGCGCGAGGCGGCGGTGCTGGCGGTGGACGGCAAGCAGTTGGTCGGCTACGTGGTGCTGGAGAGCGAGGGCGGCGACTGGCGCGAAGCGCTGGCCGCGCACCTGGCGAAAAGCCTGCCGGAATACATGGTGCCGGCGCAGTGGCTGGCGCTGGAGCGGATGCCGCTGAGTCCGAACGGCAAGCTGGATCGCAAGGCGCTGCCGAAGATCGAGGCGGAAGACGGACTCGGCGAATACGTGGCACCGGCCAGCGAACCGGAGCGGCAACTGGCGGCGATCTGGGCGGATGTCCTGGGGCGCGAGCGGGTTGGCGTGACCGACAACTTCTTCGCCCTCGGCGGCGACTCGATCGTCTCGATCCAGGTGGTCAGCCGAGCGCGCCAGGCCGGATTGCAACTGAGCCCGCGCGACCTGTTCCAGTTGCAGAACATTCGCAAGCTGGCCGAGCGCTGCAGCGCGGCGGCGCCCGTCGCAGAGCCGGCGAGCGTGCCCGACGGCGCCGTCCTGCACAATCTACTGCCGCAGCAAGTGCAGGCGCTGCCGTTGCCCCACGAACGGCTGGAACACCTCTACAGCCTCTCGCCGATGCAGCAGGGCATGCTGTTCCTCGGGCTGAACAGCCCGGACGCCGAGTTGTACATCAACCAATTGAGCATCGCGGTCGACGGACTCGATCCGCAGCGCCTGCAACGCGCCTGGTCGGCGGTGGCGCAGCGCCATGAAGTGTTGCGCAGCGGCTTCCTCTGGCTGGACCAGGAAGAGCCCCTGCAATTTGTCCTGGCCGATCCCGGGCTGCCGTTCGAGGTCCTCGACTGGCGTGGGCGGGCGATAAGCGACGAAGCGCTGGAACAGGTCGCGCAACAGGAGCGGCGCAAGGGCTTCGACCTGGGCCAGCCGCCGCTGCAACGGGTACGCCTGCTGCGCCTGGGCGAGGATCGCTACCAGTTGATCTGGACCTACCACCACATTCTCATCGATGGCTGGAGCACTTCGCAGCTGTTCGGCGAGATACTCGAACTCTATTCCGGCGGCAGCCTGCCGCCCGCCGTCCCTTACCGGCACTACATCGCCTGGCTGCGGGCGCGCGATGGCAAGGCCAGCGAGGCCTTCTGGCGCCGCCAACTGGCACGCATGGACGAGCCGACCTATCTGGCCGACGCCTTCAACGCTGCCCGCGAAGGATATGGGCACCAGGCGTTGTACACGCGCCTGGACAGCGATGCCACCGAGCACCTGAAACGTTTCGCCCAATCCCAGCGAGTGACGCTCAATACCCTGGTACAGGGCGCCTGGCTGCTCCTGCTGAGTCGCTACAGCGGCCAGCGCTGCGTGTCCTTCGGCGCCACCGTTGCCGGTCGGCCGGCCAGCCTGGAGGCGTCGGAACGGATCCTCGGGCTGTTCATCAATACCTTGCCGGTGGTCTGCGAAGTGGCGCCGGAACAGTGCGTCGGCGATTGGCTGAGAGCCTTGCAGGACTACAACCTGGAGATGCGCGAGCAGGAGTACACCCCGCTCAGCGACATCCAGCGCTGGGCTGGGCGCAGCGGTCAATCGCTGTTCGACAGCATCATCGTGTTCGAGAACCATCCGGTTGACCGGACGCTGCGTGACTGGCGCGACGATTCGCTGCGCTTCGGCGAGATGCGCAGCGCAGGCCTGACCAACTTCCCCATGGACCTGATGGTGACCAGCGACGATTCCGGCCTGGCGATCGAATACATGTTCCTGCGCGAGCACTTCGCCGTGGCTTCGGTCGAGCGTCTGCGTACGGACATGGAAGGGCTGCTCGCAGCCTTGAGCGGCGACGCCGAGTGCCGCCTGGGCAACATCGGCTTGCCGAGTGCCCGGGTGCCGTTGGCGGATGGCGCGTGTCCGGATCGGTATCCGCTGGTACACCAGCGCATCGGCGAGTGGAGCCGGCGCACGCCGGACGCCACCGCGCTGGTGTTCGACGAGCGCAGCCACTCGTTCGCCGAGCTGGACGCGCGGGCCAACCGCCTGGCGCATGCGCTGGTCGAGCGCGGCGTGGCGGCCGACGTGCGGGTCGGTGTGGCGCTGCCGCGCGGCACCGAGCTGGTCGTCGCGCTGCTCGCCGTGCTCAAGGCCGGTGGCGCCTATGTGCCGCTGGACCTGGCGTATCCGCGTGAGCGGCTGGCTTACCTGATGCAGGACTCCGGCATCGCCCTGCTGCTGAGCGAAAGCCAGGCGCTGGTGCAATTGCCGGTGCCCGCCGGCGTGCCCGCCCTGGCCCTGGACCGCCTGGATCTGCTGGAGCATTCGGCGCAGGCGCCGCAGGTCGAGGTCCATCCCGCCAACCTCGCCTACGTCATCTATACCTCCGGCTCCACCGGCCTGCCCAAGGGCGTCGCGGTGAGCCATGGTCCTCTGGCGATGCACATCGACGCGGTCGGCGAGCGCTACGAGATGACCCCGGCCGATCGCGAGCTGCACTTCATGTCGTTCGCTTTCGACGGCGCCCATGAGCGCTGGCTGACCGCCCTGGGCCATGGCGGCAGCCTGCTGCTGCGCGACGATGCGCTGTGGACGCCGGAGCAGACCTACGCGGCGATGCAACGCCACGGCGTGACGGTTGCCGCGTTCCCGCCGGTCTACCTGCAACAGCTGGCCGAGCATGCCGAGCGTGACGGCAACCCGCCGCCGGTACGCATCTACTGCTTCGGCGGCGACGCGGTGCCGGTGGCCGGTTTCGAACTGGCCAAGCGCGCGCTGAAACCGCGCTACATCATCAACGGCTATGGCCCGACGGAAACCGTGGTCACGCCGCTGATCTGGAAGGCTGCCATGGACACTGAATGCGGCGCTGCCTATGCGCCCATCGGCAGCTTCGTCGGCGAGCGCTGCGGCTATGTCCTGGACGCCGACCTGAACCCGTTGCCGGCAGGCGTGGCCGGGGAGTTGTACCTCGGCGGTGTCGGCCTGGCGCGAGGCTATCTGCAGCGACCGGGGTTGAGCGCCGAGCGCTTCGTCGCCAACCCGTTCAGCCGTACCGGCGAGCGCCTCTATCGCACCGGCGACCTGGTTCGTCAGCGCGAGGATGGCACCTTCGACTACCTCGGGCGCATCGACAACCAGGTCAAGGTGCGGGGCTTCCGCATCGAACTGGGCGAGATCGAGGCGCGCCTGCAGGATGCCGGCGAGGTCCGCGAAGCGGTGGTGGTTGCCCGCGACGCGGCGAGTGGCAAGCAACTGCTCGGCTATGTGGTTGCGGAAGACGGCGCGGACGCCTCGGGCCTGCTCGAGCGCCTGCGCGAGCGCCTCAAGCGCGATCTGCCGGAGTACATGGTGCCGGCGCACCTGGCCCTGCTGCCGGCGATGCCGCTGACGCCGAACGGCAAGATCGACCGCAAGGCGCTGCCGGACATCGACGTCACCGCCAGCGAGGCCTACGTTGCGCCGCGCAATGAGCTGGAACTGGCCCTGGCCGGTATCTGGCAGGAAGTGCTCGGCATCGCAAGGATCGGTGTGCACGACAACTTCTTCGAGCTGGGTGGCGACTCTATCCTCAGCATGCAGGTGGTGGCCAAGGCCCGTGCCCTGAAGAAGCTGGGCTTCAGCCTGAAGCTGCGCGACCTGATCCAGAAACCGAGCATCGCCGCCTTGTCCGGGTACGACGACAGTGCTGCGCCGCCGTCGCCGATCCTGGCGCTGAACGCGGCGGTGGACGGATGCCCGCCGCTGTTCTGCGTGCATGCCGGCTTCGGCACGGTGTTCGACTATGAACCGCTGGCCCGGCGCCTGAATGGCCGCCGCAGCGTACTGGCTATCCAGGCCCGCTCGCTGCTGGATCCGAACTGGCGGGACGTTTCCCTGCAACGGATGGCCGAGGATTACGTCGCGCTGATCCGCCAGCGCCAGGCCGAGGGTCCCTATCACCTGCTCGGCTGGTCGCTGGGAGGGACCCTGGGCATGCTGATGGCCGCCGAACTCGAGCGGCAGGGACAGCAGGTGGCCTTCCTCGGTCTGCTGGACAGCTATGTGCCGGGAACCGAGGCGCCTGCCGCCGATGACTGGCGCGAGGATCTGCTGGACTTCCTCAGCGTCAGCGCCGGCCTGGAAACCCGTCCGCCACTGGCCGCCGGGTTGGAGCAACGCGACAACGTCAGCGCCGCCATCGCCGAGTGCCTTGGCGTCGGCCAGACCGGGAAGGGAGGGCTGGGCTGCGACGAACTGGCCCAGGTATTCCTGGTCGCCCGGCAACTCAAGCAACTCTCCGGGCAACTGGATAGTTGCTCGCCGATCCAGGTCCGGCCGCTGTGCTGGTGGACGCGCGGGCGTGGTGAAGAGGTGCGGGCGCTGTCGCGGCAATTGGGTGGTCAGCCTCTGGCCGGTCGGGTCGCCGCGTGCGGGCATTTCCAGATACCCCATGCGCAGGAGGTGCTCGACTCCCTGGTGGAGGCGCTTGAAGAAATCCACGGCAGCCTCGTCTATTCATGACGAAGCTTTGGCCGGCCCCGCCGGGGCCGGCCCGTTGGAGACTATGAAATGGCCTTGAACCCCGATATCGCGGCATACCTGGAACTGGTCGGCAACGGCCGCAGCAGTGGCAAGAGCCTGCCCATGCACCAGTTGACGGTGCAACAGGCGCGCGAGCAGTTCGACCAGTCGTCGGCGTTGATGGACCCAGGCCTCGACGAGCCGCTGCCGCGCGTCGAGACGCTGTTCGTCCCGGCGCGGGACGGTACGCCGTTGCCGGCGCGCCTCTACAGTCCCCAGGGGCTGTCCGCGTCGCCGCGGTTGCCGGGCGTGCTCTACCTGCATGGCGGCGGCTACGTCGTCGGCAGCCTGGACTCCCACGACGCGCTGTGCGCCAGCCTGGCCGAGCGCGCCGGTTGCGTGGTGCTTTCTCTGGCCTACCGGTTGGCGCCGGAGTGGCGTTTTCCGACCGCCGCCGAGGACGCCGAGGATGCCTGGTGCTGGTTGGCTGCCGAAGCCGCACGGCTAGGCATCGATCCGCAACGCCTGGCGGTTGCCGGCGACAGCGTCGGCGGCAGTCTGTGCGCGGTGTTGTCGCATCGCTTGGCGCTGCGGGGAGACGCCTCGCAACCGCGTCTGCAGGTACTGATCTACCCGGTCACCGATGCCAGCCGCACGCACCAATCGATCGAGCGTTACGCCGTTGGCCACCTGTTGGAGAAGGACAGCCTGGAGTGGTTCTACCAGCACTACCAGCGTAGCCCCGAGGACCGTCAGGACCCGCGTTTCTCGCCGCTGCTCGGCGTGGTGCCGGCTGACCTGGCGCCGACGTTGCTGCTGGTCGCGGAGTGCGACCCGCTGCATGACGAGGGCATCGCCTATGCCGAGCACCTGCGCCAGGGCGGCGCCCGGGTGGAGTTGTGCGTCTATCCGGGGATGACCCATGATTTCCTGCGCATGGGTGCGATCGTCGACGAGGCGGACGACGCCAAGGACATGATCGCCGACGCGCTGGTGGCGGCCTTGGCACCCTGAGACTGCGGCATTCGCCATGAAAAAGCCCCGCCAGGTTCCCCTGGCGGGGCTTTTTCATGAAGGCTGGGGCGAGGGGAGGCCAGCGGCCTTCCGGGACGCCTTACCAGTTGTAGGTCAGGTCGGTGGTGATGGTACGGCCCTGGCCGTAGTAGCAGTCGAGATCAGAGGAGCAACGGCTGACATACTTCTTGTCCTCGAGGTTCTCCAGGTTGACCTGTACCTTCAGGCCTTTCACCTGCAGCGGGGATTTCTCGAAGTCGTAGGACAGCTTGCCGTCGTACAGCGTGTAGGACGGGATGGTGAAGTGGCCGTCGGCGGTTTCGGTGCCGTCGCTGCCGCGGGTGTAGCGCGCGCCGATCCCCGCGCCGAGGCCGGCGAACGCGGTATCCGCGCCGAGGGTGTAGTCCAGCCAGACCGCGGCGGTCATCGGCGGCGTGCCGGCTGGATGGCGGCCTTTGCGCCCGTCGTTGTCCTTGGTGTACTTGATGTCGTTGCGCGAGAACGAGGCGATGACATCGAGATTGTTGGTCAGGCTGGCCTTGCCTTCCAGCTCGAAGCCCTTGGAGCGCATGGCGCCGGACTGCTTGCTGAAGTTGGGGTTCAGCAGATCGGTGGTGAGCACGTTCTTCTTGTCGATCTGGTAGACCGACATCTGGATGAAGCTGTTCTGCCCCGGCGGCTGGTACTTGATGCCGGCCTCGTACTGCTTGCCGGTGGTCGGCTTGAAGGCCTTGTTGCCTTCGTCCATGTTCAACCCGCCGACCGGCTGGAACGACTCGGAGTAGCTGACGTAGGGCACGATGCCGTTGCTGAACTCGTAGCCGAAGCCGGCGCGGCCGCTGAACTTCTCGTCTTTGGCGTCGACCTTGCCGCCGGTTTCCTTGGTGTCGGTCTTGGCCCAGTCATAGCGACCGCCGAGGGTCAGGAACCATTGGTTCCATTTCATCTGGTCCTGCAAGTAGATTCCGGTTTGGTCGGTGGTGCGGTTCCAGCGATAGGGATTGGTGAAGGTGAACTTGCTGCCGTACACCGGCTTGTACAGATCGATGATCGTGGTGGGTTCCTGGTTCGAGTAGAGACCGAAGAACTTGGATTTGAAGTGGTAGTAGTCAATACCGATCAGCGCGGTGTGATCGATCGCGCCGGTCTTGAATTTGGCCTGGGCCATGTTGTCCATGCCGAAGGCCTTGTTGGTCTGCGACCAGTCCACGCCATAGCGTGTGGCATAGCGTCGGTCATCGGCACCGGTGTTCGGGTTGGGTACGAATCTGTAACCGTGCAGTGGTGCCACGTATTGGTCGTCGAGATAGGCGTAGCGGGTGTTCTGCTTGAAGGTCCAGACATCGTTGAATTCGTGGCTGAACTCGTAGCCGAGGACGAACTGGTCACGGTCGTAGGAGTTCAGCCCCGGCTCGCCGATGAAGGTGCTGCGCTTGATCCGCCCGTTGGGCGTACTGAACACCGTGCCGTAGGCCGGCAGGCCCTGGGCCTCGGGCACGTCGTTGTCCTTCTGGTACTGGCCGTAGAAGGTCAGGCTGGTCTGCTCGTTGGGGTTCCAGGTAAAGCTCGGCGCCAGCATGAAGCGTTTCTGCTCGGCATAGTCGATCTCCGAGTTGATGTCCCGGCCCACACCGGTCAGCCGGTACAGGTAGGTGCCCTGTTCATCGAGCGCGCCGCCGACGTCGAAGGCGCCGTAGCGGCGGTCCTGGCTGCCGCCGCCGAGCACCACTTCGCGGATCGGGGTGGCGGTGGGACGCTTGGACACCATGTTGACGATGCCGCCCGGTTCGTTCTGGCCGTAGAGCACCGATGCCGGCCCCTTCAGCACCTCGATGCGTTCCAGGGTATAGGGGTCGATCTGCAGGGCGCCGCCGGTACTGCCGCCGCCGTAGGGCATGTGCAGGCCGTCGAGATACATCGGCGCCGGGCTGAAGCCGCGCGAGGTCGGCTCGTCGAAGATCTTCACCCGGTCGGCGAAGCCGCCGCCGGTGATCCCCGGGGTGTAGCGCAGGGCCTCGGTGACGGTCTGCGAACCGCGCGCCTTGATCTCGTCCTGGGTGACCACGTTGATGGTCTGGGGGATCTCCTTGAGCGGGGTATCGGTCTTGGTGCCGGTACCGCTGCGCTTGGCCACGTAGCCGTTGACGTGACCCCAGGCCGACTCCTGGCTGGTGACGGTAATGTCGCCGAGGTCCACCGAGTCCGCCGAGCGCTGGGCGCTGATGGTAACGCTGGAGCCTTGCAGGCTGTAGCTGGCGCCGGTACCGCGGAGAAGTTCGGCGAGAGCCGCTTCGACGCTCAGTTGACCGCGGACCGCGTTGCTGCGCAGGCCTTGCACTTCATCGGCGCTGTAGAGCACCTGCAACTGGCTCTGCTGGCCGAACTGGCGCAGGGCGCTGGGCAGGGACTGGGCGCCGATGTCGAACTGGATCTTCTGCGCTTCGGCCTGGCTGGCGATCGGCGCCAACAGGGCCATGGCCAGGGCGGCGGTGCTCAGGCGCGGATGCAGCGTCAGGGTATTGCGCATCACTAGAGCCTTGGTGAAACGGGGGAGTGTGCGGAGTGCTGGCATGCTCTCTAGTACTCTTATGGATGTCATGATTGGGAATAATTGTTATTTGGTTTCCCATTGAGACGTTTGGTCGGCGCGAAACCGGAAAACAAAAATCGTTTTTTCCGTGTTCGCAGGCAGAGCACTTCAGGCCGGTTGCAGCTCCTCGACCACTCGACCGCCGGCCAGACGCAGCAGTTGGTCGGCGCTGTCGAAGTAGCGGTCGTCATGGGAGATCACGATGATGGTCTTGCCCATTCGCTTCAGCTCGGGAAGCAGCTCGGTATAGAAGATCCGGCGGAAGGTGGGATCCTGGTCGGCGGCCCATTCGTCGAAGACCAGCACCGGGCGCTTCTCGATCCAGGCATTGACCAGCGCCAGGCGCTTGCGCTGGCCGGTGGAGAGGTCGGTGGTGGTGAAGCTGCCGTCGCTGACGCTGACCTTGTGGGCGATTTCCAGGCGCTTCAGGTAGCGCCCGGCTTCTTCCGGCAACTGTTGCTCGCCGTCGACGAGGTCATCGAACAGGTAGTAGTCGGCGAACACGGTGGTGAACAGCTGACGATAGTCGTCGCGCGCCTGTGCCGTCACTTCCTCTCCGTTGAGCAGCAGCGAGCCCTCGTGGGGCGTGTACAGCCCGAGCAGCAGCTTGATCAGGGTGGTCTTGCCGCAGCCGTTCTCGCCGACGATGAAGAGTATCTCTCCCGGGCGGATCGTCAGGTTGACCGGGCCGAAGCGGAAGGGCGTCGAGCCCGGCACGCCCGGATAGCTGTAGCCGACATCGCGCAACTCGATGCTGCGCACCTCTTGAGCCGGTCTGGAGACGTCGTTCTCGAGCAGCAGGTAGGGTTCGGGATTGGAGAACTGCTCGTTGAGTTCGGCGATCCGGCGCAGGGCGATACGGTTGCGACTGATCAGCGGCAACAGGCTGAGTACGCTTTCCAGCGGCCCCTTCATGAACAGCAGGGTCATGACGAAGCCGCTGAGCACGCTGCGGTCGGAGGTCGGCCACCAGGTCTGGACCGCCAGGGCGGTGCCGATGACCACGAAGAACAGCAGCGAACCGAAGGTGCTGGCAGTGAGGAATATATTCACCGAACGCACTTGCAGGCGGCAGATGCGCTCCACGGTCTCGTCCAGCAGTCGCCCGTGCAGGCGCTGCCGGCGCGGGCGGTTGATGCGCAGCTCCTTGGCTCCCTCGGCCATGCCGCGGTAGTGCTTCTGCAGCAGGTCTTCCTCTTCGCGCGCCGCTTCGAAACCCGCCATTCCATAGCCGCGGGCGACGTACTGGGCGATGGTGCCGAGCACCACGGCGCTGGCGGCGACCAGGAACATCGGCAGCGACAGGGTGGCCAGGTAGCCCAGGCAGCCAAGGGTCACGGTCAGGGAGATCACCAGTTGCGGCAGGCCGAAGGCAAGATCGCTGACCGTATCGATGTCGTGGGTGAGTACCGGGATCAGGCGGTGCGTGCGATAGCGTTCGAGTTGTTCGATCGGGGCGGACAACACCCGGCCGCCGAGGGTCTTGCGCAGCCGGGCGATGACCTTCTGGCCGACGTAGTTGGTGCCGATGTTGGACAGGATCGAACTGAGCAGGGCCAGCGCGCAGATCGCGCTGAAAGCCAGCATCATGCCGCTGGTCATGCCGCCCTCGGCGTTCAGTACGCGGTTGATCGAGGTGAGCAGCGCGGTGATGGCCAGGCCGCCGACGATACCCAGTCCGATCGACAGGCTGAGCGCTGGCCAGAAGGGTTTGAGAATGCTCAGGAGTTCTCGAGTGGCGCTACGGGGTGTTGCGGACATGGGGTTTCCTCGGCGCGGCCGACTGGACGCAAGGGCAGAGAGGCGGATGGCGGAGTGGCGCACGCTCGCGCCTGCCCTGAAGACGAGGCCGGGGAGGGGAAATTTAGCCTGTGGCGCTGCTTCGCCGAGGCGTCCGGCAAAAGCGCAGGGGACGATAAATTCGGCGGCCGGCCGTTCGTTGCGTTTAAGTGAGAGCGACGCTCGAGCGGGTTCCCCGGGAAGCCCTTGTCGAGTCCAACACTGTGCCGGAGCACGCGCTCAAGTCCGACCCATTCCCTGAGAAAGACGAGATGACGAAAAGGAAATTAGCCTATATCTGGTCCCTGAGAAACGCCGCCGCCGACAAGGCCGGACAACAGGTGGCCTACAAGGGCGAGCTGCGCTACATGAAGTCCCCGCTGGAGTTTCTCGCCGAATCGCTGAACCGGACGGCGCTTGGGGACGCCTACGAATTGGTCGGGGTGATCTACGACGACGACCCGGAGCTGCCCCGCGACCAGCAGAAGATCGAGGACTACGGATTCGCCTACCGGCCTGGACAGCAGTGGTTCTACCCGGCGGAACTGGAGGTACAGGGGCGGCGCATGAACGATCTGCTGCTGAACGTGCCTTCCACCTACCGTCGCCACCCGCGCGGGAGCGCGGAGCATGTGGCCGGCAAGCGCGACTTCGAACGACGCCTGTACGAGACGCTGGTCGAGCTGCGCGCCGAGGTCGTCGTCCTCGACGGCCTGCTGGTCATCCTCGATGAGCTGGTGCGGCCCGGGGCGCCATTCGCCCGACGGATCATGAATATCCATCCCGGGGTCACGCGCGCCGACTCGCCCTACGAACGGCGCGGCGCCTGGGCGACCCTGGATGCATTGCATGGTGCGCGGGGTGAGAAGATCGTCGACTGGGCGACGATGGAAAGCGTACCGGTCGAACCCTTGTACCTGACCGGCGCCTCGTTCCACTACGTGGACAACGGCATCGATTCCGGCGAGGTCTTCCACGACGTGCTGAAAACGAAGATATCTCCCGACGACACCATCCTCGAGCTGCGCTGGAACAACTTCAACGACAGTCTGTTCCCGGCCTTGCATGAAGGCCTGGCGCTGCTGGCCGAGAAGGACTGAAAACGCCTGGTCGCGGATGCGCAAAGGCCGGAGCGACCCGCGTCGCTCCGGCCTTTCTTCGTCCGTATCAGAGTTCGCGGGCCACGCGGAAACCTATCCAGTCGCCACGGGCGTCGGGGTAGGCATTGTTGCGATTGCCCGAGCGCGAGAAGATCGGCGGCTCGCC